>JACCDP010160604.1_pt1 | contig 27930 bp, 17 predicted proteins | sample 7445841 | NCBI WGS metagenome assembly JACCDP01 (sample SAMN15323441, study PRJNA562643) | freshwater metagenome | isolation source: river surface water | place: USA:Blue River Watershed | collected 2017-08-17 | reverse complement strand
TTACAGCGAACAATGTCAGCGGGACTTCTATAAGCACGGTTAGCGCAACGATTACCTCTGTTGCGGCATCCTCTGTCGTAGCTAGCAGCGTTACTTCAACAAACGTAAGTTCGACCACAAATGCATCTGTATCGGCTACAACCAGTATTTTAACGGTTGGACCGCCAGTGGCATCTACCGTCATGGATGGTAAATATATTGAAGTATCGTGTAACTCAGGCACAGGTAATATACCATTTCTTAGGTTTAAAGACACGGATACAACCACTACAGCGTCTCAATTAATCGGGCAGATTGAGTTTTTTTCAAACGATTTAAGTAATCAAGGTTTAAAAGCCTTAATAGAAGCTGTTTCGGTTAACGACTCTGCAGACGCAAATCTCCAATTCTATACAAAGAGCGGTGGTGGTACTTCGGGGCCAACGGAGCGTTTAAGAATCAATTCTTCGGGTAACGTATCAATAGGCGCATCTGGTAATGCCAATGATAGGCTTTTTGTTAGCGGTAATAGCAACTTTGACGGTAATGTGAATGTGGTTGGCGATATTGATACAGCGGGGAATATCACCGTAGAAAAAGGCAATCCACGAATCAGATTGAGAGACACTAGTATGGGAGGAGCCTCTAAGGGATTTGATATACAGATAGATAGCTCAAGATTCGAAATTAAGGACGACACTCATAACTTTGATATTCTTGATTTTGATTTTGATGCGCCATCATCTGGTCATACATTAACATTAGCGTCAAATAAATTTGTCATCGCTAACGCTCCTAATGGGAACTATAACCCATCGGCAAGCGTTACTGTTGACGGTAGCGGGAATGTAGCTATTGGTCTTTCTGGTACAACGCATCGTTTCCATGTAAGTGGCTCTTCTGCATTCAGTGGCCCAGTTGTTGCAACGACTGTTAGCGCAACCAGCGTATCAAGCACAACGGCTAATATTACAACCGTCAGCTCTACGACTGTTAATTCCACAAACGTAGTAGCGACTGGAATCACGGCATCAACGGTTAGTGCGACAACGATTTCTGCAAGCGGTATCACAACATCAGGAATCACAGCATCAGTGAGTGTAACCACTAGTGGAATTACCGCTAGCGGTATTACTGTTAATTCAGTAAATAGCACAAGCGTTGCAACTAGCGGAATTACCGCAAGTGGGGTTACAGCCAATTCTATAGGTTCAACCTCTGGTAGCATAAACTCATTGGTTGTTAATACAGTGGTTCCTTCTGGGACAAGCGTTCTCGTTAGCGGTGGGCTCATTGTAGGGCCAGCTAGCGGAGCTATTTTCAACGCTTCAGGCCACCTTGGGATTAATGTATCGCCATCAGCTCCGCTTCATGTAAGCGGTTCTGTTAAGCTAGAAGGTCAAACAACTCCTTTACCAGGTGGCCCAGGTTCCCCAGCAAATACAACGACTGTAAATCTTTGGCTATCATTAGATATAAACGGTATAGTTTACAAGGTCCCTCTTTATCTATAAAATAATAATCAATGTTTAAAGACATCTTAGGAGTTATTGAAAAGTTCACAAAAGAACCCATCGCTGGGATGTTGTTCTTTACGATTATATGTGTCGGGTATCTATACCTCGACAATAAGACGAACTATCAGCAGCAAATCGTTAGCTGCGGGAGTAAGGTGGAGGCTCTTGAGCTGAAGGTTCAAGCCCTTGAGTATCGTCTAAGGGTTAGCGATAGCTTGCTTGTTAGAGCTTTGACTAAGTTAGAATCCATAAATCAATAATAATGAAGCGTATCTTCTTAACCATCTGTTTGTCGTTCACTGCTAATTCATGCTATGACGAGCGAATCATAGCCAAGCAGAAGGAAGCGAAAATGCTTGACTCAAGCCTTTCAGTGGCTGACAGCATCGCAGTAAAGCTTGACCATGTGATTCATGAGCTAGATAGCAAGCAAGTCGTTTATACGAAGAAACCTAGCGCACGCATGAAACAGCTTGAAAAGGAGAATAAACACCTCAAGGATAGCATCAAGAACCTCCACGAATACTTTGTAACCGACCCAATCGATGGAACAACGTATCAAAAATCTCATTAAGAAGCACGGTTTAGCTGGGGTTAACAAACCCAAGAAAACACCAAGCCACCCAACAAAGAAGGGCATTGTCCTTGCTAAGGAGGGTGATAGGGTGAAGCTTATTCGTTTTGGCGACCAGAACATGGGCCACAATTACAGCCCAGAGGCTCGTAAGAGCTTTAAGTCAAGACACGCCAAAAACATCGCCAAGGGCAAGATGAGCGGAGCCTATTGGGCGGATAAGGCTTTCTGGGGAGGCGAAGGCGCTGACAAGAAGATGCCACCGAAGTCTCAGAAATACACCAAAGGACTGAAGAGGTATGCAGAAGGTGGTAAGGTAGCCACTAAGTCAAACCCTTCTCTATGGAAGCGCATTGTTGCATCGGTGAAGGCTAGCTCCAAGGGAGGCGATGCTGGGGAGTGGTCTGCGAGAAAGGCCCAGCTAGCTGTTCAGCAGTACAAGAAGTCTGGTGGCGATTACAAGGGCCCCAAGAAAGAAACAAGCTTATCCAAATGGACAAAGCAAGATTGGACGACCTCTTCTGGTAAGCCATCGGAGGGTAAGCGTCGTTATTTACCGAAAGCGGCATGGTCTGCCCTGTCTTCAGCGCAGAAGGCAGCGACCAACAGGGCGAAAGCAAAAGGTGATAGTGAAGGCAAACAATTCGTAAAGCAGCCTAAATCAATAGCGGAAAAAGTAGCCAAGTACCGCAGTTAACATATTTGTACACTAACAAGATGTACTAGTCTGTCTACTTTTGCAAACAACTGTAATTCAATTACTTATGGAAACAAACTTCAACCCGCTTGACAATCTAGCGAAGGATTTGGGAATCGAGATTTTCGATACACCACCAACCCCAGAGAGTCAAGAAATCACATCGGATGTCAGTACCGATTCAAACACTGACGATAGTTCTTTGACATCAGGAGCTGACGATAGCGGTCAGTCTCAAGGCCAAGGTGGTTCGCAAGACACAAGTGGTATTCAACCCGAAGGGGATGATTCCAATGTGTATTACAACCAAGGTTCGTTTGACAATCAAGATGACGAGCCAACCGAGGAGGAGACGCTAAGCTTTATCGATTCTTTTCTTCAAGAAAGGTACGGTAGCGGGCTTGAGGACATTCTATCGCAGCAGAGCAATAATGTAGATATCGACGAGCGGCTTTTGCCAATTCTTCAGTTCGTCAAGGATACAGGTCGCTCCCCAGAGGATTGGTTCCGATACCAAATGCTAAATCCAACCGAAATGGACGATTTATCAGCGGTAAGGATGCAAATCTCGACGGAGTACCCTGAGCTCTCCACACAGGAAATCAATGACCTCATTGAATCCAAATACAAAATCGGAGATGATTACCTTGACGAAAAGGAACAGAAATTGGCCCAGCTTCAGCTCAAGATAGATGCAAATAAAGCTCGTCGAGAGATAGACGGCCTACGGAGTAACTACCTAGCAAGAACTGAAACGGGGAATGCTACAAGTAACGAAGCGGAATCTATCGTAGACGACAACTGGCTTCAAGAGATGTCTTCTGAGGTCGACGCACTCGAAGGAATAGACTTTGAAATTTCCGCTGGGAAAACATTCACTTTCGGGCTCAACGATTCTTACAAGAATAACCTTAAGTCAAAAAACGCTCAACTAGACTCCTACTTCGACCAATATGTCGGGCAGAACGGGCAATGGAATCACGAGCTGTTCAGTATGCATAGAACGGTTGTAGACAACATCGACGAAATTGTCAAAGCTGTTTACAGTCAGGGCTTGTCAGACGGACAGCGTAAGATAGTCCAGAACGTGGCGAACATCGATTCGTCCCAACCCAATGTCGGACCTGGAGGTCAGCGGAATAGTCTATTAGAGCAAATAGAAAGCATCATGGGTCAGAACGACTCCATGGTGAGATTCAAACTCTAAAACAAACCTTTTAAACCAAAAACAAAATGCCAAACATGACGGGTCTTGGTACCCAAACCATTACAAACGCCACTAATGCGTTCAAATTAGCAACCCCAGACAAGTATATTTCTCTTGGGGATTTTATCAACGGTGTAAACAAGCCTGACAATCGCACTCAGCTTGTTAAGACCTTCGGAAACCAAGGTATCACTGGCTTTCTTCAGCTGGTAGGTGCTGTTAAAACTGCTGGTACTGCTGACGAAGTTCAGTGGTGGGAAGAGCAGCGTCTCCACCCACAAGCAAGCTTTGTGGCAACTGGTGCCGTAGCTTCAGGCAAAACTATTACCATCCCCATTACCTCTGCATCTAGCGGTAACACTTTCGTTTTGCGTCAAAATGACGTTGTTCTGTGGAACAACACTCAACGGGCTATCGTTGCAGCTGTCACTTCGGCTTCTGTTACTTTGTCCAATTTGGCCAATGCGGACTTGGCTGCTGCAGTCACAGGGGTAACTTACAATTTGCCTATTATCGGTAATTTGTACGGCCAGGGTACCGACCAGCCAAGTCAATACTTGGAGTCGAACATCGTTCGTCGTACTAACCCTTACATGATTATCAAAGAAATCTTCAAAGTAACTGGTTCACAGGCCACAAACATTGGCTGGGTGGACGTAGGAGGCGGAGATTATCGTTGGTTCATCAAGGGAGAAGCCGATACTCGTCAGCGTTTTATCGATAAGCGTGAGATGATGATGTTGCTTGGCCAGAAGAACACTAATGCTGGCGCTACTACTGGTTTTGCCTCTGGTACTATCAGCGGTTCTGAAGGCTACTTTGCAGCAATCGAAGACCGAGGACTTGTCACAAACGGCTACATGACCGACCTCATTGACCTCGACACTGTTATCACGGCTCTTGACCGTAACGGTGCTGGCCCTGAGTATGCTGTTTACGTTGACCGCATCCAAGACCTTGCTTTCGATGACCTCGTAGCAAGAGGCATTGGTGGTTCAAATTTGACTGCTGGAGTACCCACTCAATTCGGTGCGTTCAACAACAGCCCGAACATGGCTATCGAACTTGGATTCAAATCCTTCGGACGTGGTGGTTATACTTTCCACAAGCACGACTGGAAGCTGTTGAATGAGCCAACCTTGCTTGGAACATCTGCTACAGACGTTTCTGGAGGTGCTGGTTTTGCTGGGGCCATGATTCCTATGGCTACCGTTGTAGACCCCAAGACTGGAAACCGTGAGTTCCCTCTGGAGATTAACTACAAGTCAACCAACGGTGTTTCTCGTGAGATGAATCACTGGCTGACTGGTTCCTTCATGGGTGCCACCAACTCAACCTTGGACGTACTGCAGTTCAACTATTTGTCAGAAATTGCTCTGGTGACTCGTGCTGCAAACCGTCACGTTTTGATTAGGCGCAATCCATAATTGACGTGATTACTCGCTGAAGACGGGGGCCCTTCGGGGCCCCCTGAATCAGCAAAAACTTCTTAACCCCTAAATTCTATTCAATATGGCACAAAGACCACAAGTACAAAGAGAGGTAGACGAGATTCTAGCTCCAGACGAAGCAAAGATTGCTTCAGTCCCCGTGTTCCGACCCAAGAGGCGTGAACCTGTCCAGCAGACTGGACGAAAACAAAAAATTTATCAGCTTGTAGAAGGAGGTGGTATTTGGTTTAAACTAAGCCAAGCCGACATTACCATCTACGACAAAGAGAAGGATACTGTTCGTTCTATCCGTTACTGCCCGAATGAGCCATCGATTTACGTCGATGAGCAATCGCCTAATGGGCGACGTTCTCATATTGTCTTTACCGACAAGATGCTTGGCGTACCAGCTAGTCAACCAAACCTTCAAGACTACCTCGATGCCCATCCTGGGAACACAAGGAACGGGGGGAATGTCTTCTACGAGATTAACCACGAGAAGAAGACGGACACATTGCTACAAGACGAGTTCTTAGTCCACGACGCTGTATCTCTCATTCGTGATAAATCTATTGACGAGCTGTTGCCCGTTATCATGTACTTGGGTATTAGCACAGACCAGCGTAACCAAGAGATTCGCAGAGAGCTGCTTTTGGAGGCAAAAGCGAACCCAAAGGCTTTCATTGAGATGTTTGACAATCCGATTGTCAAGATGCGTGCCTCCATCAAGATGGCCGTTGATTGCGGAGTGCTTCGCATGAACCAAGACGGTACATTCTGGCCCGACTCCAACAGATTGATTATTGCCACCCCCATGGGACAAGATGGCGTTGACATGATGACGAAGTTCTGCTTGAGCGAGAAGGGCACCATTGTCCATCAGGAAATCCTGAAAAGGCTCGAAAAGTTTCAGTAAGCTTAACTAGCTGACAGACAAGGGGTTCCGTTTGAGAACCCCTTTTTTGTTGGTATATTTGCATCTAAAGCCGAAAAAGCATGGCAAGCGTCTATACCGTATACAATGCACTGAAAAACCTTGCAAACAAGGACCAGAGGGGCTTTATCACCCCTGCTGTGTTCAACTCCTTTGCTGGGGTTGCTCAGCTAAACGTATACAACAGATTGTTCGAGAAGATGACCCTGACCTCCTCCGTTCGCTCAAGGCAGCTTGCTGGTGAGCGTGAGGTGGCTCCTGTCAAGCAGATAAGGGAGGACTTGGCTAGATTCTACAAAGAGGCCACTATTTCTCAGGTATCTAATTCTGACCCCACATTCGCAAAGCCAGCAGATTTGGGTCGTATCATATCCGCAAGGACTTTTGGGACCTTTATCCTAGGCCAAACAACTAGCATCCCCATCGACCTCATTTACGATGAGGCGAAGATTGAGTACATCCTTCGCAGCACGCTCTCAGTTCCCACGGAATCGAGGCCTGTTGCCCTTGTAAGCAACGTGCTTGAGGTATACCCCACAAGCATCAAGAAGATTAAACTGAGGTACTACAAGCAGCCTGAGAGCGTTTTAGCAACCACTGGGGCACGGTCTACGAATCCTCCAACCTTTGGTTACTTGGGCTCTACAGAGACTTACAACCCTGCTACATCCTACGATTTTGAGCTACCTGACCATTATGTTTCAGAGCTCGTTTTAGAGATAGCTAAAATGGTTGGTGTGAACCTTAGAGATTCCGATGTATATGCTTACGCTGCTGGCCAAACCCAAGCTAATCAATAATGGCAAGAAATCTTATCACGGTTGACCAGATAGTCAACGACTTCGTTTTGAGCATAGCTGGAGACGACTATTGCGCTGATGTAACGGACACCCTTGTTCGTAATTACGCACTGAGGGGCATTCGTGAAATTGGGTTCGATATGTCAAAGGTCGTCAGGAGCCTCAAGCTCCCGATTAATCAATCATTGAGCACGGTTGACCTACCAGACGATTTCGTTGATTTGGTAAAGATTGGCATCGTCGGGAGCGATGGATTGGTGTATGTGTTTGGTGAGAACAAAAACATCAATATGTCCCAAGCCTATAAGACGGATGGAGCTGGTAATCCTATTGAGGGCGACGATGGGCTCTACGAGCGTGTGGATGCTTACGGGACACCAAACGCTTACTCCAACCCTTTTGGTTATGAATCCTATCTGTTCCGCAACTTCTGGGATAACGACTCCTACGGGGCTCTTTACGGGCTTGGGGGCGGTCAGTATTCTGGTGAGTACCGAATGAACTACGACCAGAACAGGATTGAGCTGAACGGAAGCACAAGCTTTAGCGAGGTTGTTGTGGAGTATATCGCTGACGAGGCTCGCTCGTCCAACCCATCAGTTCATCTGTATGCAGAGTCAGCTATTAGAGCATTTATCTACTATAAGATAATCGAGCGCAAATCAAGCGTTCCCATGGCGGAGAAGCAGCGTGCTAGGGCAGAGTACTTCAACGAGAGAAGGTTGGCAAACTCTAGGCTTAAGTCTTTCAATATGACTGAGGCTCTGAAGGTTATCAGGAAGAACTTCAAGCAATCCCCTAAGTACTAGTATGCCCATAGACAAACTTATACCAAGATACTTAAACAAAGACGACGACTACCTCCTGGTTAAAACCGTGGAGATGGTTGACGCTTTGAATATTCAAACCGCAGATGACGAAGGCGGAAACGCTGGGGTTGTCAAGAATACGCTTGGTAATGTATTGGTAAGTGCTAATACTTCAGGAGATGTGCTTCCAGCATTTGGGGCTAATATTGTGATAGGAGCAACGTCGTGCAAGCAAACTGGAGAGATATTTTATTTTGTGTACAACGGTCTCGGAGACCACAGCATCTATCAGTATACTAGCAAAAGAAATACCGTAAGGCTGGTATATCGAGATTCAGTTCTGAACTTCACGGCTACAGGGTTCGTTAAGGCAGACTGTTTAGTTAAAGAGAACGGGGACACGCTTCTGTATTTCACAGACGGCATTACAGACCCGAAGAAGATTAATGCTACAAAAGCTTTAGCGAATGCATCTGGAGCACTTGGCTATCCATACAAGCAGGTTGGATTAAGCGGTTATACTAGTGATGAGAAGCTTCTTAGTATCACGACTATTAAGGCGCCCCCATTAGAGGCACCAATGGTAGAGGTAACGACGGTTACTGGTATCATATCAAATAACATAACTAAAAAGAACTTTCAGTTTGCTTACCAGTATATCTATGAAGACGGGGAGGTATCTGCTATTTCTCCTTATTCGGAATTAGCAGTTGACATTGAGGACTTCCTCGACGGTTTTGGTGACTTTGAGTCAGATTCAGTTAGGAATGCTATAAATGTAACATACAAGCACTCAAAGGGAGACGTATCAAAAATAAGGATTCTCTATAGACAAGGAAACCTTAATAATTTTTCCATATTTAAAGAGCTATCAAATGACCGCTCCCTTACAACGGGGGTCGTTTTATTCACCAACTCAACGATTGGTCAAATCATATCTGACAACGAAATAAACAAGCAATATGATGCTATCCCTTTGTCAGCAAAGGCTCAGGTAATTAGCGGAAACAGATTGACGTTTGGGAACTACAAAGAGTTTTATGACAATACAACGGTATCATCGCAGATATTCCTTGACTATAACCAAGATTCAACAATAAAAACAAACGTACTATCTGCTAATGATGTTAATAGCTCTGGGACTACAATCTCGGCTAATCTTGTGGCTAATAACCTTAATTTTAGTCTTGATTTATCAAAAATGCCAGATAGCTCGTCATCTGAGGTTAATTCAATAATAAACTTTAGTATTTTTATAGAGAGATTTGATATAATTAAGTCTGCAGGGTCTTTTTTTGTTGGCAACTTTAGTGTTACACCATCTAGCATTCAGAAAACATTAAGCTTAGGGAATACTTCAACCCAGATAAAGAAAAAAGTAACAATACCATCTTACGCTACTAAATCAGCTTTAGCTTCATCCGTGATTAATCAGATAAACGGAGATTATTCATTTAAAATTAACCCTACTATAGGGACTAAGGGAACTTTATACATATGGAACCCTGCCACAAGCTTTGATTCTCATGTATTTTTTGGAGGTTCTATGGATGCCACCGTTAGCGGTGTCTCTGTTTCTGGTAACGTGATAACTTTCAAGATAATTCCAAAGAATGATGGTCTCAATTTGAATTCATCTAAAATATTCACTGACTTTAATAATCTCCCTAATAACGACGTTACAAATAACTATCCGCCAATATCATGGAAAGGTAAGACTATACTTTTCACTTACAACATACTATTCAATGGCTTCAAGCTGACTAACCTTAATAAATCATTTTTTACAAAGGGTGATTTTTATTCGACATTTAAATCTGGTCAAAACCATAAGTTTGGAATCGTTTATTATGATACCTATAATAGGAGTTCTGCAGTAAATGAAATTGGAGAAATATACAACCCAACTGAGGGCGAAAGAATTGAGTCTTATGGGGCGGCTGCCTTAGGTTTAACTAAAGCTATCATAAGATTGCAGTCTGCCCCGCCTACCTGGGCTAAAAAATGGAGGCTTGTTTATTCCCCTTATCAAACGTACTCTTTCTGCTACACTTATTCAGCCGCAGAGGCTTTCGTAAGTAAGGATTCGGCATCCACTGGGTCTACTCAGAATAGGGCGATATATGTATCGACCAGGCACCTTGAAGGCAAAAACACCTCGTACAAAGAAAGCCGAAACGCCATAGTAGACTATCAATACGCAGAGGGCGATAAATTAAGAATAATAAGCTATGTTGCAAGTTCTGGCGGGATTTCGTATCCTAAACAGTTTGTATACGATATCATAGGATATGAATACTTTGACTTAACAAATACGCCAGTCTCCTTATCAACTGGCGCTACTAACTATAACGAAAGAGCTACTGGGTTGTTCCTTATACTTAAGGATGAAAATTATACTGGATTCAATGCAGATAGCATAATATCCAACATATCCCAATGGGCTAATGATGTTGTTTTTGAGGTATTTAGACCCATTCAAAGCAATTCGTCTGCAATATACAAGGAGACGGATATACAAGGCGACGTTGCTGTTACTGGTGGCTTTTATTATCATAAATCACCCTTTAGAGATAGGACCTATGTAACCTCAAGCCCAAAACTCGAAGTAATTAGCGGGACCGTTACTACATCTGGCGTCGTTAAATTGTACCCTGGCGACTTACTTAATTTAAGTGCTTTACCTCCATTACCATCGTCAAGCGTACTAATAACGGTAAAAGACACATTTCTAACTTCTGGCGGGGCTCTTTCTATACTATACGATGGCCCAAGTATACCAGATGGTAGCTACGGATTAACGAGTATACAAAACATTAACGACTCTATTTTAGAGACGACCAACGGTGACTGTTACTATAGGCCAAGGCAAGTAAAACTCAATCCTTTGCTAACTGCTACTGGGGTAACTACAAATCCAGCAAACGTATCTGGTATAAGATACGCTGATTACTATGTAGAGGATACAAGCATAAGCGATTTTTATGTGTCAAACAATCTAAGTTTAGGGAGACCAAATGCCGCTTCATCAAACGCTAAACAGATTGAAAGAAAGTCCTCTGTCACCTATTCGGAGCCATACTCGCTTGATACATCTGTATTGAAGCTATCCTCGTTTAACGGTGGGCAAGGGAACTTTGTGGACCTCCCAAACGCTTACGGGGCTATCAATTACATGATAAACAATGGGGACACCATCACGGTACTCCAAGAAGTAAAGTCCTCTGTAATCCCAATCAACAGGAACCTAGTCGAATACGCTGACGGTAGCACAAGCGTTACCATATCAACGAATTATCTTGGCAATCAATCTGTTTATGCTGGGGACTATGGGACTCAGAACCCTGAGAGCGTTATGTCCTACAAGGGCCGTGTATACTTTGCTGATGTCCGTTCTGGTAAGATTGTAAGGATTGGGGGCGACGGGATTGAGCCTATTAGCGAGAATAAGATTGACGCTTATACTCAGGACAAGTGTTTCATTATCGCTTCTGCTAGCGGTGTCTACAAGGTGATTGGCGGTATTGACCCAATGCACAATGAGTATCTAGTAACCTACACCAATGTTTCTGGTGGGACTAATATCAAAGACACGATTGCATACGACACAGAGGATAAAGTGTGGAATACAAGGTATTCATTCGTCCCTGAGGCCTACGAGAATATGGACAACTATATGTACACATTCAAGGACGGTCGTATGTATAGGCATACGGATGCAGCTACACGCAATAGTTTCTATGGGAGTGGTACTACCTCTAATCTTACATTGATATCAGCTTTTAATAACTCGATGGTCAAGGTTGCTGAAGCTTTGAGTATTGAGGGGAATAAGCCTTGGAACTTTAAGTTTACGACTTCTGGGACGACATCTCAAGAGACCGTTACTGTTAGTGGCTCATCAATGGCACTTAAAGAAGGAGCTTACTACCTAAATGTACCGATGAGCATTTCAGCAAGCACAACGTCGAACAGAGCGGTAATTGGGTATGTGTCAGCTACTGGGACATGGGCTAGTGGTGCGACTATAACCTTAGGAAACCCTATTGTAGCTCCATTCCAAGCCAGCGGCAACACAGCCATACTTTGTCTTGATGCTAGCGGCAATACGGTGTCAAATCTTACGAACTATAAAAAAATAGAGCAGGTAGACAGGAATACCATACGATTAAGTGATTTAGTAGGCGGAACCCCATCAATCGCAACAGGAACCATCTTAGTCGTGGATAGCAATGCATCTGTAGACGGGGACCCTATCAGGGGGCCTTATTTCCTAATCGAATTAAGCAATAGCGATATAGTTCCTGTTGAAGCTTATGCCTTTAACGTATACTTCAGTAGGTCGAAGCTTCACAATGAATTAGTAACTCAATAGTATCTTTACAGTTATGGAATCACGCAAAAAACCCAAAAAGTATGTGGTTGGAGGCATTATCGCAGCTGGAGCTGCTGGCCTCGGTCAAGCCATCTATGGTGGTGTCCAGGCAGCGAAAGCTGGGAAGGAACTCAAGCGCCTTCAAGGCCAAAGGCCCGATTTAAACCTCAACGTAGGGGAGACCCCCGCAGAGTACTACAAAGCCTTCAAGGAGGCCTACGACCAAGACATCATGAACCGCCAGATGGAGTCCATAAGGACTGGTTTGGCTGGGACCACAGAAGCCCTATCGGGCGCTGGAGGTCGTGCTCTCCTTGGCGGTATTGGGGCTGCCACGCAGCAAGCTCAAAGGCAAATGCAAGGCGTTGCTGACATTCAGCAGCAAAGGCAAACAGAGGCCCTTGGGCAGTTGGCATTAGCCAAAGAACGAACAAGAGACCTTCAGTTAGAAGCCCAATCCAAGATTTTGGGTATGCGTGAGGCTAGGTCTCAGGCAGACATCGCTGGAGCACAAGCGTCTAGGGATGCTGGGATTCAGAACGTAGCTGGGGGGCTTGGGCAGATTGCGTCTGCTGGAGTCTATGGTTCGGAGATGTTTGGTAAGAAGAAAGACACCGATAGCTCTTTCATACCTCCTACCATGCCTGCTAAATACACTAATAGAAAGCCGTTGACTGCTGATTTAGGATTCGAGAAAGGCGGAGTTATGAAGACCCCTGGGGAGTTCTCTCACAAGAAGAATCCCATCGACATCATGAAGGACGGCAAGAAAATTGCGGAAGCTACTGGTGGGGAGTACATCTTCAACCCCAAGCAGATGAGCAATATCAAGAAGTTCGTATCGAGCAATGATAAGAACAGATTGCACAGTTATGTACGCTCCTTAATCAAGAAATTCGAGAAGTAATGGCAGCACTTAGCAGGGCAGTAATACAGCTCCCAGACTTCGCTGAGATGGCTTACAAGAAGTCATTAGCGGACGAGGAGCGTCGTTTAAGGGACGAGGAGAAGCAAGAGCGCAAAGTGGCTCAGAGGCAGCGGGAAGCCGATGCTTTCGGGGTCAAGCAGTCTTATTATGAGAAATCTTTTGCATTAGAGCCAGGCGCTAAAGCGGTAGCAGGTGAAGCATATAAGGCGTGGGAACAGGCTGCTATAGAATACGAGAAGACTGGCAGCGAAGACGCTAAGCTTAAAATGCAGAAAGCGGCTGGTGTATACAACCAAGTTGTTGGTACTGGATTAGCAATATCTAATGGTATAATGGAAGAGGCGGAGACTTTTAGAAAGAATCCTTCAGCTTTTACTCCAGAAAGTCAAAAAGTAGCAAATCAAGCAATCGCTGATAGAAAAAACATTAACTTTCAACCTGTTCTTGAAAATGGGGTTTTATTCGTTACTGAAAAAGGCAAAAAGATACCAGTTACTGAATCTGTTTATTTTTCAACTAACTTACAACCAGGCTACAACACGCTTGGTTTAGTGCCAGTTGACCCATCTACCAAGTATATGAATCCAATGGAACAGGCTCAGCTCCTATCCAAGGGTTCTTCGGATGCCAATGGGGTTAAAATAGACGATGGTAGTAATATTACATATAATAAATCGGAATTAATTAAAAAAGTTAGGGCAGCCTATGAGAATAATTTAAAGGAGTACCCCCCACAGGTGGAAGCTGTTATACTTAGGCATTGGACTGCAGTAAATGGTAGACCTCCTTCTCCTCAGGAAAGGGAAAGCGTTATAGCTGAGTATAAAAACCCTACCTTATTTGAATCCGCTAAGGAAAGATTCTGGAGTGAAATGTTCCCGTATATTGATACTCCACCCCCACAGAGAGGTGTTGCTCCTCGGCAAGGCGAGCCATCTAGAGCGTCCAAGGACCTATCATTTTTCCTTGAAAATACTAAAGGGGTAGAAAGTAGACTTAGTGACGGAAGAGTAGTCGCTCAATTTGATGACCCTCCCATAGAAGATTTTTCTGTTGGAGATAGGCGTTACAGTGTCAAGCGTATTTCCTTCGATAAAGAAGGAACACCGCTTATGATTATACAAGACGAATTTGGGGAAACAGTGCCTCAAAGAGATAAGAATAAAGCTCCTAATCAAGAATTTAATGCGGCTTACAAGATGGCTTTAAGCAAAATGAAGCCTTACTTATCTGAGTTGCGTGCTTTTTCAAAAAAAGCAATAGCTGGGTCTAAGGACGTAAATAAATCTAGCGTTGGCTCCGTGCCAGCTGGGTATGAACAATAAAAAATATGGCAGAAGATTTAAAGAAACTCGTACAGATTGGTGTAAGCAAGGGTTACTCTCTTGAGAAGATGCGTAATGACTTTGCTAACGCTGGTTGGGGTGAAGCGTATCTGGATTCAATCCCATTGTATTACAACGAGTTTAAAAAAAAAAGTCCCGCTGGAACTGGTTTAAGGGCCGCTGGGGTTTCTCCTTCGAGGCAAACGGTTACTCCGTCTTCATCGGGGTTTGCTTCTCAAGAGACTAAGAACATACCGTTAGAGGACCCGCTACTCACCAAGAAAGATGGGTATGCTAAGTCTTTGATGGAGCAGCTGAACTTAGCTGCAAAGGACAAAAACAATAGGAATAAGTACGTTCCAACCATCAACAAGCTTTGGAATGAATACTCGTCAATCGATAGGGGAGCGCCTACCCCTTTAAGTCTATTTGAGAATAATGGGGCTATAAGTAAGAACTCATTAAACCTTCTTAATGAATCTTCTGCTAGGAATGCGGAGAGAATGAAGAGGGAAGCTATAGCAATAGCGAAGGATGATACCGTTTTAGAATCGGGTGTAAGAAGTTTATGGGCGGGCTTACTTGGTGTAGCAAATTATATTGGCGACTTGGTTGACCCAGATAGCTACGATGATGTGCCAGATGCAAAAACAGACCTTGAAAAGGAAGCTGAAGCTCAATCGGCTAGGGCTCAGAAAGCCTCCTATGGACGTAAGTTATTAGCTGGGTACACGGACAAACAGATTGAAGATGGGTTCTACAAGAACTTTGCTGATGGCAATGTAGCTACAGCATTCGGTCTGTTTGGTAGGGATGTGGTAGAGGTTCTGCCTCAAGTCGCTGCAAACGCTATCCCATTAGTCGGTCTTCCCGCTCTGGCAGCGTCTGCTGGTGGTCAAGCATGGCTTAAAATTAAAGACGACGAGAAATACAACACACTCGAAAAGTTTCTGTACGCACCGCTTGTCGGTGCTGCTGAATATTTTACAGAGAAGTTCTTCGGCATGGATAGAAAAATGATTCAAGAAGGACTGTCAAAGGCATTCGGTAAGACCATCACATCAGCAGCTGATATCCCAAAGAAAGAGCTCGGTGATATGATTTTCGGCACACTGCCAAAAGCTGTTAGAGCTCCGTTGGAAGAAGGTTTTGAGGAAAGTCTTGTGAGCACTTTTACGCAAACCCTTGACAAGATTATGGCTGAAAAGCCATTTGACCCTGTTGAAATCGCTGAGTCTGCTATGCTTGGTGCTGGGGCTGGTGGTTCAACTTACGCATTGGTTCGAGGCAGTTCCGCTTTGCTCCAAACCCCGTTGTTCTCTGATGTATACAAGATTACAAATACCGCATCGAAGATTGAGAATATACTCAAATCCGAAGACATCAGCGACGAAGAGAGGGTTATCCTAACCGACCAATTAAACGGATTTAAGACTCAAATGAGGAAGCTTCAAGATGGGGCTAGCGACTACTATAAGCAATTCTCACAAGAAGATAAACAGAAGACGCTTGAGCTAAATCAAACTATATCTAGAGGCATCCGCTCTTACAGCACCATGAAAACGGCTGAAGCTAAAGCTGAAACCGTAAACAGAATCAAGCAATCACTAGCCGAGAAGGCGCAAATCGAACAAAAATATGATAGTACGCAAAAACAACAAGTACCAAGTCCAGTCGTCCAAGGGGCGCAACCTGGGGGAGTTCCCATCCAAGGAACAGGCACAGAAGCGCCTCAAGCAGGTGGAGTACTTCAAGTACCTAGCCAGCAAGAAGAAAAAGTAGTAGAAGCGGCTAAGCAACCAAACGTCGGATTCAGACCTACAAAGGCTAGCCTTACATCTCAAACGCTTCCTCAGATTCTTTCTAACCTAAAGTCTTATGTTGAAAGTATTCCTGAAGAAACGCTGCAGAAGTTCGAGACAACACGCCAGTCAATTACGAATGGCTTTGAGTCCGTTGCTAATGTAATCTCCTCCTTCGCCAAGGAAGGCCTTAACGTCGAGATTGAGGCTATTAACACTGAAGACGAATGGAATAAGGCAACGATGGACCCAACGACTGGGAAACCAGAGAAGCTGTCTAGGGGTCTGTATTACCAAAGAGGCCAAGAGGGAGCGCCCTCTAAGATTATCCTGTTCGCCCCAGCATTGCTTGGCAACACGGTCTATCACGAGGGTATCCACGAGATAGTCCCACAGGCATTTGGTCAGGAGGGTATAAACAAGGTGGCTAAAGCGCTTGCAAGCGGAATAAAGCGAGACCCAGGGCTTAATGCAAAATTTGGTAACTTCTTGTCTCAATATGAGCAAGGTGACAAAAACGAAGAGCTTCTTGCTGAGTTGGGGGCAATGGTTGCAGCTGGAGATATCGATGTCGAGATTACGAAGAGCCTCGCCACACGCTTTATGGAGGCCGTGGCGAGCGTATTAGGAGTGGTTGGTATCAAGATGACACCGAACACTTCGCAGCTCGCTGAGGCGCTTTTAAGCTACTCACAGAAGCTCGGAGCTGGGGCTAAGCTTGATATTCAAAAGACGGCTGAAACTAAAGAGGAAGGAGACAAAAAGGGGCCAAAGAGACAAGCTGTTGGGCTTAGAACGAAAGAGGAAAGTCTCGCTGAATTTGGTTTTCCCGTAGGGCAAAAGAGAACCACCATCAGGCAAGTTGGTACCGCATTGGAAAAAAGACAGAGAAAGAAGTATATTAAAATAGCCAAAAACGATACAAGTGATAAAGCGAAAGATATCATTTCAAACTATATGGTTGATGAGGTGATATTTGAATTAGAAACGCTTGGAGAATCATCTGCCAAGGGATGGTATGGGGAGAAGTTTCAAAAGGCACTTGATTTGATATCTAAATTCATACCTAGCCTAAAAGAACAAGGTAACAGGAATTTGTTTACTATGCTTGTGGCTATAACCTCTGATGGACAGAAGGTTATGAACAACTTCACTTACGCAATATCATTATACAACTCTTACTTAAAGGATGGCGTTATATCTGACAAATTTGATTTTGGTGGAGATAGGAATTCTGGGATGAAAACAAATGTCGGAAGAATAAACGAGTTAATTAGACAATACGACAACAACTTAGTTAAGATTAATGAGTTTTTATTACAAAAAGAGCGTTACGGCAATCTTAAAGCAAAGTATGGCTTAGAAGATAAGAGTGACTATCTGGTTTCAAGAATGATGCCTATTGCTGCTGGTGTATTCGGCCCTAAGTTGGGTCCATTCTTTGCAAACCTTTCTGGTCAAGAGGATTATTTAACTTTAGATAGATGGTGGAATAGAACCTTTAACAGATATAGGGGAATATTATTACCAACCGTTACAGATGAAGGGAAGACGAGATTCTTAGGTTTGATAGGAAAGCCTAATGCCAGAAAAGATGTTTTTCTAAGAGAGGTTACAAATTACGCTAATTCATACAAAAAGAAAAAATATAAGGACGGCACAGAAATAGAAAAAGCTGCAAATACTATCTACAAGGCTGCTTTTGTGGAATTAAATGATGCCCCATTTAGCGCTGGGGATAGGGAGATGATGATTGAGACATCAATTGTGGCCCAAGAAAAACTAAAAAAGGCTGGCTATGACTTATCGTTAGCTGACATTCAAGCCATATTATGGTATTTTGAGAAGAGACTTTACGCAGAAATACAAAACAAAAAGAGTGCGTTAGACCTCGATTACTTTAATGCTGCCTCCAAGTTGATGGAGGACAAGAGAATTGTATCAATATTACCAAACGAAGTGGCAAAAAAGGGGGGTATAAAAGAGTCAGAAGAAGAATACGTTGATGCCGTTAGCTCTCCTAGCAGCAATATTATACAGCTAGATGAGGTTGTTGATTTGGAGGCTGTTGATAAGGCCACAGAGACTATAAATGAGGCTCAGAAAAGAAAGCCACCAAAGCGTCAAGGTTTTGAGGGTAAGCAGTCAGCTGCATTCGTAAGAGAGCTAGATATCGCTATTACCCCAGCGACAACCGAAAGGAAATTTGATAGAGTAACAGCTAGAATAAAAAGCCTATCTGAGAAATACGATAGATTAGTAAAAGAGTCAGAGAAGGGTATTGACAACTCAGAGGAAATCAATAATGTAGCCTCTCAAATACTAGACGCAGCGAGGAAACAGCTTGCTGCTAGGATTTCTAAAGTAAAAGGTGCTTCCGTTAAGTTTGACGATGATTTTAGAGGTCTGTACAACAATGTATTCGAGCCATCGTTTAACCTCAAGCTAAGGCTTACACCACAATCAAATGAGAATGAGGTATCTCAGATTCTCAACGAGTTTGCTGAGAGATATACTCAAGATGCGTTTATCGTAGAAACAGCGTCAGAAGAATCAGAGGACTTTAGGAAGCAGTTAGGGGAAAATGTAATGCCTCTTGGCGATTACGACGAAAAGACAAATATGTCTCATTTCCCGCAACTTTATGCGGAATTTACCAGTCCTTTATCCGATAAGGAGCTAAATGAACTATCTTTGTCTTTAAGGGAAGGCGGAATTGATGGATTCTCGCTTAATAAGAAAGAATTAAAGATAACTATATTCCCATTTTTAACAGAAGAACAAGAAAAATTATCAGAAGATGAGCAGCGAAGAATCAAAGAAGAATACTACGACAAACAAATCAACTCAGCTCAAGAAGCTATGGCCAACGTCTTCCGAGTGGAAAGAGATGTCAAGTCAGAGGTCAGGTTCAGGAAGTCAACCTACAAAGGAGCAAAATCAACCGAAGGAGCAACCAGACAATACGATAGAGATAACTTTCTTAAAGCGCACAAAGAAGGATTAACTAAGTATGAGCTGCTAGCTAAAGAGTTCAATAAGCTTCGCCTGGAGGAAATAGAGCTATCCAAGAAAAAGGAGAAGCTACCTAAGGATAAGCAAAAAAGGTATGATGAAATAAGAAGCGTCATTCAGCCTATCATCCAAGACACAATAGCCTTAAATGAGCCTTTTTACAAAGAAGCTAAGCGTGAGATAGAAAGAATTGCATCGTCTGTTTCCCGCAACCTAAGAGGAGCATTCGTTTCTAGGTTCAACATAAAGAGACCAGAAAGAGCCTCGATAAAGGTTATGCGATGGTATAACTCTGATATAGAAGACCTCGGTGATGGGGCTAGAGTAAATATCATCGTTGATAACGAGCAACAGGCTGACAGGCTGTTTAATGAAATCGACAAAAAGAACCCATCAAAAAACCCTGACAGGGAGAGGCGTGTAAATGAGACCACCGATTTGGGTTATCCGAAGCGTCTCATCGAAATGGATACAAAGAATGGGTTTATAGGGGAGATGCAGATAATGAGCCCAGAGGGGTATCTAGCTAAAGATGGGGTTGATTACTTTGACGACAATCAGCAAGACTTTGCTAGAAAGAGACTCAAAGAGGTTCAGAACCGATTGGGATGGGCTATACCAGATGGTATAGGGCACTACTTCTATGAAATCAATCGTGACGAAAACATAAACGACGAACTTAGGGAGCGTGCTAAAGCCCTTAGCCTTTCTTATTACAAGGCGTTTACAAACCCGTCGTTTAAACTAAGTGAAATCGAGTTCACTAAAGAGCTGGCTAAGTTCAAAGAAGACGTAGACAAGGCTGATAAGAGCACTTGGGATGAAGGCAATAGCGGTAAATCACCGCAAACACTAGACACCTATCTAGAGGAGTCTGGGCAAAAAGCCCCCAAGCGTCAAGATATATCAAAGGAGGATGAACCAATTATCGAGATAGCTGAAAAGTTTGGTGATTATGATTTGACCTCAAATTTCCAAAAACCTAAAGCGCAAAGAATACCACAAAAGACGCAAACTGCTTACAAATTATTTAGGGTAAAAAAGAGCGAACCTGGCAAACTTTTCCCTTTATATGTCCTCTCTGATAAGGAAGTGCCTGTTGGTGAATGGATAGAGGCTAGTATGGGTGGCATGGTGAAAGATACCAAGGGGAATGTAAAGGTTAAGTCGTCTTTAGGACCATTAGCTATGAGGCCAGGATGGCATTCTGGGGATGCTCCATTCTCTACGCATATTGGCAAGAAAGTTGACAAAAATGACAAAAGTCCCTCATTTAGAGCTGATAATACAGTATGGGCCGAAGTAGAAGTTGGAGCAGATGTTGATTGGCAAAAAGAAGCAAATGCTAGAGCAGAATATACAAAAGATGGGAAATTAATATCTAAAACTGCACATATCACTGACCAGATTCCAGCTCTTGGCTTTTACAAGTACAAGACTAATAGTAACATGACTGGTAATTGGTTGATTTCTGGTGAAATGAAAGTCAACCGAATACTTACAGACGAACAAGTAGCGGAGATAAATGAAAAGGCTGGGTTCGAAGACCTGCCAAGATTGGAGCCAATGGATTGGAAAGCTTACGGTTTTGAGATTTCCGATGGGGACGTTAAGCCAACAAGCAAAGGCCCAAAACCCAAGCGCCAAGGCATCTCAAAAGCTCAAGGGCCACTAGTGCCCGTAGTCTACAACAGCTTGCTGCAGCAATCCACTAGGAACGCAGACGGGACGTATACGCCTCCGTACACGCTTCAGGAGTGGCTGACCATGATGACCCCTTACTTGAACGCACAGACAGCTACTGCAATCTACAACGGTGTTGTAAGGAACAAGCCACCGTTCACTGCACCAAGCATTCAAGACGCTTACGATAGCTCAAAGAAGCGCATGGAGACAGGGAAAAACAAGGCTTTCTTCACATGGAACAACCTCAAGAAATACTTCATTGACAGACAGGCAGAGCTCAAGAAGGCGATTCTCGCCTCAGGGATGAAAAACGCTTACAACTATCTGGTCAACAAGGCTGGGTCTGGGGCTAGAGCTGCCTACTTCTACTACGAGAAGGAGAAAGATATCTACAAAGACCTCAAGAAGGAACAGATTGAAAAGCTCGACCAGATTATCATGCTCAGGCGTATCATCGAGATTGATAGCAACTTCGATGAGCGTGGCGAAGCCCGCCCAAAGCACACCAACGGATTCAATAAGGGGTACGCTGAAATGGAGCTTGCAAGGCTCCAGAAAGAGCTTGGAGACGCTGCGTACAACGACCTCAACGACCGTGCCACCAAGTACTTTGATGCTTTCCGTTCGCTGTTAGACTCTATGTACGAGGAGGGGCTTGTTAGCGAGGAGCTGTACGAGCAGCTGAGGGATATCGATTACCAACCACGATTGTTCCTAGACCACGTTTTCGAGATGGATGAACCATCCATGCGTGAGATGAACCTAAGCGCTGCACAAATCAAGCGAATCAAGGAAGGTAGCGAGGGTGACATCATGTTTGACTCAAGGTTCCTACTGGCTCTTTACGCTAAGAGTGCCTTCTCCAAGATTGCACGCAACAAGGCTAACAAGGAGATTGCCAAAGCCACCGAGGCACAGGGTAACGAGTCATGGGTGTCCAAGACTGATAAGCCAGGCTTCAGCGAGGTTACTTACTTTGAAGATGGTGTCAAGAAGTCTTTCTACTTAAAGGATAACTTGAAGTCCGAACTCGACGACATCAGCCGTGTATCATCGATACCTCAGAACATACAGAAGCTAATTGGTATGGTTACGGGTTCATTCGCAGTCAAGCTGTTGGCCACGAGGGCAAACCCATTGTTCGTTGCTAAGAACGTACCAAGGGACTACCTGCACGTTCTCTTCTTCACGAAAGCATACGATAATATGTCCCTGCCGCTTGCAGCCATGAGGCTCGCTGGTGACTTCATCAAGGGCGTTAAGAGCAAGCTCCAAGATGACCAAGACTTCAAGGACTTCGTTGAGTTCGGTGGTGGTATGGACTTCCTGTCCACAGAAGGGATGGAGAGTATGATTACGAACAGAACTGTAACTAACAAGATTATTGAGAAGCTTGGTAAGGCTGGGGAATTGTCAGAGATTGGCTTCCGCTTGGCTATGTACAAGAAATTCAAGGAAGACGGTATGAAGGCTCTTGGCCCTAACGCAACGGAGGATGAGGTTACAAGGGTTAAGGTTCAAGCTGTTACACAGGCTCGAGAGATGATTGACTTCTCTCAGGGCGGTATTGCAACGAAGAACTTGGAGATTGTCTCCCCCTACATCAACTCCGCATTCCAAGGATTCAGGGTATCAACCAGCTACATTCAGAACAACCCCAAAGAGTTTGCTATAAAGCTCGGATACTTGTCTATCGGTGTGCTGATGCTTGCGCTCTACAATGCGATGATTGGCGACGATGATATGGAGGATATCCCAGAGGAGACCAAGCGTAAGTACTTTATCATCATGACTCCGTTCACCTTCGAGGAGGACGGGAAGACTAAGCGTCACTATATCAAGATAGCGAAGACACAACAGCTTGCACCATTCATTGCTGGTCTTGAGTTGACATCGGATTACTTTGTTGCAGGGGTTATGGGGCGTAAGCCAAGAGAATCCAAGGACGCTTATGAGTACGCTTGGAAGGGGGCTGCAATGTACTTCCCTAAAGACCCAAGCAACATCAAGAAAGAAATCTCTTCATCGGTTCCGTTGTTTGCGGCTATAGCTGCCTACGACATGAATTACGACACCTACAGAGAGCGTGCTGTGTCAATGGACTACAACCAAGTGCTCCCACAGGACGAAGATTTCACCAACAAGCAAGTCCCTTACTTTTACAAGGCTCTCGCTCAAGGTATCGGTGCATCTGGCGGTGAAGCTGGCCCTAAGCGACTCCAAGTCGCCACTGAGAAGTTCGTAACCACCCCGTATTCATCCTTGCTAACCATGGGTGCGTACACGATACTTGATTCGTTCTCAAGGCTCTTCGAGCTTAAGGGCCCAGGAGGTATCCCCGTAAAAGACCAAGCAGCTATCTCTAACAGCGTCAGCAAATCGTTAGGACTCAGTGCTTCCAAGGTGTTCACGGGTGCTACTGAGCCAGACTGGAGGAGCTACACGAGAAAGGAAGAGATTGAGCGCATCAACATGGAGGAGAAGTCCGAAAGACGTGGCATCAAGATTGCAGCTCAGGATATCGGTCAGAAGTACTTTGAGGCTTCCAACGCAAAGGATAGCAAGGCCATGAGCGAAGCTAGGAAGGAGTACCAAGATGAGTTGATGCGAATCAAAAAGGAGAGCGGTGTACCAGACGCTAAGTATTTCATGGATGCCTTCCAGCAAGCCAGAAAGTACGGGAAAGCCACCAACCCAGAGTACAACGACATCAGCTACGCTGCAAGCAACGAGGCTAAAGCGAGAATCATTATGGAGTACGGGGGTAGGACGATGAGCAGAAAGGAGCTAGTAGAATACATCAACGACTATAAGCGGAAGACTGGTAAGCCAATCAATGGTTCCGAAGTCCTCCGTGAGTATCAAAAAGAAACAGGCTATGGTAAGTAAATTTGCACTCAAGATATGTTTAACGGGTTTCTTCTGTTTATTAGCTTCATGTTCGCCAGAATGGCATCTAAAGCGTGCAATAAGAAAGAACCCTATGATAGTGAAGACCGACACCCTAAAGGTTAGGGATACGTTCTACACGCCAGCGGTATACGTTACAGATACATTCGTTACGAAACAATACGACACCATCGAAATCATCAAGGACAAACTACAAATCAAAATTGTAAAATCAAATGATACTATTAGAGTTACTGGGGCTTGCAAATCGGATACAATCGTGCGGACTGTTTCGGTCCCCGTTGAAAGGGTTGTGTACAAAGAAGCCAAGAAGAGCAAGCCTTTCGAGTATATCTCAAGTGCGGTTTGGGGATTCGCAGCAGTATTACTGCTAGTCGTTATCTACCGCTCTGAGAGGCGATAAAGCCGATTAAGGCTTTAAGCCAAAAAAGTATAAGTCAGTACCCCCTATAACTATCTCTTGCTCAGAGAATTTTAAATCTCTGATAGCATACTCCATATCTTCTCGGCTAATGTTTCTGTAATAGTCGTTTGTGAAAGGGGAGTCTACGGAGCTACTTGCTTTTGTCCCGTGTTCAGGTCTCCCAACAGAAGCACAAGTAATCAGCAGTAATCCTCCTGACTTTACAAGTTTGTACATAGACAAAATGCTCTGCTCCCAATACATATCGTGCTCTAGCATCTCTCCAGAGATAACTACATCAAATTCTTTATCGCAAGTTTCAGCCCATTCGTGTACATATCCAGTGACATCTACATTTCTTCCTTCTCCGATGTCAAGGCCTAGATACTGCGAATTGCTAAAAAAGCGCCTATTGTTGCCATTTATATCTTGGCTCCCGACATCAAGAATGCTTACGCCATTAAAGTACTTTGGGTGTCTGCTTTTAACTGACTCGATGTAATCAACTTGTTCTTTATGCATATTTATAGGTTTTGAGTTTTTGTTTTCTTTAAATAACCATTAGGGTTAAAAGTCGCATTATAGCCGTAAAAGTCACACCAATTTCTATCAATGTAAAATTGCGGGTTTTGAGGCAAGAATTCTTCTATAGCTTTCAGTGGGCCTCCGTTATAGTGTCTTTCAAGACCAAGATAGCTTAATACTCCGTCCTCAATAATCATATACGAGTCTTCACTAACTAAGTCTTTAAACTTATTCATTGCATTAATGACATCGGAGTAACGATGCGACCCGTCTTCAATTACGAGTATTTTATTAAATGATGAGGCATTTTCCAAATCATACTGCTGATAACCCCCCAAGAATCTCTTAATCCTAGGGTGTTCATTAATCAGCTTTATCTTTTCATCTGAGTTGGTTAAAAACCATTCCTCTTGAATATCTATGGTATGTAACATTCCGCTACCTATATTCTGCAATAAATCAGCTAAATACAATGCCGAGCCTCCATAAGCTGTTCCAATTTCAATAATAAGGTCAGGCCTTACCTCTTCAACAACCATTTGATACAATACATAATCAAAAGGGCATCTAATAGATTTTACTCCTCTATAGGTAGTTTTATGATGTCCTTTTTCGACACTATTCAAGTCAAAGTGATAGGTATTGTTCATTTTAGAAAGTTGTGTTTTGAAACAAATTTAACATAGGGAAGCCCTCAAACATATCAACCTGTTTGAATGGTACGCTACCGAGCCACCCCTCGGCTGAATACTTGTCCCCTGTCTTAGGCTCTGATAGCTTTTGCACATGGCTTGATTTAGCCCACCAGAAGTTACCAGCAAAAAAGGAGTACCCATGCGGGTGATGCTCTTTGAACATTTTGAAATAATCAGGGAACTTATCCTTGCTAAGGTAATGGCATCCAGCGGCTTCACTGTCGCTATCCACAAGAGGCATGATTGCGTGCTGCCATCGAACCGAAGAGAAGAAGAGCATAGAACGACACCACAGCTGATTGACGATACCGCCCCTTGAACTACCCTTTGTGTGTGCGTAGTAAACCAGTCCATCGTCCGTCTTTGCGAACTCCCATAGTTTTCTTAGGGTAACGCCTTCATAACCGCTATCCTCTTGAGCAGCGACGATAATCTTTGGATTACCATAGCTCTGTAGATGCTGAATAACAGCTTGACGTTGTTCTTGCGAGCCTACAATGCCAACATATACGTTTTCAAGAGCGTCCATGAGGCCGTAGGCATTCAGCGTGACGAAGTGCTGATGAACCGTCAGCAACCAATCGCTGCCAGCGTAGATGTGGTAGAAGTGATTAAGCCTCGGCAGAACTTTCGGTTGGCTCTGCGGTTGCTCCTGGGTCGGTGATTGAGATTGTTCCATTGTCTATTAATTTTTGAATTCGATTTTCCATGCTGTTCTCCCTATATGCTCTTAGGTAAAGGTTTGCTTTCTTAGCAAATATCTCAGGGAACTGAAAGTTCTTTAGCACATATTCTTGCAGGTTCTTCTGCATACCCTCACGCAAATCCTTGTCAAGGATAAGCTGCTTGGTGTAACGATACCACCCAGACTCCTCTGCCTTTGACACGATAAACCCGTTGTATCCGTGCTTGATGTGCTCCTTGTAGTAATCCATGTCAGAGCAGATGAGGGCCTTGCCCATCCAGCCAGCCTCAACGACCTTCAGCTCAGAACGAGAACGATTGAACTCCGTCTTGTTCACTGGGGCATAAGCTACATCTACATCGTTGTACCCGTACATATACTCGTACACAGACCTAGCTGGGATACGGTTGTAATGCTTATTATTCCCTCTGTTGCTGAATACACGCTCGTAGAAGTTATAGGAGGGGTTGTCATTGTAGCCACCAAGTGTAACGGTGTACTTACCGTTCAGTGACTTGTCGTTGCAAAGCATCTTCATGCTCTTCTCCATCAGCGCAACGTCTTCAACGTGCTGAGCCCCACCGAACCAACCGAAGCGCACATAGGGCGCTGGGCGTTGTACAGGGACGTACTGATGGAACTTATTGGGGTAGGGGACGTTCTTGATTACCGTTACCTCTGGGTTGAAGTTGCCAGCTCTGCTAGCTAAGTAGTCAGTCGAGCAAGTGATGTAATCGGCTTGCCTGATGTTCTCCTCGATGATGCGAGATAGGTTGTTGTCTTTGTAATGCTTGTAGGACACATGGTCCTTGTTAAGCACCCAGTAGTCGTCAAGGTCAAGGATAACCCTAGCACCGAACTGTTTCAGCGCCTTGGCTGCTTCTTGCACGGACTCAATGGACTTCGTGTCCATAACCCTTGTGATAACAAAGAGGTCTGTCTCCACGATGTTCGTGTCCCCAATCTTGTCAAACCCAGCGAAATTCCTGAACTCGAACAAGTCGGAGTTATCCTCCATCCAAGCGTTTGGCATATTGAGCCGATAGAATGCAGCTCCGCTCTCTTCCTGTGTGTAAATCGTGCTAATGACGATTGGTCTTTTATTCATATTAAATTGATTACAAATATAAGGGTATTTTACCCGTCACACGAGAGACAACTAGGGTCAGTAGCCCTTGCAGCGATATCGCCACGCAATACAGACTCCGTTCTCATGTAGTAGAGCGTCTTGATTCCTTGGTTCCAAGCCTCCATGTGGACTTGGTTAATCCACTTGGGGGATGCCTCCGTAGGAAATGCAAGGTTCAACGAAACAGATTGGTCCACATAACGCTGACGAATGCTCGCTTGCTTGATTATCTCCATCTGGTTAATCTCCTTGAAAGTCTTGTAGACATCCTTGACGGATTCGACTAGAGCCGTTGAATACCTAGGGTCATCAATGTGTTTAATCTCTCCATTAACTAGCACATAGTTGTCTAGGAAGTCAAGCCCCTGAACGCTACCGCCATCCTCTAGAATCTTATCCCATACCTCCTTGGTGTTCATGCCAATCTTACGCAAGGTCTTCTCAAGCTCTGGGTTCTTCCTGATGAATGTCCCCTTTGCGGATTGTTCCGTGAACACATTCGCTG
>JACCDP011398655.1_pt1 | contig 27933 bp, 23 predicted proteins | sample 7445841 | NCBI WGS metagenome assembly JACCDP01 (sample SAMN15323441, study PRJNA562643) | freshwater metagenome | isolation source: river surface water | place: USA:Blue River Watershed | collected 2017-08-17 | reverse complement strand
AGCGCCGAGGCGCGCACCCACGCGACCACGTCCTCGCGTCGGGAGACCACGCGGTCGGGACAGAACACCCGTCGCGTGGCGCCGTCGCGCACGGAGCGGGCCGCGTCGGAGAGGCTCACGCGCACGCCGTCGGCGCGAAGCTCCGCCACGACCTCGCGGAGCGCCAGCCCGTCGCCGGCGCGGGAATCGTCGAGGATCCGCAGCACCGCGCGGGCCGAGGCCGATTCCCGGGCCGCGGTGGTGGCGGGGCCGGCGTAGGCCAGCCCGCCGAGGCCGGAGCCCGCGAAGGTCACCGCCGAGCTCGCCTGGCCGTCGTTCTCGGGGCCGAGCGCGAACACCGCCCACCCCCCGAGCGAGGCGAGGGCGCCGACGTCCTCCATCACCTCGGAATCCTGCAGCCGCACCCGGGCGCGCGCGAGGGTGGCGCAGTCGGGTTCGTCCGCGAACGCGAGGGATGCGAGGACCGGAAGGATCACGGGCCGTACTCCGTCACCGGGACTACCCCGAAGACCTCTTCGAGGGAAGGCCGCAGCGCGGGGGCGGGCAGGCTCGCGAGCAGGGCCTCGCGGGCGTCGGGCGGCGCGAGATCCACGGTCCACAGGAGCACGAGCCGATCCGCCACGGACAGCGTCCGCAGCGGATCCCAGGCCTCGCCCGCGGCGGCTCCGCCGGGGTGCCGCCAGCGTCCGGCGCGCACGTCGGAGAGCGGGACGCCGAGCGCCGCTCCGGCGCGCAGGAGCACGCCCCCGAGCGCGGGAACGTCCGGGGCGGACCGGGCCGGGCGCACGAGGGTCCACGCCTCCGGAAGCCGCGTCGGCACACGTCGCCCCCAGCCCGCCGCTCCGGTCACCATGCCCGCGGACGCGAGGAACCGGCCCAGCGCCGTGGCGCAGTTGTTGCCCACGAAGGTGTACCGCCCGCGACGCGACGGATCCGCGGCCCACCGCGCCGCCTCGTCGACGACCCGCCCCCGCGCGGCCGCGTCGGTCGGCAGCACCCAGCGCCGGACCGGCCGGAGCTGGTCGCGCACGTAGGCGCCCAGCGCCCACGCGAGGCTGCCGGCGTCCATCTCCAGCGGGTAGCCGCCCGTGAGCCCCTTCCACACGGACACCCGCGGGCGGTCGGGCATCGCGACGAACGCGACCACCACGTCGTCGAGGGGGTCCCCGCCGTCCACGAACCGCAGGAGCGCGTGACCCCATCGGCTCTGGATCGGCGTGCGCGTCCCCGCCGCCACCAGGAGTTCCAGCCCCTCGATGTCGTCCCGCTGCCGCGCGAGGTGCGCAAGGATGCGCGCACGGCGCGCCGCGTCGGCCCGCAGGACGGCATCCCAGGCCGCCGTCGCAGGCCGGGGCGTTGCGGGCACGGCGCCGTGGTTGGCCCCGTCCGGGGCCTCGAGCGACGGGCCGGGTTCAGGCCCGGTCCCATGGTGCGGATCCTCGGACGCCCGGGAGATCCGCGGCGCCAGGAGCACGGCGACCCCCATGGACACAACCATCCGGTGTACGCGATCCACAGCGTCGCCTAACCCATGTTCCACGTGGAACACCCGTCGCGCGCCAGCCCCGAGGACGCCGTGCGGGTTAGGCCCGACCGCGCACGGGAGAGGAACATGCCCGCCCACAAGCTCCGCATCGTCACCGCGGCCGCCCTGTTCGACGGGCACGACGCCAGCATCAACATCATGCGCCGCATGCTGCAGGCCGCCGGCGCGGAGGTCATCCACCTCGGCCACAACCGCTCCGTGCGGGACGTGGTCGACGCGGCGATCCACGAGGATGCGCAGGCCATCGCCGTCTCCAGCTACCAGGGCGGCCACGTCGAGTACTTCCGCTACATGCGCGCGCTCCTCGACGAGGCGGGCGCCCCATGGGTGAAGATCTTCGGCGGCGGCGGCGGAGTCATCGTGCCCGAGGAGATCCGCCTGCTCGAGGCCAACGGCATCGAGCGCGTCTACTCCCCGGAGGACGGGCGGCGCCTCGGCCTGCAAGGGATGATCGACGACCTCGTCGCCCGGGCGGACTTCGACCCGATCTCCCACGGGACGGCGGACCTTTCGGCCCTGCGCGACGGCAATCCGCGCGCGTTGGCCCGCGCCATCACCGAACTGGAGCACGCCCGCGCCGGAGGCCCCGCCGTGCGCGCGGAGCTCGCGGCGCTCGTGGAGACTCCCGGCCACGCGGCGCCCGTCGTCGGAATCACCGGCACCGGCGGCGCCGGAAAGTCGAGCTTCACCGACGAACTCGTTCGACGCTTCCGCAACGACGCACCCACGCGCCGCGTGGCGGTACTGTCGGTCGACCCGACCCGCCGTCGCACCGGCGGCGCCCTGCTCGGCGACCGCATCCGCATGAACGCCATCGACACGGGCGTGTACATGCGAAGCCTCGCGACGCGCGACGAGCGCGGGGAGCTCTCGGCCGCCACGCGCGACGCCGTCGCGTTGTGCCAAGCGGCCGGCTTCGACCTCATCCTCGTCGAGACGAGCGGCATCGGCCAGGGGGACATGGGCATCACCGCGCTCGCGGACGTCTCCGTCTACGTGATGACGCCGGAGTACGGAGCGGCCAGCCAGCTCGAGAAGATCGACATGCTCGACGTCGCGGACATGGTCGTCCTCAACAAGTTCGAGCGTCGCGGGGCGGAGGACGCGCTGCGCGACGTCCGCAAGCAGGTCAAGCGCAACCGCAACGCCTTCGAGCTGCCCGATGAGGCGCTGCCGGTGTTCGGCACCATCGCGAGCCAGTTCGCCGACCCCGGCGTGGACGCCGTGTACCGGCACCTCTGCGCGTGCCTGTCCGCGCGGACGGGACTGCCGTGGACCACGCGCCTGCCGGACCCTGGCACCCGCGCGAGCCCGCCGCAGCGGCGCATCGTGCCCCCCCAGCGCGGGCGCTACCTCGGAGACATCGTCGACGCCGTGCGCGGCTGGCGCACCCGGGTCGAAGCCGACGCCACCCGTGCGCGTCAGCGCTGGCAGCTCCGCGAGGCCGCCGCGCTGATCGACGTCGCGGAGGTCCGGGAGGTGCTGGACGCGCGCGCCGGCGCCGTGGAGCTCTCCCGCGACGCGGAGCGCGCCCTGACCACGTTCCCCACGCTCGCGGCCCAGTTCTCCGGTCGCGAGTACACCTACGAGGTGCGCGGCAAGATCATCCGCCAGCCGCTGAAGTCCGAGACGCTGTCGCACCTCGAGATCTCCCGCGTGGCGGTGCCGCGCTTCGTGGACCACGGCGAGATCGTGCGCTGGTCGCTGCTCGAGAACTTTCCCGGGTCGTTCCCGTACACCGCCGGCGTGTTCCCGCTCAAGCGGCAGGGCGAGGATCCCAAGCGCATGTTCGCGGGCGAGGGCGGTCCGGCACGCACGAACGCACGCTTCCACTTCCTGTGCGCCGGAGAGCCCGCCAAGCGGCTCTCCACCGCCTTCGACAGCGTCACCCTCTACGGGGAGGACCCCGACGAACGGCCCGACATCTTCGGAAAGATCGGTGAGAGCGGCGTCAGCGTGCCCACGCTCGACGACATGAAGACGCTCTACGCGGGATTCGACCTCTGCGCGCCGTCCACCAGCGTGTCGATGACCATCAACGGCCCGGCACCCGTGCTGCTCGCGATGTTCTTCAACACCGCCATCGACCAGCAGCTCGACGCCTTCGTCGCCCGGGAGGGCCGCGCGCCCACCGACACCGAGGCCGCCGCCGTCCGCGCGGAGACGCTGCGCAACGTGCGCGGCACGGTGCAGGCCGACATCCTCAAGGAGGATCAGGCGCAGAACACCTGCATCTTCAGCACCGAGTTCGCGCTCAAGATGATGGGCGACATCCAGTCGTACTTCGTCGAGAACGACGTCCGGAACTACTACTCGGTGAGCATCAGCGGGTACCACATCGCGGAGGCCGGGGCGAACCCGGTGAGCCAGCTCGCCTTCACCCTCGCCAACGGCTTCACCTTCGTGGAGTACTACCTGGCGCGAGGGATGCACATCGACGACTTCGCGCCGAACCTGTCGTTCTTCTTCAGCAACGGCCTCGACCCCGAGTACACGGTGATCGGCCGCGTCGCGCGGCGCATCTGGAGCGTCGTGATGCGCGAGCGCTACGGCGCGGACGAGCGCAGCCAGAAGCTGAAGTACCACATCCAGACCTCCGGGCGGTCGCTGCACGCGCGGGAGATCCAGTTCAACGACATCCGCACGACGCTGCAGGCTCTCCTGGCGCTCTTCGACAACTGCAACTCCCTGCACACCAACGCCTACGACGAGGCGATCACGACGCCGACGGAGGAATCCGTCCGCCGCGCGATGGCGATCCAGCTGATCATCCAGAAGGAGTTCGGCTGGGCGAAGAACGAGAATCCGCTCCAGGGCAGCCACATCGTCGACGAGCTCACCGATCTGGTCGAGGAGGCCGTGCTGCGGGAGTTCGAGCGCATCGACGCGCGCGGGGGCGTGCTCGGCGCGATGGAGACGCAGTACCAGCGCGGCAAGATCCAGGAGGAGAGCCTCACCTACGAGACGCGGAAGCACGACGGCTCCCTCCCCATCGTGGGCATCAACACCTACCAGGACCCCGCGACGCTCGACGCGGACTGGGAGCCGCCGCCGATCGAGCTGCGACGCGCCACGCCGGCGGAGAAGCAGGCGCAGGTCGACGCGACACGGGCGTTCCAGTCCCGGCACGCCACCGAGGCGCCCGCGGCCCTCGCGCGGCTCGAGACCGTGGCGCTGACCGGCGGCAACGTGTTCGAGGAGCTGATGCACACCGTGCGGGTGGCGAGCCTCGGGCAGGTGTCGCGGGCGCTCTACAACGTGGGCGGGCAGTACCGCCGCAACCTCTGAGCCGGGGACCCGCCGTGTCGGACGCGTGCCCGTGCCATTCCGGGCTCGCCTACGCCGCGTGCTGCGGACCGCTCCACGCCGGAGCACCCGCCGCGACCCCGGAGGCGCTGATGCGCAGCCGCTACGCGGCGTACGCCCGCGGGGAGGTGGACTACGTCCTCGCGACGACGGACCCCGACGGACCCGCGTGGGAGGGTCCGCCGAGGGCCTCGCTGGAACGCTGGCGCGCGGAACTCGTGCGCTTCTGCCGCACCACGCGATTCGCGGGGCTCGAGATCCTGGAGGCACCGACACCGACGCCCGGCCAGGGATGGGTGACCTTCCGCGCGCGGCTCACGCAGGGCGGGATCGACGCCAGCTTCGCCGAGCGCAGCCGATTCGTGCATCGCGGCGGAAACTGGCGGTACCACGCGGGGGAGCGCGTCTAGCGACGCAGGCGGCGATGTCGTCGTTCAGTATGGCGGATCGTTCATCCGAGAGGCGTCGAACCCGGATGCGCGACGCAGCGCCCGCCTCGACCGATCCGGCTAGGGCGTTCCGCCCGCGACGATCTCCCGGTAGGCCGCGGCGATGGGGCGCTCGCTGCGCACCTTCGTGTCCACGTCGACGGCGTACATGCCGAAGCGCATGTCCATGCCGTGGTTCCACTCGTAGTTGTCGAGGAGGGACCAGTAGAGGTAGCCCCGCACGTCCGCGCCGCCCTGCATGGCGCCGAGCAGCGCGCGAAGGTGGGGGCGCAGGAAGGTGTCCGCGCTCGTCTCCGTCGGCGTCGTCCCGTTCTCGGTGATGACGAGGGGAAGCCCGTAGGAGGAGGCCGCGCGCACCACCTCTCCGAGGCCCTCGGGGTACTCCTCCCAGAGGACCTCCGGGTAGAAATCGAAGCGGGGGTAGCCCGCGAGGAGCGGCGCCGGCAGCCCGCGCACGGTGATGCGCGTGTAGTAGTTGATGCCGAGCCAGTCCATGCGCCCGGCGAGGTCGGGACGCTCCTCCTCGACTGTTCCGTCGACGTCACGGTCGAGGCGCCCGCGGATGGCGCCCTCGAGGAAGAGCTCGTTGTAGACGTAGTTGGCGTGTTCGGCGCCCCGCACGTCCTCCGGGTTCGCAGGGTCGAGCGGCGCGATGGCCGCGAGGTTCGCCGCGAGGCCGACGGCGCTCGACGCACCGTCACCGTCCGCGTCCACCAGGTCGTGGGCCTTCACCGCATCGTACATCGCGGCGTGTCCCTCGATCAGGTTGAAGAACACCTGGAACGCGCTCGCCGGTGCGGAGACGCCCGGCGGGTTCGTGCGATCCGCGCCGGGCAGCAGGTACCCGGCAAGGACGATGGCGAGCGGTTCGTTCTCCGTGATCCACTGATCGACCTCGACGCCGTACTCCTCGGCGCAGAACGCGGCGTAGAGCGCGATCGCGCGACGCATGCGCGCGAGGTCCAGCCAGCCGCGATCCTCACACGTTTCGAGGTTGGCGTGGCAGGCCTTCCCGTCGTGAATCCAGAGCGGCACCGTGTAGTGGGTGAGCGTGACGTAGGGCTCCATCCCGGCCGCCCGAACGGCCTGCAGGTACGCGTGGTAGTGCGCCACCGCGACGGGGTCGGCATGCGCCCGAAGCTCCGCCACCGTCGTGGCCTGCTCCGCCGCACCGTCCGGGAAGAGACGCGACCATTCGAGGCTCGTCCGGAACGCCGTGCTCCCGAGGCCTGCCGCGAGCGCCAGGTCCTCCGGGTAGAGCTCGTAGTGCCCAGGCGCCGCCTCGATGTCCTGCCCCGAGAGGTGGGTGCGCGACTCGGCACGCAGCGCGGGGTCGGTCACCCATTGGTACCAGTCGCTCGCGTCATCCGTGCACTCGGAGGCGGGGACGGTGGGACACCCCGCCTCCACCTGGAACCCCGCCACGGAGGTGCCCCAGCGGAAGTCCGTCGGGAAGCGCTCCGTCGTCGCGGAATCAGGGGACGTCGGGTCGACGCAGGCCAGGAGCAGTGGGAGCATGGGTAGCAGGTATCCGGCCGTGCCGCCGCGCATCGACGTGAGGAACGTCGCGCGGAACCGCACGGGCCTTTGTCGTTTTCGTCGCCTGGATGTTCATTCTGACGTAATGTTCATGGATTTTCGCGACAGAGCGCGAGGACCCGCACCACGCTCTCCTCCACCGCGCACATCCCGTCGATCACCGCGTCGGCGAACGCCATGCTGGGGACGACGAAGGCCTCGTGCATCGGCCGCACCGTCGCGAGGTACTGACGAAACACGTCCTCGCTGGTACGGCCGCGCTCCCGCGCGTCCCGGCGCACGCGGCGCACGAGCCGCACGTCGGCGGGCGCGTCGACGAACACCGAGCGGTCGAAGCGGGCCCGAAGCCGCGGGTCCGACAACACCAGGATCCCCTCCACGACGATCCACCCGGTCGGGGTGACGGCGTCCCCCTCCTCCTCGCGCGCGTGCCGGGCGAAGTCGTAGCGCGGGAGCACCACCCCGCGCCCCGCCCGCAGCGCGTCGAGGTCCTCGACCAACCGCCCGGTGTCGAGCGAGTCCGGATGGTCATAGTTCGTGCTGGCGTCGCCGCTGCGGTAGTAGCGATCGTGGGTCACGAGCAGCGCCCCGAGGGCGTGCGCGACCTCCCGCGCCACGGTCGTCTTGCCGGACGCGGTTCCCCCCGCGATCCCGAGCACCCGCACGGTGCTCATCGCCCAGCCCGCGGCAAGCCACCGACGGCGCCGATGCGCACGTGCGCGTCGATGCACGCGCCGGGCTCCACGGCGAGCGTCGCGGCGGTGACCTCTCCGAGCAGCGTGCCCGTCCCCTCGACGACCAGGGCGCGCGTCGCCATGACCTTGCCCGACACCGTACCGGCCACCACGAGCGTCGCGGCGTCCACGATGCCCTCGACGCGCCCCCCCTCTCCGACCTCCAGCACGTCGCTGGTGTGGATGGTGCCGGTGAAGTGCCCGTCGATGCGGACGCGCCCCTCGAAGTGGAGGTCCCCGCCGTAGCTGGCCCCGCGCCCCAGCAGCGCGGCGAGGGGGGTTTCCCGCGCCACCTCAGGCCCCGCGCAGGATGGCGACGAGGCGCTCGAAGTCGTCCCGGTCGTGCCACTCGATGATCATGCGGCCGCTGCCGTTGGCGCGCGGCTTGAGGTCCACCTTGCTGCCGATGGCCCGCACGACCTGATCCCGCGCGCGCTCCCAGCTGCGCTCGAGCGTGACCGGCCCACGCGGCGCCGTACTCGGTGGACGCGCAGCGAGCATCTCGCGCACGAGCGCCTCCGTGGCGCGCACGGAGAGCTCCTTCGCGAGCACCCGCGCAAGGGTCTCGGCGAACACCACGGGGTCCTCCACGACCACGAGCGCCCGCGCGTGACCGGCGCTGATCCGCCCGGCGCGCAGCGCCTCCCGCCCCGACGGCGGCAGCTTGAGCAGCCGCAGCGCGTTCGCGACGGTCGCACGGTCCTTTCCGACGCGCTCCGCCACCTGCTCCTGGGTGTAGCCATGCTGCTGGATGAGGCGCTGGTAGCCCGCTGCGCACTCGAGGGGGTCGAGGTCCTCGCGTTGCAGGTTCTCGACGAGCGCGAGCTCGAGTTGCTCCACATCGCTCGGCGAGGTCGCCTTCACGACGACCGGCACGTCCTCCATCCCGGCGAGCCGCGCCGCGCGCCAGCGCCGCTCTCCCGCGATGAGGACGTAGCCGCCCTCCTCGTCCCGACGCGCGACGAGCGGAAGCAGCACGCCCGCGCTCTTCAACGAGCGCGCGAGGCCCTCCAACGCGCGCTCGTCGAACACCTCGCGGGGCTGTTCCGGGTTCGGCCGCAACTGCTCGACGCGAAGGCGCACGAGCGTGTCCCGCGGCGCGCTTCCCGGCGCCGCCTCCTGCAGATCTCCGGCAGCGCCGAGCAGGGCTTCCAGACCACGCCCCAACCCACCACGCGGACGGACGGGCCCGCTCATCCGACGCTCGCCTCGGCGGCGTGACCACCCTTGGCCGCGGCGATCGCCCGACGCACGACCTCGTGCGCGAGCGCGGCGTAGGCCTTCGCGGCGCGGCTGGACCCGTCATGCTGGAAGATCGTCTTCCCGTGCGAGGGCGCCTCTGCGAGGCGGATCGCCCGCGGGATCACCGCCTCGAAGACCTCCTTGCCGAAGACCTGCCGGGCCTGGGCCTCGACCTCCCGGCACAGGTTCGCGCGCGCGTCCCACATGGTGATGACGATCCCCTCGCGCACGAGGCGCGGGTTGGGTCCGCGTCGCACCGCCGCGATGGTCCGCACGAGGTCCCCGAGGCCCTCCATCGCGAAGTACTCGGCTTGCAGCGGCACGAGCACGCCATCGGCCGCGACCAGCGCGTTGAGCGTCAGCATGCCGAGGGATGGCGGGCAGTCGATGATCACGAAGTCCGTTGCGTCCGGAACCTCGGCGAGCACGAACGCGAGACGACGATCCCGGTTGGCGAGACCCACCAGCTCCACCTCCGCGCCGACGAGCGCCGGCGTGGCGGGACAGAGCTGGAGCCCCTTCACGCTCGTATCCACGACGCAGCCTGCCAGCGTCTCCAACCCCAGGATCGCCTCCGCGGCACCCGCCCGTGCCTCCTCCTTCCGCACGCCGAGCGCCGACGAGGCGTTGCCCTGCGGATCGAGGTCCACCAGCAGCGTGGGATGCCCCGCGCGGGCGAGCGCGGCGGCGAGGTTCACGGCGGTCGTGGTCTTGCCGACACCGCCTTTCTGGTTTGAAATCGCGAGGATGCGTGCCATGCGTCGTCCGGGGAGGCGGACCGGGGCGGCACCATCGGGACGACGGCGCGCGGCACCCGGCGGGGGGAGTGGGCCACGGATGCCACCGTGTTCCACGTGGAACGTAGCACGCACCCCCTCGACGGTCGAGGCGCCGGTGTTCCACGTGGAACATCCCATCCCGCGCACCCGCGAGGCCACGCATGCTGCAACATGAACAAAGCAACAAAATGAACAACTGACGACCGAACGCCCCGCGGAGCCTGGCAGGCTGCGGAAGAAGGCCTTGGCCCTCCCTGCCAGCGCCGCGCGAGGCAAGCCCGGCGCGTAGCGAGGGCGGCGCGCGGAGCCGAGATGAGCGAAGGCGTGGCCGAAGCCACGTCGAACGAGTCGCAGGCGAGCACGTCGGCCGCAGCAGCGCGGGGCGCCGCCGCAGCCGGTGATGGTTTTTCAGCAGCCTGCTAGCGGCGCTCCCGCGCGAAGGTGCGCACCGTCCGGTAGAAACCCAGCGGATCGTCGAGGTGCGGGCAATGACCCCACGGCGGCTCGCGCACCGAGGCGGGCAGGTTCGCCTTCCACCACGCCAGCATCGACGCCGGGAGCAGCCGGTCGTCCGACCCCCACGCCAGGAGCGTCGGCACGCGATGGGCGGCCAGGCGCTCCGGGGAGAAGCTGAGCCCGTCCCGGAAGCTCGCGACGAGCTGCTGGACGTGCGGCGCGCCGAAGCGCGCGACCACGCCCGTCGCCATGAAGCGCGACCAGACCGGCGGCGTGCGGTGCATCCGGGCGAAGAAGACGTGCGCGTCCTCGCGCGAGCGCATCCCGAACACGCGCAGGGTGTCGTCGCGCTCCGAGTCCGAGCACGGCGCCCCCGCGGGACTCGTCAGCACCAGCGCGTGCACGCGCTCGGGTCGCTGCAAGGCGTACTCGAGCATGACCGCGCCGCCGAGGCTGTTGCCGACGAGCACGAGGGGCCCGCGCGTCTCCGCGTCGAGGACGTGCGCGACCGCATCGTAGAGGCCGTTCGCGTCCATGCGCGCGAGCGGCGGCGACTGGCCGTGGCCGGGCAGGTCGGCGCACACCACGCGTCGGAAGTCCCGCAGCGCGACCGCCGCGAGCGGAAGGAACTGCGCCGCGTTCCCGGCGCCGAGGCCGTGTTGGAGCACGAGCGTCGGCAGGCTCCCGCGCCCCGTGCCGTCGTGGAAGGCCACCGGGCCGGCGGGGGTCGACACGTGCCGCGGGCGGATGCCGAACGTGCGCGCGAGGCGCCCTGCGGCGCGGTCGTAGAGTTCGAGGGCGTCGGGCATCGCGCTACACCGCACAGGCGCGGTTGGCGTCACCCGTCGCGCGGGCGTCCGGCGCCAGCGGGGCGGCCTCGGCGGCGGCGATGAACGCCGCGGCGTCCGCGAAGCGCAGCGCCGCGTTGCGCGCCAGCTCCTCCCCCAGCGTGGGTGCCGGACCCGCCGACGACGCATGGGCGGCGTGCAGGCGCGTGGCCGGCGGCAACGCCCGGAGACGCTGCAGACTGCGGTACATCGCCGCCGCGTCCGCCCCCGCGAGGTCGCTGCGCCCTTCGGCGTCGACGAGCAGCAAGTCGCCGGTGAACACGTGGTCGCCGACGCGCAGGCACATGCTGTCGTCGGTGTGCCCCGGCGTCTCGAGCACCTCGACCTCGAGCGCGCCGAGGCGCACCGGATGGCCCTCTTCGAGGTGCAGATCCACGCACGGCGAGGTGGCGCCGCGCGCCATGAGCATGCGTGCGCCGGTGAGCTCCTTGAGCGCCCGGCTGCCGCTCAGGTGGTCGGTGTGCGTGTGCGTCTCGACGGTGAAGCGCAGCGTCAGCGAACGGCCCCGCAGCGCGTCGAGGTAGTCCTGCACGCGCTCTCGGACGGGGTCGACGAGCAGCGCGTCCCCGGTCGTCCGGTCCGCCACGAGCCAGGTGCGGCACACGCTCGCCTCCCCGTTGAGCTCGACGACCAGGATGCGATCGTCGTCGGTGGCCCCCGTCGTCGACGGCGCCTCCGGGTCGGCGCCCTCCATCCAGCGATCGGCGCAGCGTCCGCCCCAGTCGGCCGACACCGCGCCCTTCCGCACGACGTAGCGCCCCATCCAGGCGCGACGGCGGATGCGACCGACCATCTCCACGAGCCAGTCGACCTCGGCCTCGGTGTTGAACAGCCCGAGCGAGGCGCGCACCGCGCCCGGCGCCTGCCCCTCCTCCGCGGTCCACCCCCCCTGCGCGCGCAGCAGGCGGTCGGCGTGCGGGTGGGCACAGAAGCGCCCGTTGCGCACGGCGATCGCGCCCTCCTCCGCGAGCACCGCGGCGGCGAGCATGTCACTCACGCCCGCCACGTTGAAGGGAAGAATCCCCACGCGCTCCGCGACGACCGGCGGGCCGTAGATCGTGACGCCGTCGAGGGCGGAGAGGCCGGCCCACGCACGCTCCATCAGCGACACCTCGTGCGCCCGCACCCGCGCCATCCCCACGCGCCCCAGGAACCGGAGCGCCGTCGCCATCGCGATGACGCCGGGGATGTTCGGCGTGCCACCCTGATGGCGGTCGGGCGCGCGCAGGTACTCCACGCCGGTGGCGGTCACGCGCGCCGCCGTGCCGCCCCCCGGAATGTACGCCGGGGCCTCGTCCATCACCGAGCGCGGCCCGTAGAGGAATCCCGCGCCGAAGGGCGCGTAGGCCTTGTGGCCGGCCGCGGCGAAGAAGTCGATGTGTCCGGGATCGTCGGCGGGGAGCACGTCGACGGGCGCGTGCGCCAGGAGCTGGGCGCCGTCGACGCACACGAGCGCCCCGGCCTCGTGGGCCAGGCGGGCGATGGCATGGATGTCCGGCATCCACCCGGTCACGTTCGCGGCGCCGGTGACGGCCACGAGCTTCACGTCGTTCGCGCGCAGCTTCCGGACGTAGTCGTCCATGTCGAGGCGCCCCTCCGGCGTGATCCCGACGCGCACCACGGCGCTCCGGCGTCGGAACGGGAGGTCGTTGGAATGGTGCTCCAGCTCCGTGACGAGCACCTTCCCCGGGCGGGCGGCGAGGAGGTGCGCCACCAGGTCGAGCGCGCCCGTCGTGTTTCCCGTGAACACGACGCAGCCGTCGTCGAGGTTGCCACCGATGAACTCCGCGCAGGCGCGGTAGGCCTCGTCGAAGCGAAGGGTGCTCTCCCGCGCGAGCGCGTAGCTGCCGCGGTGGACGTTCGCGTAGGCCCGCTCGAGGAACTCGCAGTGGGCCCGCAGCACCGTCTCCGGAGGGTGCGTGCTCGCGGCGTGGTCCATGTAGACGAGCGGCCGCTCGGCGGCACCCGCGACCGAAAGGCGCCGCGCCGCGATCGCGAAGTCCCGCCGGATGCTCGTCCAGCACGCGAAGTCCACGGACCCTGCCCTTGGGGCGGAGGGGCGCTCCGCCCCCTCCGCAACGCCTCCCCCGGACGGCGTCGCGAGGCGCGCCAGCGGGAACCCCAGGTGTCGCCAGCGCTCCATGCCGCCGACGAGGGTCGCGGGGCGCGCGTACCCGAGCACGCGCAGGGTGTCGGCGGCGAGGGCGCTGCGCTGACCGGACGCGCACACCGCCACCACCAGCCCGTCCCGGTCCGGCACGACCTCGCCGGCATGGCGCTCGAGCCGCCCCCGCGCGAGGGTGACCGCTGCGGGAATCACGCCGCCTTCGCGCTCGTCGGGCTCCCGCACGTCGAGGACCGTGACGCGGCCCGCGCCTTCCAGGAGCGCGAGCAGCGCCTCGCAGCCGATGGACTCCACCCGGCTCCGGGCGGCCTCGCAGAGCGCCTCGTAGGTCATCGCCACGGCTCCCTCCCGTACCGCGCCCGCCTAACGCCCGCGCGACGGGGACGTTGCGGGGACGCGGCGCGCGCGGCCACAGGATAGGCGCGGCCATCCCCCGCGAGGAGTCCCCCATGTCCGTTCCGTCCCTCGGCATCGTGCGGCTGGAGTCGCTGCACTACTACGTCCACGATCTGCCGCGGATGCGCCGGTTCCTGTGCGACACCTGCGACTTCGCGGAGCTGGGCGAGACGTCCCCCGAGGCCGACGCCCGCAGCGGGATGCACGGCGTGGTGTTCCGCGCGGGAGAGTGCACCGTCGTCGTGAGCGTCGCGCTGCGCCCCGACAGCCCCGCCGGGCGCTTCCTGGCGCGGCACCCCGAGGGCGTGGGCGAGCTGATCCTGCAGGTCGAGGACGCCCAGGCGGCGTGGGACCTCCTCGACGGCCGCGGCGGCACGCCGACCTCCCGCGTCGAGACCCTCCCCGAGCACGGCGGCACCTGGGCGAGCTTCGCCATCACCACGCCCATCGGCGACACGCGCTTCCGCTTCGTCCAGCGCACCCGCTTCGACGCGCCGGTCCCCGGCTTCGTCGCGCACGCGACGCCGCGCGGCGGGAGCAACCGCTTCGGCTACCTCTCCTGGGACCACATCACCTGCAACTTCACGACGCTGGCGCCGTTCGTGCACTGGGCGGAGCAGGTGCTCGGCTTCGAGCCGTACTGGAAGGTGCAGTTCCACACCGAGGACGTCGCCGGGCCGCGCGCCCACGGCTCCGGGCTGCGCTCCATCGTGCTGTGGGATCCGCGCTCCGGCGTGAAGTTCGCGAACAACGAGCCGCTCCAGCCGCACTTCGAGATGAGCCAGATCCAGCTCTACGTCGACGACAACCGCGGCGACGGCGTCCAGCACGCGGCGATCCTCGTGAAGGACATCCTCCCGTCGGTGGAGGGCCTCCGCGGTCGCGGCGTCCCGTTCCTCGACACGCCGGGCACCTACTACGACATGCTCCCGGCGCGGCTCGCCGAGCTCGGCGTCGGCGCCATCGACGAGGACATCGGCACCCTGCGGGACCTGGGCATCCTCGTCGACGGCAGCGGCCCGCGGTCCTACCTGCTGCAAATCTTCATGAAGGAGCAGGCGGGCATCTTCGGGGATTCCGGCGCCGGCCCGTTCTTCCTCGAGATCATCCAGCGCAAGGGGGACCGCGGCTTCGGCGCGGGCAACTTCCGCGCGCTGTTCGAGAGCATCGAGCGCGACCAGAAGGCCGCGGGGAGGCTCGGGTGATCGATCGTCACGCCGCCGGAGCGCTTCCGCCGAAGCACCACGTCGCCTTCCGGGGCCCCGACGGCGCGCTCCGTTACGAGGAGTGCATCACCCGACAGGGGTTCGACGGCCCGTACACCATCGCCTACCACGTCGGAAAGCCGCACACGGCGCGCAGCATCGGCACCGTGGACCTGTGGCCGCTGCCGGAGGACGCCGGCGGCCTGCGCCCGCTCAAGCGCCGCCACTTCCTCGGACTCGGGGTGCACCGTGGCGGCCCGGCGATGCAGGCGCGCACGCCCCTGCTGTTCAACGCCGACGTCGTCCTCTCGACGCTCGACCCGGACGCGCCGGATCCCGCCTACCTGGTGAACGGCGACGGCGACGACCTGTACTTCATCTTCGAGGGCAGCGGGGTGCTGGTGACCGCGCTCGGCGACCTGCGCTTCGCGAAGAACGACTACGTCTTCGTCCCGAAGGGCATCGTCCACCGCTTCGTTCCGGACCCCGGCGTCGCGCAGCGTTGGCTCTCCATCGAGTGCCTCGGCGGCATGCATCTCCCGCGCCAGTGGCGCAACGAGGTCGGCCAGCTGCGCATGGACGCCCCCTACTGCCACCGCGACTTCCGCCCACCCGCCTTCGAGGGCCCCCGCGACGAGGGCCTCCGCGACGTGATCGTCAAGCGCGACGGCGCCTTCCACCGCACCGTGCACGACCATTCTCCGCTCGACGTCGTCGGATGGGACGGCTCGGTGTGGCCGTGGATCTTCCCGATCCTCGCGTTCCAGCCCCGCGCCGGGCTCGTGCACCTGCCGCCGACGTGGCACGGCACCTTCGCCGCGCGCGGCGCGCTGGTGTGCTCCTTCGTGCCGCGCGTCGTGGACTTCCATCCCGACGCGATCCCGTGCCCGTACCCGCACGCCTCGGTCGACTGCGACGAGTTCATCTTCTACTGCGACGGGAACTTCACCAGCCGCAAGGGCGTCGGCCCCGGGAGCATGAGCCTCCACCCGATGGGCGTGCCGCACGGACCGCACCCCGGCGCCTACGAGCGCAGTCTCGGCACCACGCGCACCGACGAGCTCGCGGTGATGCTCGACACCTTCCTGCCGCTGCGGCCGACGAAGGCGGCCCTCGCGGTCGAGGACTCCGGCTACCACGACTCGTTCATCGACTGAGGAGGTCCCGTGAACGCGCCCACGATCCCGCTCGCCCGCCGCCTGGTGGGGCTCGACCACCGCCCGCTGGTCATCCCCGAGATCGGCATCAACCACGAGGGCAGCGTCGACAAGGCGCTGCGCATGGTCGCCGACGCCGCGGCCGCCGGCGCCGAGATCGTGAAGTTCCAGTGCCACGTCGTCGACGACGAGATGATTCCCGCCGCCCGCTCGGTCATCCCGGGCAACGCGCGCGAGAGCATCTACGAGATCATGGCCCGCTGCGCGCTGGACGAGGTCCAGGAGCGCGACGTGAAGCAGGCCACCGAGGCGCTCGGCCTGACCTACCTGTCGACGCCGTTCTCCCGGGCCGCAGCCGACCGCCTCGCGCGGCTGGACGTGGAGGCGTACAAGATCGGCTCGGGCGAGTGCAACAACCTCCCCCTGCTCGACCACGTCGCGTCCTTCGGCAAGCCGATGATCCTCAGCACGGGGATGAACGACCTCGCGAGCGTGCTGCGCTCCGTCGAGGTCCTCGAGCGCCGCGGCGTCCCGTACGCCGTCCTGCACTGCACGAGCATGTACCCGACCCCCTACGACAAGGTCCGTCTCGGCGCCCTCGCGCAGCTGGCGCAGGCGCTGCCACGCGCCGTGCTGGGGCTGTCGTGCCACAGCCTCGGGCCCTGGACCTGCCTCGGCGCGGTGCCGCTCGGCGCGCGGATCCTGGAGCGGCACTTCACGTCGGACCGGACGTGGCCCGGACCCGACGTGCCCATCTCCATGGATCCCGAGGAGCTCCGGCAGCTCCTCGTCGGCAGCGACGCGATCTGGCGGGCGCTGGGCGGCGCGAAGGAGATCCTCCCCGAGGAGCAGGTCACCATCGACTTCGCCTACGCCTGCGTCGTCACGACCCGTGCCGTGCGGGCGGGCGAGCCGATGGACCGCGCCAACAGCTGGGTGAAGCGCCCGGGGACCGGGGAGATCAAGGCCGCCGAGTGGCCGGCGCTGCTCGGCCGGACGTTCACGCGGGATCTGCCGGCGGACGTGCAGGTGTCGCGCGCGGATCTGGCCGGCTAGGCCGCCGCATGCCGAGGAGCATCGCCTTCGTCACGGGCACGCGCGCCGACTTCGGCAAGCTCTCCTCGCTCATCGCCGCGACCCACGCGTCCGGCCGCTACGACGTCTCCGTCCTCGCGACCGGCATGCACCTCGAGGCCGCCTACGGGACGACCGTCCACGAGATCGAGAAGGCCGGCTTCGGCCCGCTCCTCCATCGGTTCCGCAACCACGCGGGCAGCCTGCGCATGGACCAGGTGCTCGCCCGGACGGTGACGGGCCTCGGCGACTGGATCGCGCACGCGCCCCCCGACCTCCTCGTCGTCCACGGGGACCGCGTGGAGGCGATGGCCGCCACGCTCGCCGCGAGCCTCCAGAACGTCCGCGTCGCGCACGTCGAGGGCGGAGAGCTGTCCGGGACCATCGACGAGCACCTGCGCCACGCGATCACCAAGCTCTGCCACCTCCACTGCGTCAGCAACGACGAGGCCGCGCGACGGCTCCTGCAACTCGGCGAGGTCCCCGAGAGCATCCACGTCATCGGCTCGCCCGAGGTGGACGCGATGACCCGCCCGGGACGCCCGTCGCTGGCGGCGGTGCTCGCCCACTACGAGATCCCGTTCGCCGACTACGGCATCGTCGCGTTCCACCCCGTGACCACCGCGCCCGAGCGCGTGGCGCGCGAGGCCGCCGCGGTGTTCCGGGCCGCACGGGACTCCGGCGAGAACCTCGTCGTCGTGCAGCCCAACTCCGACGCCGGTGGCGACGCCATCCTCGCCGAGCTCGACGTCCTGCGCGACCTTCCGCGCGTGCGCATCTTCCCCTCGATCCGCTTCTCCTACATGCTGACGCTCCTCGAGCACGCGCGGTTCGTCCTCGGCAACAGCAGCATGGGAATCCGCGAGGCGCCGTTCTTCGGCACGCCCACCGTCAACGTCGGGACGCGCCAGACCGGCCGCAGCCGAAACCCCCACCTCGTCCACGTGGACGCCGACGCCGACGCGATCCGCGCGGCCCTCGGCGCCCTCGCCGGGGTGCGCCTGCCGCAGGTGCGGGAGTTCGGCGACGGCGGCAGCGACGCGCGGTTCCTGCGCCTGCTCGACTCGGGCGTTCCGTGGTCCGTGCCGGTGCAGAAGCACTTCCAGGAGGCGCCGTGAGTCCTTCCCCTGGGGCGGGGGGTTCCACCCCCCGCAACGCCCCCCGGGAGGCGGACGACCGCGACGTGGTCGCGATCATCCCCGCGCGCGGCGGCAGCAAGGGGATCCCGCGCAAGAACCTCCGCCTGCTCGGCGGGCGCCCGCTGATCGCCTGGTCCATCGACGCCGCCCTGGGAAGCCGACGCGTCGCGGAGGTGCTCGTGACCTCCGATGATCCCGAGATTCTCGCCGTCGCGGAGGGTCTCGGCGCGCGGGCGGTCCCCCGCCCCGCCGAACTCGCGACCGACGACGCCCCCACCGAACCCGCGCTCGTCCACGCGCTGGACGTCACCGGCGTGGCGAGGCCGCTCACGCTGCTCCTCCAGCCGACCTCCCCGCTCCGCGATCACCACGACGTGGACGCCGCGCTCGCGCATCTGGACGCCACCGGCGCGGATGCGCTGATCAGCGTCGTGGAGCCGACGCACGCGCCGTGGAAGGCGTTCTACGTGACGCCGGAAGGCACCCTCCGCGGCATCGTGAGCGACGAGGCCCCGTTCCGGCCGCGCCAGTCCTTCCCGCGCGCGGCCCACCCCGACGGCGCGATCTACGTGTGCCGGACGGCGCTCCTGCAGTCCACCGGGCGACTCTTCGGCGCGCGGACCGTGCCGTGGTTCACCCCGCCGGCGCACGCGCTCGACATCGACACGGAGGAGGACCTCGCCGAGGCGGCGCGCCGTCTCGCCCTTCGGCGACCGGGATAGTCCTCCGGCGATGTCCGACACGGTCCCCGCTGAAACGGCCGGCGGCGCGACCGGGGCCATCACGCGGATGCTCGCCGCCAGCGTGCTGTTCACCGGCATGGCGCTCTGCGTGGTGCAGGCCCACGCGCACCAGCCCGGGCTGTCGACCCTCGCGGCGAGCTTCGTGCGCTCGGTGGTCAACCTCCTGGCGCTGGTGATCCTCGTGCGCGGCGACCGCCGGGCGCTTCTCGGCGACGCACGCCCCGCGCTGATCGCGCGCGGAGTCTTCGGCGCGTTGGCGCTCGGCGGCTACTTCGCGAGCCTGGAGCGCCTCTCCGCCGGCGAGGCCGCGTTCCTCAACCAGACGAGCGCTGGCTGGGTCGCGCTCCTCGCGCCGGTGGTGCTGCGCGAGCGCACCGGCACGTCGGGGTGGATCGCGGTCGGCGGGTCGCTGCTCGGCGTCCTCCTCCTCGCGCACCCCCGCGGGGGCCACGACGACTCCCTCGGCCGCGCGCTGGGACTGGGGTCGGGGCTCGCGGCCGCCATCGCCTACCTCTCGATCCGCCGCGCCACCGAGACGAACGGGCCGATCGCGGTCGTCGGCTGGTTCACGCTCGTGTCGACGCTGCTCACCGGGCCGGCGCTCTGGCTCGCGGGAGGCCACGGGCCCGCCGATCTCGTCGCCCTCGCGTGGCTCGTCGGCGCGGGACTGTGCGCCACCTGGGCGCAGGTGCTGATGACCCGCGCCTACGCCGACGGTCGGGCCGCACTCGTCGCGGCGGCAGGCGCGAGCTCGCCGATGCTCACCGCCCTCGCGGGCTGGCTGTGGCTGGGCCAGCGCCCGGACGCCTCCGGCGCGGTCGGGATGGGGGTGCTGTTCGCCTGCGGCGTCGTGCTCCCGTGGTGGCAGGACCGACGCGCGCGTTAGCGGCCGCCGATGCCGTGGTGGGGACTGTTTCCGCTCGCCCTCGACGCGCCGGCGGAGCGCGCCGTGGGGGCATGGGTCGGGCAGCACGCCGCGCAGGGAGAGTCCGCGGCGTCGACCGGCGCCGCCTTCGGCGTCCTCGCGCGCGTGCGTCCCCAGGAGCGCTGGGGCGTGGTGGCGCGCGTGGGCCACGGCCCCGCCGGATGGGACCTCTCCGGTGAAGGCATCCGCGTCCTCGGTGACCCGAATCTCGAGGTCGTCGGCATGCTCCTCGCCGGGGGCGGGGTGGAGGACGGGGCGACCACGCGCGGCTTCCTCACGTTCGGCGCCGGCCTGGACCTGCAACTCTCCGCCACGGTGGATCTGCACACCGCCGCGCGCGTCCGTCGCGCTGCCGACGGCCACACGGCGCTGACCTTCTCCGTGGGCCCGCTCTGGCATCCCCCCCACGCCTTCGACGCCGACCGGGACGGAGTCTCCGACCGGGAGGACCGCTGCGCGGACCAGCCCGAGGACCGCGACGGGTTCGAGGACGAGGACGGCTGCGTCGACGACGATGACGACCTCGACGGCATCCTCGACGCGTCCGACCGATGCCGGGGCGTCCCGGAGGACCGCGACGGGTTCCTGGACCAGGACGGCTGCCCCGAGCCGGACAACGACGGAGACGGCCTCGACGATGTCCGCGACCTCTGCCTCGTCGCGCCGGAGGATCCCGACGGCTTCCAGGACCAGGACGGCTGCCCGGACCCGGACAACGACGCCGACGCGGTGGACGACGATCTCGACGCCTGCCCGCTCGACGCCGAGGATCGCGACGGTGTCCGCGACGACGACGGCTGTCCCGACGACGACAACGACGGAGACGGCGTCCCCGACGCGCGGGACCGCGCCCCCGACGTGCCCGAGAACCGCAACGGCTGGGAGGACGACGACGGCGCGCCCGACACGATCCCGCGCGTGCTCGCACGGCTCGTCGGCCCGCTCCCGGCGCTGCGGTTCGACGCGGAGACGCAGCTCACCGAGCGGGCTTCCGATCTTCTCGGGACGCTGGCGGACGTGCTGGCGACCTACCCGGCGGTGCGCGTGCACCTCCACGTGACGGCACCCGACGACGCGCTGGCCGAGGCCCGCGCCGTCGTCGTGCGGGAGGCGCTCACGACCTCCGGCATCGCGCCGGAGCGGATCGAGGTCCTCGGGACCGTCGGCGACGGCGTGCCCACGCTGATCCTCGTGCCCTAGCCGACCGCGCCGCGCGCGTCAGTCGCCGGACCACGGCACGTAGCGGACCTCGATGGTGCTCCCGTCGGCGGGAATCGCCCACCCGTGGAACACGACGGCGTTGTCGCCGGGATCGAACGTCCACCCGTCGATCCCGCGCTCCGGGATGCGCACGCCGTCCACGTCCACCCGGAGCGTGTCCGGGCGCGGGATGGCGGCGAGCCCGAACTGCTCCAGGCGGCTCGACAGCTCGAGCGCGAGGCGTCCGAGCATCGGACCGTAGTCCTCCACGCACAGGCTCTCGCGGATGCCGCCGGTCGCGTCGATCGCCTCGACGTAGCGCGCGCCGGCGTCCGCCGCGGAGGTTCCCGACGCGCAGCCGCGCGGCAGGTCGCCCACGATGCCGTGCACGACCATCCCCTGCCCGCCCGCGCGCTCGGCGAGCTCCGCGAGGATGGCGCCCACCTCCCCGGGCGACTGGTCGTCCTCGTCGGAGAGGACGACGATCTGCAAGCGCGCCTGCGGTCGGAGGAACCCCGGGTTGCGCTCGGGCGTCACCGCCAGGCGGGCCGCTTCGAGTCCCTGCTCGTCACGGTTCCCGCGCGTGCCCACCTGCACCGCCGCGCGGAACCGCTCGACGATGTCGGGCAGCGCCGCCGGCAGCGTGCCGCCGACGAGCAGGCCCGCCTCCGCGGGATCCTCGACGGAGGTCGTCACCACGCCGAGCTGGTAGTCCGCGCGGTTCTCGGGGAGCGCCGCGACGAAGGCGTCGAAGCCCCCGGCCAACCGCGCCTGCTCCTCCGCCATCGAGGAGCTGTCGTCGACGACGAACAGCACGTCGGAGGGGACGTGATCCGCGCCCTGGGTGAACACGTCGAGCCGGTCGACGCCCTTCACCGCCTGCTCCGAGCAGCCCACGCACAGGGGCAGCGCGACCCACACCCACCAAGGCGGCGTCGCCCTTCCCGTCGTTTCGTCCGATCGCCCCGGCACGCGCGCCTCGCTTCCGATACTCTACCCCCGTGCGGTGCCTCCTCGCCATCCTGCCGTCGCTCCTGGGATGCCAGTCCGGGAAGTTCACGAGCGACCAGGCCGCGTTCGTCGCGGTCAACGTCTTCCCGGAGACGGCGTCGCTGCGGACCTCCCCGACCGGCGGCGACGTCGTCGACTTCACCGCGGAGGGCGTCCGCGAGGACGGCTCGCGCGTGGAGCTGGACAACGTCGAGTGGATCCTGTCGAACCGCTCGGTCGGCGCGATCGACGAGACGGGCACGGTGACGCCGAGCCTCGCCAACGGCGGGGCGTCCTGGGTGACCGCCCGCTTCGCGGGCCTCGAGGGACTCGCCGAGCTCGCGGTGGAATGGTCCGACACGCGCATCGAGGGCGACGCCGATCCGGGCCTGTTCACCGGGGAGTCGCAGCCCATCGACAACCTCTGGCTGTACCCCGAGGACGGCGTCAACCTGCCGCGCAACCTGCCGAGCCTCGTGTTCCAGTGGAACGACGTGTCCGCCGACGCCTACCGGCTGCACTTCCGCGGCGCGTCCACCGACCTCACCGTGTACACGCGCGGGACCTCCTGGACCGCCGACGAGGCCCTCTGGCAGACGATCACCGCCACCAACGCGGGCGGCACGGTGCGGATCGGCCTCGAGGCCTACGCGGGCGGCGTCCGCTACGCCGCGACCTCGCGCACGGTGCACGTCAACCGCTTCGACAACCGCGGGTCCATCTACTACTGGTCCAGCTCCGCCTCGGGCATCATGCGGGTGCCGTGGGCGGGCTCCGCGGAGCCCTTCCTGACCGCGGGGTCCACGGGTCGCTGCGTCGGCTGCCACAGCATCTCCCCGACCGGCGTGATGGCGGTGACCTACGACGGCGGCAACGGCCCCATGGGCCTCCGCGACCTCTCGACCGGCGCCGACATCAACGCGGGCGACGGCAGCCTCTACGGCAACTTCAAGGCGTTCTCGCCGGACGGTCGCTTCATGGCGGTCGTCTACGCCGGCGCGCTGCGCGTCCACGACGCGAACACCGGCGCGGCGCTCTGGGACGTCGCGGTCGGAGAGAGCGTCACGCACGTCGACTGGTCGCCCGACGGCACGATGATCGCGATGACCGCGACCAGCGGGAACCATCCGCTGGACTGGGTGATCGGCGCCGGACGCATCGTCGTCATGGACCACCTCGGCGACGGCACGTTCGGCCCGGCGCGCACGCTCTACGCCGCACCGACCGGCCAGGTCGCGTACTACCCGGCCTTCAGCCCCGACGGCGCGTGGGTCGCCTTCAACCTGAGCGCCGAGGACGGCTACGACGACGCCACCGCGCAGCTCTGGGTGGCCTCGGTCGACGGGAGCGTCGTGTTGCCGCTCACCTCCGCCAACCACGGCGAGGGGCTGTACAACTCCTGGCCGCGATGGGGCCCGCTCCCCGACGACGACATCATGTGGCTCGCGTTCAGCTCGCGCCGCACCTACGGCAACCGCACGAGCGGCAACCCGCAGGTGTGGATCACGGCCTTCGACGGCGAGGCCGCCCGCGCCGGTGGAGACCCGTCGTGGCCCGCCTTCTGGCTGCCGGGACAGGATCCGGGACACGGCAACCACATCCCGATGTGGGTGGAATGAAACGCGGGATGCTCGTGCTGGCCGGCCTCGCGGGGTTGTCCGGGTGCGGGGGGAGCGGCACCACGCGCGACGACCGCGTCGTGGGCGCGAGCGCCTGGGCCGGCGCCCCCGGTACGGGCTACGTGTTCCTGCGGGTCCTCGAGGAGGCCGCGACGTCCACCGCGACGTCCACCGCGCCGGACACGGGCGAGGCCATCCGCGTCGACCGCGACCGCCCGCTCCTGCTCCACGCCCTCGCCGACCGCTGGGAGATGCGCGTGGGCGAGCCGCGCTGGTCCCGCGGGACGCCCTACGCCGTGTGGGAGGCCACGCGCAGCGGCGGCTTCTCCCTCGCGGGACGGCGGATGATCCCCGGTCGACCGGAGGTGGGCACCGAAGAGGACGGCACGCGCGTCGTGTCGGTGGACACCGTGCAGACCTGGGGCGGCACCTTCCCCGAGGTGCTCACGGTGGACGTGGGCGCCCCGCAGGCGAGCGACACCGGCGACGCGACACCCGCCGACGCCACCGGCCCCGCGGGCATCTTCCAGTTCGCCCGCGACCTCGGCCCCGTCGCGCTCACGCTGCCCGACGGGCGCTGGGAGCTCGTGCGGTGGGAGACGCTCCCGCCCGAGGAGACCGCGACGGCGACCGACACGGCGACCGCCCGCTGAGCCGGGCGGTCAGGGACCGGGCGGTTCGTAGGCGTCCGCGTCGCGGGTGCCGCGGGGGGATCCGACGTGGAACTGCACGGCGACCCGAAGCCCCGCGCTCAGGCTGTCGGCGGCCTCGGGCACGTAGGGCTCGAACTCCTGGCGGTCCCCGGTGCGCGCGGAGCGCTCGAAGCTCCCGCCGAGCATGACCACGATCGGCAGACCGACGACGAGATCCGCCTGGGCGCCGAGCCGCACCTCCGCGCCGGGCTCGACGGCCAGGCCCCACAGGCGCGGCGCGTCGAAGGTGACGAGCGCGTCGGGAAGCTGTGTCACGTCCGCCGCGGCGGTGGGCGCGAGCACCGAGAGGCCGGCCTCGACCCGGGGTCGTACGGGTGCGGTGGGCAGGAACGCGGCGGTCAGCGTGGGCCCCGTGCTCCACGCCATCCCCGGCATCGACTGCGTGGGCGCCGCGACGACCGGCTCGCCGACGGTGACGTTCTGGATGTCCAGCTCCACGCCGCTGGGTGTCACCGCGAACTGCCAGCCGACATCGAGCCACGGGAGCACGCCCCAGCCGGCGGACAGCCCGAACACCGCGCCCTGGCGCGTGCGCACGAACTGCGCGGACTGGGCGTCGACGACCTGGAACGCCGTCACGCCGTCGGAGCCGGTCACGGTGTCGCTGGCGAAGCGACCGTAGTAGCCGGTCTCGAACGGGCCGCGCGCGTAGCCGAGCGAGGGCCGCACGAGCAGCTGGCCGCGTCGACCGGCCTCCCGGGTCCGCCATTCCGACAGCGAGAGGCCGCTGTTCTTGTAGCGCAGGTAGGTGGGCGCCTTCATGCCGAGGCGCTCCCAGGGCGTCTGGCCCTCGCCGTGATCCTGCGACGCCAGATCCTCCGCGGTCAGCGCGCGCTGCGCGGCGAGCTGCGCCCCGCGGGAGTCCTTCACCGAGCGCACCTCGCTCTCGATGGACTCGAGCTCCTTGCGCGCGTAGGCCCGCTCGTTCTCCTGCAGCGCGTGGCTCTCCGGGGCGCGCCGGATGTCGATCTCCGCGTAGTCCCCGGCGACCGCCGAATCGAGCACCTGGACGAGCCCGTCGACCAGCTCCGCGTCGACGTCGGAGAACGGCTCGGACGGAAACGCGACGACCTCGCGCGTGGCCTGCACGTCGACGACCACGAAGGTCACGGTCGACACGGCGCCCGCGGTCTCGACGCGCCCGGTGACCGCCCACGGCACGCCCAGGCGCTCGCCGAGGACCTGCGCGCAGCCGACGTACTCCCCCGGCGGGCACGACCGGACGTAGACGCGGGCGTCGTAATCGGGAAAGGGCTGGACCTCCTCGACACGGTGCGCCTCGTACGCCGGGTTCCGCGCGAGGCGCCGCGCCAGGACTTGCTCGAGCGCCCGCGCCGTCACGCGGGACGCCGGATCCTGCGCCTCGAAGGCGGACACCAGCAACGGGGTGGCGGCCGTCGCGGGACGGACCAGGAGCAAGATCGCGAGCAGGGACGACACCTCCCGAGTGTAGCAGGGTTGGGCGTGGACGCCACCGCGCGCGCCGGTGAGGAGGGTGCATGCACGCGCTCCTCCTCCTCCTGGCCTGCACCCCCGACTCGACCCTCGCGCCGCAGGGCGACGACGACACCGGCGGAAGCGGCGCCCCCGCCGCGGACGACACCGGCGGGGCGACGACGACCGACTGGACGGTCCTCGTCTACATGGACGCCGACAACGACCTCGAGCAGTACGTCGTCCACGATCTCGAGGAGCTCGAGGCGGGCGTTGCGGCCTCGGACGACGGGCGCCTCACGGTGCTGGTGCAGGTCGATCGCGCCGACGGCTACGTGGACGACGATGGAGACTGGACCGGCACGCGACGCTACCGCGTGGTGGGCGACACCGACCCGGAGCACCGCGCCTCGACGGTGCTCGAGGATCTCGGGGAGGTCGACATGGGCGACCCCGACACGCTCTCCGCCTTCCTGGCGTGGGGCGACCGCACCGCACCCGCCGCCCACACGGCCCTGGTGCTGTGGAACCACGGAACGTCGTGGTCCCGTCCCGATCCCCATGGGGCGGAGGGGGGCACCCCCTCCGCAACGCCTCCCCCGGGCATCGCGTGGGACGACGAATCCCAGCAGGAGATCTCGATCGCCGACGGGGACCTCGCGCGGGCGCTCTCCGGACGCGCCGCGGGGCCGCTCGACCTCGTGGCCTTCGACGCCTGCAACATGGGGGCCTGGGAGGTCGCGCACGACCTGGCGCCCCACGCCGACTGGATGGTCGCCGCCGAGACGTGGGTGGGCGGCGAGGGCCTGATGTACACCCCGTGGCTGCCGACCCTCGCGGGCGGAGCCTCCCCCCGCGACGCGGCGCTCCGGGCCGCGCAGGACGCCGTGGAGCAGGGCGGCGAGCGCAGCTACGCGGCGTACGCGCTCGCGCAACTCCCCGCGATGGACGCGGCCCTCGACGCCCTGGCGGGCGCGGCGCTCGACGATCCGGCCGTCCTCGACGGCTTCCTGGCGGCGCGGCGCGACACCCGGGGTGCCGAGCGGGAGCGCTTCGCGTACCTCGACCTCGCCGATCTGGCGCGGCAGCTCGCGGTCCACCCGCGCGTGGCGGCGCATGCCCCGGGGCTGGAGGCGGCGCGCGCCGCCGCGGTCGCGGGACGCTGGACCGCGCCCGAGGACTCCTGGCTCGGCGGCATGGCCGTGTACACGGACACCTGGGTGCTCGCGCGCTACGCCCGCGGCTCCTGGGCGCAGGCGACCCGCTGGGACGAGCTCCTCGACGCGATCGCCGCCCGCGAGGCCCAGGCCCGCTGAGCGGGGGGCGTTGCGGGGGGATGCCCCCCCGCCCCAGGACTAGTCGTGCGGCTCCCCGCGGACCCAGGCGCGGTAGCGCGCGGAGGTGGCCGGGTCGACGTCGAGCACCACCCATTCCGGCAGCGTGTAGGGGTGCACCGCGCGGACCGCCGCCTCGACCGCGGGCACGCGCTCCGCCGCGACCTTGACGATCAGCAGGCTCTCGGCGTCCTCGCAGGGTCGACCCTCCCACGTGTAGAGCGAGCGCACCGCGGGCAGGACGTTCACGCAGGCGGCCCCGGCCTCCAGCATCGTGCGCGCGAGGGCGTCGGCATCGGTGGGGGCGCACGTACACAACGCGATCCGCATACGGACCGGGTAACCCGTGCTATGACGCGCTCCATGACGACCCCCGCGACCGTGCTGTGCCCCACCTGCGGGGCATCCACCGCTCCGCCGACGTGCACCGCGTGCCAGGGACCCGCCTGGCTGGACGGTCGATGGGCCCTGGTCCGGCCAATCGCACGCGGCGCGTCGACCACCCGCTGGGACGGCTGGGACGCCGCGGGCGCCCGCCCCGTCGAGATCGTGAGCCTCAACGCCCCGTGGCTCACGCCCGAGGCGCGCGTGCGTCTGCTCATCGAGTCGCCGCTCTGGGCGGGCATCGAGGCCCCGCTCGCGACGTGCGTGCACGGGCACGGCGCGGCCGCGGTCGTCCACGTCGTGTTCTCCGCGCGCACGCGTCCGACGCTGGCCGAGCGGATGGGCCAGCCCTCCCGCGACGCCGCGTTGCGTCCCGAGGAGGTCGACGTCCTGCTCGATTCCGTCGCTGAGGCGCTCGCCGCGCTCCACGCCGCCACGCCGACGCGCGCCTGGGGGGCCCTGTCGCCCGCGCAGCTCGTGCAGGGCGAGCGCTGGGAGATCCGCGCGCCGATCCACGCGCTCGGGGTCCTGGCGGACGCCGGGATTCCGGTCGCGATCGCGCCGGACGCGCTCGCGTGGCAGGCGCCCGAGCGGGT
>JACCDP010280793.1_pt1 | contig 27942 bp, 24 predicted proteins | sample 7445841 | NCBI WGS metagenome assembly JACCDP01 (sample SAMN15323441, study PRJNA562643) | freshwater metagenome | isolation source: river surface water | place: USA:Blue River Watershed | collected 2017-08-17 | reverse complement strand
TACAACAGGAGCATCTTTGCCCCCGAACGAACCGAGCACGGATTTCTCCATTTTCAGGACCTCGAGTACCAGATCGCGTTCGAACACCGCGAGAAAAAATACAGACTGGCGTATATACTGAAGGAAGCCTACGACAAACAAGAATTCCTGCGCAAGATGCGTGCCGACATGAAGCGCGAATACCTGACACGCAAGAAACAAGTGAAGAAGCTCGAACAAGACCAAGCGGTTGTCTTTCGCAATGCGGAGATGAAGCTGCAGGAATACTACAGAAGCACAACGAGCATCCATGACGATTCGCTGCGCAAGGTCGCCGCCACTTCTCCTGCTCATATCGCGACGATACACCTTCCATTCGGCAACACTCTTCACACGAATGAAATTCCCTTGAGCGAAGTGGATATGCGTGACCAGTTCAGGCAACTTCGCGAATTTCACGTCAAACTGCGTTACGACAAGGAGGGTGAACTACGCGAGGCGGAACGTCAACAACGCGAAGAAGAAGAACGAGAGCGACGCTTCGAAGAACAAGCGCGAACACAAAGGCAGAAGAGATTGAGTTCCTGGATTGCGGAACTTCCGCCCCATAAGCGTTGGTCGTACTACCTCACGAACGACGAGGAAGACATCATTGACGCGGCTGAAATAGCCGAGGCGGAGTACGAAGAGGCGTGCAGCGAAGGCAACAAAGAATGGATGGAGTCCTGCAGAGCGAAGATGGAGCGCGGCGCTGGCATCCGCAAGATGAAAATCTGGGAAGTCATGACGCCTGAAGAGCGCGAGGTCGACTTGAGAGAGTGCGAACGACGCATACAGGAATACGGAACAGACACCCGCTACACGACCATGCACGAAGAGGAAGAGGAAACCGAGGAACAAAAGGCGAAAAGGGAAGAAGAGGAAATGCGGCGCCAAATGCTTCGCGACGAGAAAGAGTTCAAACGGATGCTCGAGGATGACGGACTTGTTGTGCCGCAGCTCAACGATTCGAAAATCCAGGAGTCGAAAGCATTCGTAACATGTGGCAGCAGCGCGAAGAGCAGACCCTCCACGTCCGCCGCCGCCTCCGCCAAAAAAGCAACCAGGGCTCGCATCACCAAGCAACAGAAGCAGAAGAAATACGTCCCCCTCGACATCCACGAAGTGGGAAACACCAGGATCAGCAAGGATGACGTGGTCGTAGTCGACATGCCAAAGAAGACTCTGCAGGGGAAGACAAGTGAAGCCGTGAAGCGCTACAATCAGAAATGGAACAAGAAGAATGCTGTGGCAAAACAGTCGAGTGCACGCGGAACCGGAATTCCTAACCTCTCTGTTCCCAACAAGTGGTGGAACAGCTCCTGCTACAGCGAAGACGAAGAGTAAAGGAACAACAACGGGTGAGGCAAGGTAAGACAATGTCAGGTAAGCGCGCGCGTGTGTGTGTGTGTGTGTACTAACACTTTTTTTTGCGAAGAGAGACAAAATGAATGAAAATAGTAAATGATTATAAATGGATATAAATGATTATAAATGATATAAACGTAAAAAATAATATATGTGAAGAATAAAGAGCGACAGCGTAGTGTGAAACACGACATAATGGTTATCGAGGATTTTACGAACTACAATATGTATGAGAATCGTGCAAGTAAGTTTAGCGACGGAATAATGTATCATAAAATGCAAGAGCAACAGCAAGAAACGTCGAATCCTAATGGGGGTGGAAGTGCCAGTGGAGGTATTAATGAGAGATTTTTTTATGCGACTTATAATCCTCAAACACATTATACATCGAACCGGTCGTATTATGCGGAAGGAATAAGTGAAAGTAAATATGAGAACAATCACAGTGCAGGGTCTTTCGTACATATCGTAAATCGTATACGAAGGTTTTTTTGTTGTGGGTGATGCGTGTGTGCGCGATAATATATTGTTGTTTTGTGTGTAAAACTACTTAAAAACAACAATATATATTTTATTTAGACACTATGCACTAAAATCCGCCCCCGACCCATTACCATGCAGACCCCCAACCTCCTCCACCGAGAGCGGCATTTGCAGCCATTGGTTCGGCGTATTCGGGTACAAATGATTCCATATTGCCACCGCCTCCGCCGTTGCCTCCGCCTCCGCCCATAGGTAATGGTTGTTGTACCATAGGCATTACAGGTCCACTTACTGGGATAGGAGGAGTAGGACTATGTTGTTGAGTCATACCTTCAGTGCGTTGACCTGCACCTGCACCTGCATTTCCTTTGTTATTGTTTTTATTATTCTTGTTGGGCTGTTTTTTGTCGCGGAATATTTCATCGGTTGCAAAGTTGAATGGGCGAACCTCTCCTCCGAATTTTCGAATGAGGGCGTCATCAATAAAGAAGAATTTATCAAAACGTTCCAACAGGACTAGTGTTCGTTTCTTAAAACCGGTTTCAGTAATAAGCATAAAGAGAACAAATATGATGACGATTGTTGTTAAGTTGATAGTTTCGTAATATTTTCCACTATAGGTGGGGATGTAGTTAATTATTCTATCGATAAAGAATATACCGATAATCATAAATATCAACTCAATTACGGTAATAGTAAACATATATAGGGAGGAATCATTCTCTTCTAAAGAAGGGAAGTATTTTTTAGTGAAGTATACAAATAGTATAACAGGAACAATGGATAGAAGTGTATACTGAACAATATTCATTAAATCTTCTTGTTTAAATCTGGATAGCTTGAAGACATAAGTGAAGAATCCTTGGTTTGTAATAGGTTTTATACTATCGTCGTCCATTTTATATATGAATTATATTAAGAAATTAAATAAATGAAAATGAAACAATTAAAATAATCGACTAAAGATATTAAATGTATTGTTGATAATAGTAAGTATTAGAATATAATTCTTATAATTCCCGAATGTTGAAAAATCTTGCTAAATATAATATGAAATGTAACTATAATAATAATTATGGTATGTCTCTTGAATCGCACGAAGAACATGAAGAGTATCAGTACTTAAATCTGATTCATGATATTTTAGAGAATGGCGAAATAGAGAAAGGACGTAACGGAGTTACTAAATCTGTATTTGGCGCTTCGATGGTATTTTCTTTACGTGATGGTAAAATTCCAGTACTGACAACAAAACGTACAGCATGGAAGACATGTTTTAAAGAGCTACTATGGTTTATTCGCGGAGACACGAGTAACGAAAAACTGCAAAAAGAAGGAGTACATATATGGGATGGGAATGCATCACGCCAGTTTCTAGACAGCAGAGGTCTGTATGACAATAAGGAAGGCGACCTCGGACCAGTATACGGGCATCAATGGAGGCATTTCAATGCGCCGTATATGGGGTGCGATGCTGACTATAGTGGGAAGGGCGTAGACCAGCTACAGCAAATCATAGACGTGTTGAAGAATCCCGACCCTGTTGCTAGAGCGAGCAGGAGGCTAGTATTAAGTGCATGGAATCCGTGTCAACTGGACGAGATGGCGCTGCCACCGTGTCATGTATTGATGCAGTTCAATGTATCGGTCGGTAATAAGTTATCGTGTGCATTATATCAGAGAAGTGGTGATGTCGGATTGGGAGTGCCGTTTAACATAGCGAGTTACTCGGCATTGACGCATATTATTGCGAAACATACGGGTTTGGTTGCACACGAGTTTGTATATCATTTAGGGAATGCACATATTTATGAGGAGCATATAGATGCGCTGAAGGGGCAGTTACATAGGAAACCGTATGAGTTTGCGAAGATAGAGATAGTTGAGACGAAAGAGAACCGTGAGAAAATCGAAAATTACCGCATCGAAGATATTAATTTGGTAGACTATAAAAGTCATGAAACGATAGCGATGAAAATGATTGCTTGATGGTTGCTTGATGGTTGCTTGATGGGTGCTGCAGGTATATGCATATATGTGTATTTTTAGGAATAAATGAATTTTATTTTGATATATTTGTAACAAAATAAAAACAACAATAAATGATTGCGTAAAAAAAGGTTTAAAATACTATTATTAAGAAATATATAAGATTACCAAATAGAATGAGTAATAGTGCATCGATATCAGCAGCAAAGAAGAGAAGAGGAGGAGGTCCTCCACCGATGGGAGGTGGTTTGGGTCCGGGTCAGGGACAGCCAATGGGAATGCCTCCTGGTTTGCCACCGGGGTTGCCTCCCAATTTCCGTCAACTTCCTCCGCATGTTCAACAGCAGTTATTTATGCAATTACAGCAAAGGGCTGCGGCTGCTGCGGCTGCTGCAAAAGCTGCGCCTCCAATGCAAGCCCCGGGTCCAATGTCTATGCCTCCAGCGCCGGTAGATACAAGAGTACCTACACATGTTTCGATTCCTGGCGCAGGTCCAGGTGCAGGTGCAGGTCCATATACTGTAAATAGTGTTATACATAATAGAGCAATGGCGGAAGTGAATGGTGTTCATATTCGCGATTTGCCGATTAGTGCGGCGGGGTTACCGTGTTCGCCTTCAGGTGCAGCATTACCTCCAAATGTATTATTTAAGTTGCATCACGATGAGTTGTTACATATGGATGCTGTTCTTAACGAGCATTCAAATAAAATACAACTGTTATCGAATCGTATAGACAATGGTGCCTGCGGCGGTACCGGTGCATACATAGGTTCATACAGCGTCAACGACACTAGTAGTAGAAACACCACAGATTATGATAGTCTTGTAAATAATACCTCATTTATAACGAAGTTGCTTGATAATATATTGACGAATACAAATTTGTCTGATATCATAAATCAAATTGAGCCTCTGCAGAAGGAGAATGAGTCGCTGCGTGCTTTGTTGAATTCTCAGCAGACTACTTTAAATGAGTTATCCGGACTTGTAATGAAGCTTATTTCGAGTGGATTGCCTTCACATAACAGCCACAGCAACAATACAGAATATGATAGTTATGATAATACTAATAATACTAATACACACATGAATGTATCGGAAAGTATCTATAACCCAAACACTGTATATCATGCTAACAATGTAGATGATGGATGTACTTTGACAGTTACAGAATTGCATGGTGTTCCGGAAGGAGAGGAAAATGCAGAGGGAGGCAATGAGGAACAGGAGGGACATGAGGGATATGAGGGACAGGAGGAACAGGAGGAACATGAGGAACAGGAGTAATACGTGAGATAAATCAAAGTCGGTAAAAAGAATAATATGGAATAATATGGAATAATATGGAATAATATAAAAAACAGGAATTTTATATTATTATAAAAACGAATGAGTATAAATTGACAAATATTAGTATAAAAATAAATTAGTAAAAATAAATATATTCATTCAACCGATGAAAGAAGTTATAGCTATAATCGTATTTTGTTTTGTACTGTTTATTTACTTACATGTATGTTTTCACTTGAAAAAGGTGGATGATTTAGAGATATACGAGATGGCTGACCCATCGAAAGAAAAGCTGGAGGAGATTTGCGATTTAAGGCAACCCGTTGTGACATTTTTTAGTAATGAGAAGTTAATGACGAACTGTAATTTCAACAGTATCAAGGCAAACTATGGAGGATTTGATATAAAAATAAGAAACACGAAAGAGTACGACGACGAGACGGAGTTGTATGTTCCTTTAGCAATAAGTGAATCCGCCGAGTTATTCAAAAAAGACAAGGAGGCGCAATATATAAGCGAAAATAACTACGACTTTTTAGAAGAGTCGGGTGTTATCAACTACTATAAAAACAACGATATTTTTCTGAGACCGTCTATGGTCTCGTCGTGTTCATATGATATAATGTTTGCATCATTGAATGCAGAAACGCCACTTCGCTACGATATGAATTATCGTAATTATATGCTGGTGACAAATGGCAAGGTAATCATAAGATTACTTGCTCCGAAAGCAACAAAGTATTTATATTCGGTGAATGACTATGAGAATTTCGAATTTATATCGCCTGTGAATCCATGGACGGTACAGGAGAAATATCAAAAAGATTTTGATAAACTGCGCAGCATAGATGTGACGCTAGTACCGGGGCAAATGGTAAACATACCAGCATACTGGTGGTATAGTATAAAGTTTGTAAAGTCGAATACATCGATATGTGTTTTCAAGTATAAGACGTATATGAGTGCTTTATCGATAAGCAACCATTTATTAATGAGAATGTTACAGCGGCAAAATACGAAACGTGTAATCGCGAAGCGGGTGGTACCAGGGGAGGCGAATCAGGCGAGTCATGTAAATAATGCAAATGATGTAAGTAAGGCAAAAGAAGAAACTGAAACGCTATATACGGATAATTTTCCATCTATTGTGGTAGAAGGCGGGGTTATACCGACAGAGAATAAAAGTACAAACATCAACCCAGAGGATGTTACGCTTAGGGAGGCGATAAAGAATGAAGAGAATTCTCAAGTAGCGTAATAAAATTGGAAAGGTTGATATCGGATTTTTTGGAGAGTACGAGTATAAATGGTTCTCTAAAATGGAGAGGTATGCGGTTTAAGAAGTATGCATTGACGTAGTACTCCTTGGTAAAGTAGTTTCTTGGATAGTCATTATAATATCCATATGATTCTTTAAAAATAATAATAGTAGAAAATAGAAGTGCTAATGACCATAAGTCATATTGTTTTTTATTTTTAACCCATACATAACAGTCACTATTAGTAGAAGAACAGTTTTTTGTTTCGGGGCAACAGTAAGGTTGTGTCCCACCGGTACCTTGTGATAGTCTATGGAGCCCGGATAACCCGAAATCTATAATATAGGGTGTATTGGTTGATAGTTCGATTAGTATATTATCGGGTTTCAGGTCACCGTGAACAATATTATAAGAGTGCATAAAAAGTATAGATTTGGAGATGGTAATACACATTTGAACATAGTAGCTAATATTGAAACATTTGTTACTTAACATGTTTATCCATTTTCGTAGAGAGAGTGTATTTTTTATGCGTGGTTGTATGCTGAAATGCATATGTTTTACAGGTACATTACTGCTGTCTCTAGTGCTGTCTTTACTGCCGTATTTATTATTTTTAACAATACGAACAAAGTACGGTAACACGATGTTATGTGGAGAAATAACTCCTTTCCCAATATGCGACATAAGTTCTAGTTCAGGCATGAAAACGTCACATTCGTCGTCGATTTTAATGATAAAATTATTTGTTTCAAATACGCCATATCGTATAGTGATGTCGGATAAGTCGCCTTGATATCTTTTTAATGGATAAAGATTAGCAAGATAAGCTGGATTTTGACATAAAACGTTGTTAACAATCTGTTCAAATTCTTTAAAAACATGAGGCGTTAGTATGTCTTGTAAATGGGAATAATTTCGTTGTCTGTCATAGTAGTCGTAAACTTTTTGCATAATTTTTTTATCCTTTTTGTTATCGACGATAGAGTTTTCTACCTGGATGTCGTCAATTATATTGTCTATCAATGACGAAATAATATTGTCTGTATATTTAGAGTAGTCGATACTATGTGTAAAATGATAGTTTGCCATATCTAGTATCCCGTTTACTGTTTTTGTCCTTGTAGTTGTAGTAATAGCAGGTATAGTATCAATCTGCATATTTATCTTTGTATTATTATCGGATATGGTATTACTTGACATCTTATATATAGGGTCTGTATTATTATTATTATTATTAGTAGTATTACAGTTGTGCGTTGAAGTAACAACGCTAGTATATATTTTTGTAGGAGATGATGTAGCTGGCGTAGATGGTGTAGATGGTGTAGATGGTGCACACGATGTAGATGAATTTTGCATAAACTTATTTTTAAAAATATTAAAATTATTTTTAAAAAAACATGTAATTTTTTCAAGGTATGAATCAATATGGCGTTGCATAAGTTACAATATATGTGTAAGATGTTAAATGAAGCAGAGTTAGCTTATTTGTATATAAAGGTATAAATGCGTTTATATAGTTCTGCTAAATATAATAAAACATACTAATCATATTAATCATAACCTCCACCAAAAGTAGACTCTTCGCAGAACTCTATATATAGGAAACCGTCTTCATCTGCGTCACTTTTATATATTGTACCGATAGGTGTTGTGATGGGAAAAATTTTATTATTAATAAAGAAGAATAGTGCGGTAGATGGTTCGATTTTAATTTTATCGCGTAAAATTTTTATAAATTGTCCCATTGTTAGTTCATACGGTACGAGGTATTTTACTTTATGTGATGCTGCGATATATGACTGATAACCGGCTGATGAAGGTGACATTTCAACAATGACAGGTATACGGTCAGGATAACTCACTGTCATTTTGTACGACTTTTGTTTTCGTTCTTCAAAGGATGTTACTTTTTTATAGTTGGGTGTAGTAGAAGGCATGTGGTTGGTATAGTGTATATATATGTATTTTGTATTTATATTATATTATATATAAGAATATGATATAATATATGAAGATAATTATATGAACATAATTACATGAAATAGTGAAAATTAATTTTTATTATATAATTTATTATCATCTTTAATGGTGGTTAAAAAATGTAAATAATTTTTGTGTATCTTCTTGATACCGCATTTTTAATTTATTTAAAATTTTCATAAGAATATATTTATGATTACCTTTAATAAAGTGAATACTTTGTTCTATTTTCTTTATAGATGCGTTTAAAGTATGCATAGAATGAATAAAGTGGGGTATATTTTTTACTGTTTTTTTATTATAACTTTTATCGTGCGTGTCATCTGTGTCATCCGTGTCATCCGTGTCATCCGTGTCATGTTTTTCTAAAACGTGTTTAATATCATAAAGTAATGCTTTATAGTGGCGTCTAAGATGTAATCGCGCAAGAGTGAGTTCTCTATAAAGGATGTATTCATCGTTGTAAAGTTTTATTCTTCGAAGTAAATTTTCAAGATGTGCATTTGAACGTCTTTGTGAATATTTAATATTTTGGATAACTATTTGGATGTGAGGGGAAATAATAACTTTTGGTAGAGGGAGCGGTGATGGTGCGTGTACCATTTGCAATACAGTTGGTGCCGATGTATGCACAGGAGGTGTGTGTATTGTTTGCGATACATGTAGTGGTGGTGCTGATGTTTGCACAGAATGTGGTGCTGATGTTTGCACAGGAGGTGGTGCCGATGTTTGCACTGGCGGTGGTGCCGATGTATGCACAGGAGGTGGTGCTGATGTTTGCACAGAATGTAGTGCCGATGTTTGCACAGAATGTGGTGCTGATGTTTGCACAGGAGGTGGTGCCGATGTTTGCACAGGAGGTGGTGCCGATGTTTGCACAGAATGTGGTGCCGATGTTTGCGACACACGAATCGTACTCACATGTTCATTTTTTTTCCTACAATAGATGCTAGTTGCTGCATTATCATGGGTCCATAACCATTCAGCATTCAAGTTTACAGAGTCCCGTGGATTTTCAAAAATCTGAAAACTATTATTCTGATAATTAGCACCATATGATGCAGCCATATCCCAGCTACTATCATCATAATCAACAGCAAACCAATTCTCAGGAGCAACTTTATTCGCCGTTTTTGAAAAATCTTTACACCGCCATTCCTGATGCCTTGTATATCGTATGCCATCATTCATGTCCATGATGAATCCATTTAGAAATGCAGGATACTGTCCACCTACACCATGAAATGCCACAATTTTAGGCTCATTTTCACTTATTACGGGATAATATTTCTTCGTATCATTCCACTCGGTTATTAAACCATACGGCACATAGTTTTCTTTATTCCCTTCTCCTATATATTTTCCATCGACATATAGCGTAAACATACACTCGCATGCAACATGTATAGGATATTTTATCACACCACTAGCATCATTAGACGATGAAACCAAACTAACTGGAACTGCAAAAACTTCTAAACAACTATTGAATAAACCAAAAAACAGTAACGTATTTAAAAATAAAGAACGCATACTGTAAAAACTACGTATCATACTTATAGCATATATTTTAATTCCTTTATATCAATTTTAAAATCGTATATCTCTATGTAGGATAGTTGCATTACAAAATAAAAGACGTAAATAAAATTATAATATAAAATTGACTTATAAATATAGTACAATATAATATATAAAAATCCCATTTTCATTCTTACGTGAACTTATCTTATCAAGATATCGCACCATTATCAACCAAATGTTAGAAGAGATACATAGGACCGATGATGATGATATGCCGAATTCGGAAAATACTATTTTGCAAGAAAAATACCGTAACCGGACACTAATTAATCAGAGGTATATATTTGAAAAGAAAATCGGTTCAGGTAGTTTCGGAACGGTGTATAAAGGAAAAAATATTATTTCGGGCGATGGTGTCGCGATTAAATTCGAGGCAACTACTGCAAAACTTCCTACACTTTTGTGGGAGTCAAAAATACTGAATCATTTAGCGGGTACCGCGGGTGTCGTAAAGTTGCGATACTTTGGTGTAGAGGGAAATAAAAATATAATTGTGATGGACCTCTTTTCGCATAGTTTATCCGAAGAAATAGATAAAATAAGTAAAGGAATATCTAAGTGTACGACAAAACTTGAAAACAATAGCACGGAGTCTCAAGAGGAATTAGTATCGGAGAAAGATACCTGCAAAAAAGGAACGAATAACTCAAGTGAACGTGATAAACCGGACGGCGATGATGTACGAAGTCAAAGTCAAAGTCAAAGCCCTGAACGTAGTACCATAGAAGAGGAAGAAAAAGAAAAAAGGGAGGATGATAGTATAGAAAATATTATCAAAAAGTTACCTCCATGTACAAAGGAAGTCACCGGTTATTTGATAGAAATGTTACAGATTATTAGCAGAGTCCATGATGCAGGTATTGTTCATCGCGATATAAAACCGGAAAATTTTATGATATCTTTTCCAAAAACAGATAAAGAACCAAAAGAAAATGAGGGGAAAACATTACATATCATAGACTTTGGTCTTTCAAAGTTTTACAAAAAAGGCGACAAACATGTTATAAATACGAATGACAAATCTATGGTAGGAACAATGCGATATGTAAGCGCACACGTACACGATGGGAACGTATATTCAAGACGCGACGATGTAATATCAATACTGTATGTTGCTATTTATTTACTAAAAGGTACATTACCATGGTGTGGTTTATACCCAAAGAAAGGTGATGCGATAACCAAGGAACAAATGGTATATGCTAAAAAGGTAAATACCTCGTCGCAACAAGTATGCGAGGGTTTACCTGCTCTCTTTATGAAACTACTTGACTACGCGTATACTTTGGAATTTGAAGATAAACCGGATTATTTATATATGATACGACAGTGCAAGACTTTGATGCGAGCATTATAGTATTCGACTACACCCAGATGCATGTCATTAACATAACCAGCAGTAACAAGCAGTAACAATAACAATAATAGTAATAATAATAGTAATAATAATAATAATAATAATAAACAATCAAAAATACTTAAAGCCATAACACATATTATAGTATCAGCGATTACAATGAGTAGTGCGAGTTCTTCTGTTACATCAGCCCCTGTTCGTCTTACTGGGCGCGTGAAGTGGTTTAATAACAAGACGGGTTATGGATTTATTTCGGTTGTTGGAGGAAACGACCAGTACAAAGATGCGAGCGAGGTCTTTGTTCACCACTCAGCGGTTACGGTAAGTCAGGAGCAATACCGTTATTTGGTAGAGGGAGAGTATGTGGAGTTTACGGTGGTAACTACTGATACCGGAGACCATAAGTTTCAAGCGGGAGATGTTCGCGGCGTGAAGGGTGGCAAGTTGTTTTGCGAGACTCGCCATGAGCATCGCACCAGTCATGCCGGTGCCGGTGCAGAGAGAAGCGAACGAGGAAGAACCCAAGTTCGTGGGCGTGGTAGTGGTAATGCTACCGGTACAGGTGGTCGTGCGAGAAGCGAGTGGATGCTTGTTCGCAGTGACCGTACAGAACGTTCACAACCTCGTGGAAACTATGGACGAGGACGAGGACGCGGTGGCGGTGGGCGTGGAGGTGCACGTGTAGAAGGGCATTCGGAACACTCTGCTACTGCTTCTACTTCCGCATCTGCTCCTGCTCCTGCACCTGCTCCCACTCCCACACCAGCACCAGCAGAGAGTACTAGTGATGTTCCAGCAACTCCTCGCCCTGCACCTAAGAAGACGCCTCGTCAGTCTAAACCATCATCAGCTTAAAAGGTTATAGACCATTACCAGACTAATATATCTAAATTCATTTGTTATTATTTCGTTTATAACAAATGAGTTAAACTAAAAAAATCAAACTAATAAAATAAAAGTGTAGCATATATTGATATATTGATTTATTTTTTCATTGTTAGTTGCAATCTTCTTAATTTTTGTTTTTTCGATAAATATTTACTTCTTTTTACTAGTGAATATTTTTTTCCATGAAACCGTAACAACCGTGGTTTTTTTTTACATGTAAACGCGGCGTGTCGAATACCTTTGCGGCGAAAGACGGCATCGTTACAAATACCAATCGCACGACCCTCGTCTTTATCGGGGTCATTTGTATCCTCTTTTACTTTTTTAATACACTTACATAATTTATCGGCAAGTATTTCTTCTGCTTTGTTTTTTATTTGTTTTGACGAATCAGATGTAGAAAAAGGTATATTGTAATAATTTAATATTTTTTCATAATCACTTTTATTTAAAATACCCATAATTATGTAGTTATATTAAAGTTATATTAAGTTATATTAAAAGTAGATAATAATTATTTATATACACAAAAATATATATTTATATATTTTATATTCGCCCTAAATGCCTAAATTAGTAAAAAACAGAGACATTAAAAAAAAAGTAGTTGTATTTGATTTAGATGAAACATTAGGGTATTTCGGACAGTTTGGAAGATTTTGTAACTTATTGGATGATTTCTATAAAAATTCAAACAAGTCATATAGTATCTTTAACGAACTAATGGACTTGTATCCCGAATTTACTAGACCCAATATTATGAATATTTTAAAATATTTGTTACAAAAAAAGAAAGAAAACAAATGTCAAGCTGTCATGATTTATACAAATAATACAGGCGAACGAAAATGGGCAGAACATATCAAAGGTTATTTTGAACACAAGATTCAATCAAAAATATTCGAACAAATAATAGCTGCATTTAAAATAAATGGAAAAATTGTCGAAATAAATAGAACATCACATGATAAAAGTGTAGACGACTTTATTCGATGTACTAAATTACCCCCCGATATTGAAATATGCTTCATAGATGATTTGTTCCATCCAAAAATGAGCACCGATAACGTATATTATATTCACGTAAAAGAATATAAACACCTTTTACCGGCAAGTGAAATGGTCACACGGTTTCTGAACTCCCCTCTTTCCGCTGACATAAAAAATAAAGATGAATTCAAAAATTTTTCCATATTTAATTTTAAATATAATATACTGGAAAAAAATAAACACGAACAAGAGATAGATATCATTGTTAGCAAAAAAATGCTGGAACATATAAAAGAATTCTTTGAAAAAGATGAACCATTAATGAAGCTAAATATGCAAAATACATATAGTAAAAATCAAAAGTCGTTTAAAAAAGCAAACAACTACAAAACCAGTACTAATAAAACGCTTAAAAAAATAAATAAGAAATAAATTATACAGTTTTATAATTTTATAATTTCATTGCTCCTTCTTTCGCTGCTCAAGAGCACGTGCATGCTTCTTCGTTTTTTTGTGACTGTTCATATTAAATAACTGAACCTCGCAGCCACACTCGCACGTAATCTTCGTCTTCGCTTTCTCTAGAATTTCTTCTCTTTTTTTTTGATAATAGTCCTTATTATAATTTTTTATCTTGTCGCCCTGTTCTCTGTTATACTTTTTTTGGTACTCTAATTTTTTATCCCTGTTCCTATAGTAGTATCCGCACTTCTCATTTTCCTGACAAGTGCAATCTCCTCCGCAAATATTATTCTCTTCCGTTTCATCCGTAACTTTGTCAACACTGATGGAATCATCAACCATATTTTTCTGGATGACATTGATTTTGTCATTGTCATTGTCATTGTTATTGTCATTGTTGGTAGTGTCGCACGTTTCGCTCATCGCATTCAAAATGCTCGATACATTAACCAAACCAATATTAATTTTTTTCACCTTTCGGACAACAGGGACCTTCTCATTCGAGGAAGCATCTGGAGACGTCTGGTATGTAAGACTTGATGAAGCCATTGTGATTTGGAGGTCGTGGCGGTTTTGTATTTTCTTCTACCTAAACATATGTCCCGTTTTTTTCTTTCAATTTTTTTGACCTTCAAAACACCCCTCTAAAAAAATAAAAATAGAGTACTACGCCCACGCCCACGCTGCCACACAAATGTACATGTTTTTACCTGAGCTTGGTATAAGAACGACAATAGAATTCATCAATTTTTCCCAAAAATACCGCATTACTTTCCGTGTGTCTTTTCATTACATTGGGTGACGTCGTAACATCTGTCACCAAAACTTTCTTCCCATCTTGCATCCAGTATGTATAAGGAGGGCTTTTTATCGACGTTGATAAGGAAGTACTGGTTTGTAATTTATGCTCTAATGGGTTTTGTATTCTTTTTGATTGAATTTCCTCAGAAAACCACCCATAGTATTCAACGCTGGACTCTTTGCCGATAGCATTGTCCGAAAATTGTTTTTGTGTATCCAATATTTTTTGAAAAACACTGCGAGCATCATCCTGACCGCCACAACTTGTTAAATTTGATAATATTGACATATAATAAGAGGTTACGCTGAATTTGAAGTTTCTTCTATTATTTATATTTATGTTTATATTTATATTTATAAATAGAGTTAATTATTTTCAATTTTAGGTTAAAAATAATTAATATTATAAGATTTATAAGGTAAACACCAACACCTTGTTACAATTAACGCCGAAAACGCCGTCTTGAATTTTTACGCGTTGAAACCCTGCGGCGTCTCTTCATGTGTCTTCGTTTTTTGGTACGGCTTCTCCCACCACGTCCACCACCAACTTGAGCAACCCCTTTTGTTTTATCCGTACCCATACCCGTACCCATACCCATACCATTCTTAATGTTTGTTTTTTTATTACCTGTGTTGATATTATTCGTATTATTCGTTAAGATAACAAGAGACTCGTTACTTCCTTTTTTCCCTTTCTCTTTTTTACTCAGTATCCATTTTTTCAAGTCTTCGTAACTACGGTCACCCTTATAATGTTCGGGCGTATTGTGTCTACCCGGGGGAAAATACAATATAGTAGGGAATCCTGAAACCGCAGGATGTATTCCATGTTTTTTAAACAGTTCCATATTGCCACTTTCAATGGCTCCTAAAATAATTTCGTTTTTGTGTTTATCTTTTAGTTCTGCTATTACTTTATTCCACGCAGGTTTCATAACTTCACAGTGACCGCATCCGTTCATATAAAACAATACGATACCATGATTTTTTTTTAACTCCATAATTTCTCTTTCATCTAATATTTTAGGTTCATTATCATTTCCAAAAATTCCCATCTTATATAGTTAATCTATATTATTTATTATATGATGTTGTAATATTTTTTTATAATAAAATAGTATATAACATAAAATATAAAATATAAAATACAGACAATGTTAAAAAATGTATCAATCATCATTTTATTTATAATGGTTACATATTTTGTATTAAATTATACATCGGCTGACTTTAAAGAAGCACTAACGATGCCAGGAGTCAATACAAATTGCCCGAATGTTTTAATACAAAAAGGAGCGCTTCTTTATTTGTACAACTCTAAAAAGAAGGAAATCCCTGGCGTAAATCCAATTGTATTTAATAATTTAGAAGAATACGTAGAATTCGTCGAATTTCAACGCGCAACCGGAAATATATGTCCGGTGCTATATCTGCAACATTCAAGTGAAGCCAATGGTACCGATTCCTATAAAATTCGTCCTAGTCCTACAAACCTATTAGGCGGTTTAAGTGGCGTCCCTGCTTCCGGTCTTCCTTCTAAGCCACCACCAAGAAATCATGTTACCCCATTATTAGATGCATCACGCGATCAACCACCCTTCAACGTCAACTCTTACCCCGGTTTTAATTATTCAAATACCGACCAAGGAGACTTTACTCCTAGTATGATGCTCGACTATATTACGCAGTCGACAGGATTTAGTCCAAATCCCATGGACTCGAATTGGGGAGGCTCTGATTTCACACAAGCACTTATTGACAAAGGATACTTCGCCGGAAGTGAAGTAAAAAGATAACTAACTAATTCTTTCCACATAAAAACTTTTTAATATTATCAACACAATTTTTATTGATTTTCCGCGTACCACCTTGTTCCGTCTTTATCATAAACGTATTTAAACACGCAGGGTCCTTTTCAAGTTGATATAAGAGATTTTGTATAGTCTTATATTCACTCATAATCTGTGTAGCTGTTTTTGAGTTTATACCAGGTACACACGATAACATGATTATATTTATATTTTCCGGAGTTATATATTCATTCTTTTCTTTGTGACCTTTAAGAACACCACAGTATTTTTCACTTTCCTCCACTTCATTTGACTCTTGAATAATTGCACCCCGTCCACACACCAACGGCTCAGTAAGGTCATAATACGGTTTTCGATTTTTTTCAGTTATAGTAGTCTTATTATATTTGCTCGCAAAATAAATAATCGTATCTGCCGTTTCACATATTGTATTTGTTCTCAAAACCGAAAACCCCTTATAATATAATAGCGAGAACATACTACTAATAAGCGTTTGTTTTGTAATCCGAGTTCGTTTTTCGTTATATCTTTCAATGTCTCCTTCAATAATATAAACAATATTGTGGTTGTGTGTGGTTTCTTTATCTAGACGAAATGACTGTTCGCTGTATCTACCATCTTTAATACTTGCTGCTAAATCATTGAGCGTTTTTCTTTCAAAAATGATAATAGGTTTACCTGACTCATCTTCAAAAATAATATCACCAATATGAAGTTGTTCTATTTTCATTTTATGCAATTTCGCATTTTCTCTCGGTTCTGTTACATCTCCATCTCCATGTCCATCTCCATGTCCTTCTAAAATTTCATTATTCGCCTCAACATTCTGAAACATATGCAACGGAACTACACAGCCACTCTTCTTTGATGAAGTCTCTGAAATCGGCGAACCCAGTAAATTTGCTTCTACTCTTCTTTCAATTAATGGTATCAAATCTGTCTCACGATTGTCTATTTTTATTACTATGCCTCTAGAAGACATATGGTAAAGCGGTTCTCTTGCGTATATATAATATGTCTCGTAATTTTTATATTGTTTACTTACATATATTGTTTACTTACATATATAATAACTATAGGTACACGACTCGCGTATAGTTATTATATAAATGGATAAGGGTGATAAAATTTACAACATGGGTCCAGAATTGCGAGGAAAATTATACTTTTGTCTAAAATTAAACAAATAGTTGGCATTTAAGGCAGGAACCGCAATATGCGACCTTTGCGCAAAAGACGTCATAAATCCTGTTCCGCATGGCTGAGCACCACCCTTCTTCATTCCACCGCCGTTATTTAAATTGGTACCTATACCATCAGTTGAACCTGGTCCACTAAACAACACACGGCGAGCTATGGCAGAACGTCCGTTTCTACTTCTTTGTCCGTTTCTTTGAGGCATTACTTATTCTATATAATCTTATAATATTAAAATTAAAAGATTATATAATATGAAAATGAATACTCAAATAAAAGAGCAAACAAATCAATGCGTATTTAAATACTTACCTGATAACCGTTACCAAACAATCTTGCAAGACCAGGACGGTTCTGCATTCTTCCAATACCACCAGAACCTTTATTGAAAGTAATCAAACCATTTCTTCTCAAGTATTCAAAACCTTCTTTGCATCCAGTAGGAATACATTGGTCTTTGCAATAACTCGTTTGGTTTCTATAGATAGCGCCGTTAATCGCAAGAACGCCGATAGTGGGAGGCAATCCACCCATACTTCCAAAAATGCATCCTTTGTTAGGCATAGAACCTACAGTAGACCTTATTTTTTTGCCACCAGTTACTCCCATTCCAATTGTCATTTTATGTTTTATATATATCCTAAATATTTTATTTTTATAAGTTGATTTTTATAAGTTTATTATTGTATGACTATTTTATTTTAGAATTAGAACATCTAGTATTTTAAAGTAAATTAAATTGAAATGATTTAAAGTTAAAAATATAACTATTACTATACCATCAAAAATTCTCTCGTATTTATTCCAACACAACAACAAAAAAATGTCCACTACCAAAGAATTTGACAGTTCTCCTTCGAATTCTCCTAAATTAAATACAACACAACCACCACAACCACCACAACAAGGGAAAAATATACTAAACGACATGGATATCATTCAATGTGAGGATGGGTACATATTTAATCCCTATAATCATGAAAATAGAGAGATTACATTGAGCGAAGTTCAATCTATTCTTTCGTCTTATGGTATTCCGACAAGTTTGAACAATTTCGAGCTATATCGTCGTGCGTTTATTCATGCATCATATACAAGACGCCCACAACTAGAAAATACAAGAGAAAATATTAAAATTATGCCGCAACCTGCAAACTGTATGTCCCTGAAAACAAAGTCAAATGAACGCCTCGAATTTGTAGGGGACGGGGTATTGGAATGTGTTACAAAATATTACCTATATCGCAGATTTCCTAAAGAAAACGAAGGCTTCATGACCGAAAAAAAAATAGCCATTGTAAAAAATGAATCGATTGGTAAATTGGCTTACGATATGGGGCTGCATAAATGGTTTATTATTTCGAAACATGCAGAGGAAAAACATACACGCACAAATCTAAAAAAGTTGGGATGTTTATTTGAAGCATTTATAGGTGCACTATTTCTAGACTTTAATAAAATTACAGTACACGATGAAGGGAAATGGTTCGAAAATGTATTTGTTACCGGACCTGGGTTTCAAATGGCTCAAAAATTTATAGAAGCGGTATTTGAAAAGCATATTGACTGGATAACTCTTATTAAAAACGACGACAACTACAAGAACATTCTACAAGTGAAAATACAGAAGGAGTTTAAAACGACGCCTGATTATTTAGAGATACAACACGATGTTGATATGGGGTATACTATGGGTGTTTATTTGTGTCTCGGGAAAGAAATATATCAAGCAGATTATACAAAGGTATTCAGTTATGGCGACCTTAAATCATTTGCAAAAATTCGAGAAATATATGAAGAGAAGGGACATGTTTTAGTTCACTTTGCTTCTGGAACACACAAGATTAAAAAAAAGGCAGAACAAATGGCGTGTGAGCTCGCCCTTCAAAACATTTGATGCATGTCGCAGCAACATTCCTACATTAACAATAATAAAATTATTTAACTATTTTTATTATTGTTGTATATAGTAATTATTTGTATATAGTAATTATTTGTATATAATAAATATTTGTATAAATATAATATAATACAATGGCGGACCAAGAGTATGAAAATCTTACATCACAAATAAAAGACTTGAAACAAAGGTTATCCGATTCAGCAGGTAATCCGCAAGAAGCAAAAGAAATAGAAGAATCAATACGACGCCTACAAAGTAAAGCCGTCTCCTATGGTGAACGCTATGGGTCTACCGGTATCAGTGCATCTGCAGCCGATCCTGCATCATCTCCAGGGCAAGCGGTCGTGAATGACCCATATATGCAAGCCGAAGATGATGAATCGGTAAATGTAGCAGAATCCGCTGCAGCCGCCGTGTCTACAAAAGAAAAACTAGAAAGAGACGCACTATCAGAAAAAGCAAGAGAAAATTTACTACAAATTTCACAAGCACCTGAAGTAGGTCCTCATATTCTTCCTAGTGGAAAACCGGGCGTAGATTATGCGCAACAAAATATGATACGCCAACTTCAAACAACACTAGCGCCTGCATTTGTTTTAGAAAGACTCGAAAAAAAGCCTGTCCCTACATCACAAGCTACATCTAAACCCACAACAGACCCACAAAAACCCAAACCACAAGCAAAACAAAAAATAAAAATTACATTCAAAAAACAAACCGAACAAGCCGAACCCGCATCCGAGGCTACCGAGGCTGCCGAGGCTGATGTTTTTCACGGCGTCACCATAATAGACAAGCGCGCAGAAGACATAGTAAATCGCGCCGATATTTTAGAAAGACTTCGTGCAGTTTTACCTGTACATGTATCGAAAGCCAGCGATTTTAGTAAAACAGAAAGTCAGCGCATTAAACTTTCCCCCAAACGTTTACAGTCGTTTATTCCCGACGCCGCTGCTGCCGAAGCAGATACTTCGCTCCTTACACGGCAAATTGTTATCATACGAAAATTACCATCTCGTATATTCCTCGTCGAAGATGCTTCTCTTATTATGGGTGCCACCGCCGAGCCATCAAAATCGGCTACAGGAATCGGAAAGAGCACAGCATCAGCATCAGTCGCTTCATCCAAACGCTTCACTGAAAAACCCGTCTGGGGATTAGTATCCGAAGAAATAGAAAAAATGGAAATAAAGGGCGAGTTGGTAATGAATCGACTACCAAGGCGTCCTTTGCCTAGTGTATCTGCATCCCACTACTATATGAATAATCGTCAAAAATTTGTTAATTTTATTAATGAACTTTTTTTGACGTACCATGACGAGCTTACTAGTCAAAAAGAACAAATATCGTGCGACCCCGCCGCAAATTCTGAATTTTCTCTGCTAACACATCAAAAAATAGTTCGCGATTACTTGAACGTATATACACCATATCGCGGCTTACTACTGTATCACGGCTTAGGAAGTGGTAAAACATGCTCTTCCATCGCCATTGCCGAAGGACTGAAAACATATAAAAATGTCATCGTAATGACACCAGCATCGTTGCGCCGAAACTACGTCGAAGAAATGAAAAAATGCGGCGACGAAATTTATAAGAAAAACCAGTTCTGGGAGTTTATTCCCATTGTAAGCAAATCCGACCCTATGATACAAACACTGTCTACTATTTTACAACTAAAAGAAAAATTCATTGTCGAAAATAGGGGCGCATGGCTCGTAAATGTGAAAAAACCGTCAAACTATGTTTCGCTATCCACGGATGAAAAAGCAAGCCTTGAACATCAAATTGAACAAATGATAGATGCAAAATATACATTCCTCAACTATAACGGTATGCGAATGAGTCACCTGAAAACACTATCCGCCGATTTTACACAAAACCCCTTCTCAAATCATGTAGTTATCATCGATGAAGCACACAACTTCATTAGCCGAATTGTAAATAAACTAAAACGCCCATCATCGCTTTCAATGAGGCTATACGAAATGTTAATGAATGCCGATAATGTCAAAATAATTCTTCTTACCGGAACACCCGTTATTAACTACCCCAACGAAATCGCCATTATTTTTAATATACTGCGCGGTTACATTAAAACCTGGAAATTCCCTCTACAATTGGGCTCTCAGTCAAAGGTCGACAAAAAAGTATTACTGAAACTATTTGAAGGAGTAAATAGTCTCGATTATTTAGACTACAATGATAGCTCACATGTCTTAACCGTTACCCGTAACCCTTTCGGTTTTTTAAATTTAGACGAGAAGGGACAATACAATGGCGTGTTGCGAGTATCACCAGAGGGCGAGACCCCTAACTTGACGGATGCTGAATTTGAGAAACTGATTTTAAGTACATTAAAGATGCGCGATATTAGCGTTACACCGGGAAGTATTACGGTAGAGACGTTTAAGGCGTTACCTGATTCTTTGGACGCGTTTCGTTCTTATTTTATTAACTCGGAAACGGGACAAGTAAAAAACATAAATATGTTTCAGAGACGAATCCTTGGATTAACATCGTATTTTCGCAGCGCACAAGAACAGTTGATGCCGAAGTACGATAAAGATATGGACTTTCGTGTAGTGGAGGTGCCGATGAGCGACCATCAATTTCTGGCATATGAAAAGGCGCGTAGTGCTGAACGTAAACTGGAAAAGAAGTCGAAATCGAGGAAAAAGCCGGGTGCAAAAGCGTCAGCATCCGGGGCGGGAGCGGGAGCGGGAGCTGGAGGAGGAGAAGATATATACGAAGATGCTATATCTACTTACCGTATTTTTTCACGACTTTTTTGCAACTTTGTATTTCCTACAGAAATAGGAAGACCATTGCCAAAAGAGGATGCGGATGTCGAAGGCGCAATTCGCGAAGGCGCGAACGAAGAAGATGTTGATGCAATAAAAGCGACGGAACGACTGGAAAATCCAAATGGAGAACACACAACAGACGAAGTCGAAGAATTGGCGCAGGAAATATCCGGGAAAATGGATACTACTTATGATAAAAGAATAACTGCGGCTTTGATGAAACTGAAAAGCGGTATGATGCGATATTTGACAAAACCACCTCAAGGAGAGTTGCAAACATATAGCCCCAAATTTTTAGCAATGTTGGAAAATATCCAAGAACCGCAACACGAAGGATTGCATTTGATATATAGTCAGTTTCGTACATTGGAGGGGATAGGGATTTTTTCTTTGGTTCTTGAAGCAAATGGGTTCGCACGTTTCAAAATTCGCAAAAATGATTCCGGTAATTGGATTTGCGACATAAGCGACGAAGACCAAGGTAAGCCGATGTTTGCCTTATATACAGGCACAGAGACGGATGAAGAGCGTGAGATAATAAGAAATGTTTTTAATAGCACATGGGATTATATTCCAGTAACCATGAGAGAACAACTAGCGCCCAAATCGGCGAACAACTTTATGGGGCAAATTATAAAAGTTCTTATGATTACTGCGTCGGGCGCAGAGGGTATTAGTTTACGCAATGTTCGTTATGTCCATATTATGGAACCGTACTGGCATCCTGTGCGAATAGAGCAGGTTATTGGGAGGGCTAGGCGCATTTGTAGCCACAATGATTTAAAAGAGGAGAGGCTTCGAACAGTGCATGTAATGTTATATGTGATGAGTTTTACTCCGAAACAAATGAGCGAAGACTCGTCGCTTGAGCTGCGAATGAACGACGTTAGTAAACGCGATGCTAAAAAACCATTGACAACCGACCAGTCGCTATTTGAAATATCTACTATAAAAGAGGAAATCAATCGTCAATTGCTTATGGCAGTGAAAGAATCGTCCATCGACTGCTCAATCCATCGAAACGTCGCTTCCAAAGAAAAACTGAAATGTTTCACATTTGGTGTAGTGAAATCCGACAAATTCTCTTACGCTCCTTCTATCGACAATGAAGAGTCCGATGCATCTATGGCTCAAAATACAAAACAAACAGAACTAAAATTGGTAAAGCTTACACTGACAGTGGGTGGTATTAAGTCGGATTATGCGTATGACAAGGTTACCAATAACGTATATGACTATAATAGTTACTTGGCTGCAAAAGACATGGGAGGTGAGCCATTGATGGTTGGTAAAATAGTGGAAAAAGATGGGAGCAAATCATTTGTTAAAATGAGCGCAGCATCCGAGCCAACAGATGAACCAAAACCTAAAAAACCGGAGGGAGGCGTTGCTGTATCAAGAAAACCGTCAGAAAGCGGAGCGACAAAGAAGGTAACCACTTCTGCTTCTGCGCCCCCCAAGGACCAATAAATATATGAGATGTTACAGATGCGTGAGATTCATCGAAATTCATATCCATAATATATAATCACAAACACATATGATTATATATTAAAAGTACATTTTGTACATTACACATTATACATTACACATTACGCATCTATTTTTGTGATAGCAACTCTAAAATCCTATCTTGAGTCTGTTTTATAGAATCAATAGAGTTTTGCATTTTATTTATTTTTTCATCTAATTTCGCATAATCTCTCGAATCTATTGCATCTCTAGTTTTTTCGAGAACAGTAAAATGTATATTCGTATCATCGACGCGACATCCTTCGCCTTCATCATCGTATTCTGTCATAAAATCATCCAAAGGTATTGTGTTATCATAGAAAGTATGTGAAACATTCGAAACATTCGAAACCTCATTTATAGAATTATTTGTTCTTTTTAATTTAGAAAAAAATGACACATTATCGTGTTCATTCTTGACTGTAGTTGCTGTATCTTCACCAGCGCGACTCGTTACATCTTTATCATATACAATTTCTTCATTATTTTCTTCACTAAATGAGACGTTTTTTTTATTTGCGGTACTTGTGGTAGAAGTCTGCGATGGTTTCCCGCTTGGACGCTTTATATTATGCGACTGTTTAATAGCAATAGAAGCATTCAAAGCTTTTGCAACAGGATCATTAGACCCCGATATCCAGTCCTCTGCAACCTTCGCATTGTTATCATTATTTGTATTTACGACAAGTTGTTCCAACTCTCTCTGACGCGATGATAACGCTTGTGCTAGTAATTTCTCCATTTCATCGCTAGCTAGTTTATTATCATTTATACCATTATCGGAAAAGTCAATATTTGTAGGTTTTTTAGTATTCAACATAGTATCCATTTCTTCCTGTTTCTCTTTTAAACGAACTTCCAATTCAGACATACGGTGTTTTTGTAAATCATCCGCTCTATATATCTCTTCTATTTTTTGTTTTTTACCACCGCCACCACCACTACCTCTCGCATCTATCATTTTTGATGACTGGGGTGTCATACCAAATCTAGGTGGAACCGGAAGTTGTTGAGAGACTTGTTGTAAACGTTGGTGCTGAGCTTGCTGTGGGACTTGCTGTGGGACTTGCTGTGGTTTTTTAAATTTTCCCATCTCAATCATCATTTTTTTTATTACTGCTTTATTACTATTTATTATCATTTCTGATGCCTTTTTATCATATCCTTCATCACCTTCATCATTTTTATCGAAAAAAACATCAAAATCTGGTTTCATAGATGTAATCGACACTTCGAATAGCCGTTTTATATTATCAAAGTAACTATTTGGAATGTCATTAAAAACACCTCCTTCTTGTAAAAGACCCCATATAATACTTTTATTTTCATTGCTTGTAAAATGCGTAAATGACATTTTTTATTAAAACCAAATATAAATATTACTTTTTATAGTTTACTATGTATGAATTATTTAATATGTATTAATTATTTAATATATTTTATATACATTATCTAAACATTATCTAAACACTATCTCTTTATCACGTTATTTGTCCGTCTATGCGGCTATGCGTCTATGCGTCTATGCGTTTTATTATTTATAAAATCAATATAAATAATAAAAAATATACTTATGTAACCATCCTTATATCATCCTCGCTCATTTTTATAGTAAAACCATAGTATACTACAATGTTTAAAATTGAGTATATTATTCCTGTAGTAATGTCGTATCACCTATTGTTTTTAGAATTAGTAAAATATAAAAAGGAAGAAGTAAGTAAAAATATTATACATATTATAAATTCAATCATTTTTATATTGTCTCATACTTACAATAATGAAATGATATACATAACAAATGTAACTATTGGATTTTATATATATGATTAGATTTATTTAACTAGACTTATTTTAAAATCAAGTAACAGTCTAAAACATCATGCTAGTTACATTATTCATCATATTTTGGCAATAAAAGTTTTATATTCTTCATTATATAATCCACACATTGCATCAACATGGAAAGGATACAATATACTTGAAATTTCGAATATAATGTTATACGTTTCATATCACATACACAAAGAACACAAAAGTAACAACAATGTATTATATATTGCAGACTTTATTGAGTTAATATGGTACTCTTATTATAGGATTATAGATTTGTCGTTTTTTTTATACGGTATTCGAAATCAAATATACGAACAAACATTCGCGGTATATGTATCAGTAGTTATCATATATTTGATGGGAGTAGTATGGAGTTACAAGTTAATTATAGTAAATATCAAAAACTATCGCTCGTATATGTCAACAAGTAGCCAAATTGATAAATAATAATATTTACAATACAGTGTTCTATTTAACATATTAACATATTTAACATATTAAAACAAAATATAATTAAATATAATTTGTTTTATACATATTATATCATATTATACATATCATACAAGCTTTTACATGGAACCAAACTACTTTATATTTAACCAATCTGGAAGATTTGGGAACGCCGTTTTTAGATATATGGCGTATATAGTCTTGCAAAAAGGTAGTAATAATTTTAAATACATACTAGATACAGATTTTTCAAAACTAAAAAATATAAATACTCACGACGAAACAGTTATAAACGAAGATAATTTTTTCGACTTTATAAATACGGAGAATACCGATAATCCAAACGTCTCAAAGTTACCGACGAATACAAATATTTCATTGCACGGATATTTTCAGTATGATAAAATTTATTTACAAAACAAGAGTTATATATTGGATTTCATAGAACAACATAAAAACGAACATCTAGTTAGAACAGATAATGAAACGCACTTAACAAAGCATATTATTGACGATATGTTGTTAGAACCGTCAAAACAATATGAAAATGTCATACATATACGTCTAGGCGACTTTAACGGAAGACCAGATTTTATAGAGACAGAGTACATGTTGCGGTTATTTGACAAGACAAAGGAGATATATTATAATAAAACGGCAATTGTTATCGAAACACCAACAAGCGATATAGACATAAAATATTTAAATACGATTATGGAGTGGTTTAAACAAAATAATATGCCAACTCCAATAGTAGAATCAAATGATATGTTAACAGATTACAATATTATGAAACAGGCAAAAGTAATCATAAGCTCAATGAGTACGTTATGTTGGGCAGCGGCATTTTTTTCAAAATCGTTGGAAAAAATATACATGCCAAATTATAATTTTTTCAAGATAGAATGTAGAAAAAACGGATATTTCAAAACACCGATAGAAAATACGATACTTTATAATGTTAAAACGACGAAATTCGCAGATATAAAAGTAGTTATACTAACACTTGAAAAATACTCGCACAGAATAAACAAGGTGCATCATTTAATAAATAAACTCTCTCAGATAGGGTTAGATTGTAGTTTATACTATGGTGTAAATGGAGAAGACATTCAAGTTACAACAACGGAAAATCCTACCATATACAAACTACAACACAAGAATGAAGTAAAATACTATGACGCGTCTATAAGAGTAAATAAACAAATTATGACAGCAGGAGAGTTAGGGTGCGCATGGTCGCATATGAATATTTACAAATCTTTATTAAACGAAGTATCGGCATCGGTAAATAAATACTTGATATTTGAAGATGATGTAGAAATGGTAGAAAGTTTAGAATATTTATACAAATGTCTATCTAGTATTCCGAGCGACATTGATATGTGTCATATTGCCAAGTCAGATTGGTATCCGTTCGTGTTATTTAATAATGTGAATGAAATGTGGTATGATGTTAAAAAATCATTTTTTAATAGACTTACTGCATATATTGTATCTAAAAATGGGGCACAAAAGATATTAAACTATGCAAAAGACCATATAGATGTACCTGCAGATGACATATTGTCGAATATGTTTAACAACTATAAATTACGAGTATATGTTCCTTTGAAATACATATTTCATGAACCAGAGAATACCGTATCTATAATAGGAAATTTTGTTGGTAAGTAATAATGAATAAATAATTTAAAAGTTTTTACACAATTCTACATTTAAAACGCCAATTTAAGAGTAAAAAAATATAAAAATAGTTATAAATTATATCTTTTAAATATTACTTTTTAAATTGCTATAATAGACTGTTAAAAAATATATAAATTTAATTTTTTATTTTATTTTAATAATAATAGTTATAATGATTAAAATAATTATAATAATTGCGACGATTGTAACCATTATCGTACTATCTGTTTATTTATTTTACAGGTATAAATTTATAG
>JACCDP010138702.1_pt1 | contig 27955 bp, 46 predicted proteins | sample 7445841 | NCBI WGS metagenome assembly JACCDP01 (sample SAMN15323441, study PRJNA562643) | freshwater metagenome | isolation source: river surface water | place: USA:Blue River Watershed | collected 2017-08-17 | reverse complement strand
GGTCGGCGACCGCTACCCAAATCTCAATGTCGCGATAGCAGAGATTGATTGCGTTAACTTCTTCCGCAACGTCAGCAAACGGTTTCAGCGCCGTCCGTAGCTTTGCGTTCTCAGCTTCAAGTTCCGCTATGCGCTGCCGCATATAATATTGTGCGTCATACAAATCTATCTTGTCATCCGTTTGCTTTTTGACAAAAGAAATCGCCTTATCACGCGCTTCTTCCAATTCAGCGATGCGGGCGTCCTTCTCCGCTACACGCTTCGCTTCATTAGCGTCACCAGTGCGTATCGCAATTTCAAGCGTGTCAATATAGTCGCGAAGGCGCTCAGTCTCCGCTTCAAGTTCCGCGATGCGTTCTTTCTGTTTGCGAAATGACTTGTTCAAACCTACATAGCACTCCATCAGCGTGGCGTGGTCTGACAAGTCAACAGTTATGATGGTTTCCTCAATCATCGCTATCTCTCCAGAATGTCGCAAGCCCAACATGTTAATAGAAATACAATGTAACAGGCTAAGGCAAAGCCCCCGATAATTACCGGGGCAATCACCAGAACTTCGATAATGTTTCTCACGTCAATCATTCTTCTTCTCCATGGCGGCGCGGGCGGCGCAGATAGCGAGAAACTCCGGCTTAACCGCTTTGCGGACTTCGGCCATAAACTCTTTGTCACCCATTTCATGCGTAAATACGGGGCGGCCCATAACTTCCTCAATCTTCGCGTGAAGGTCACTGAACTCACCGCAGCAAATACCAGTGTAAGCGCCTATGATGGCGGCTTGTTCTTTTGTAAGTCTATCAACCATTTTTCTTCTCTCCCAGATAAGCGGCGCGGGCGGCGCGGAGGTCGCCGTATGTAATTGGTTCATCGTAAACCCGCGTAGCATCTTCTAATACAGGATACACTTTTACATCAGCAAACGGTTCCAGCGCGTCCATAAGATTGGCAATCCGCGAAGCCAAACTGGCTTCTACACGAGCGGACTGTTTCAGCGCCGCTTCAAGTTCCGCGATGCGGGCTTTAAGGTGAGCCTTGTATTCCTGAATTGGAAGCCTGACTTTCAATTCAAGTTCTAGCGCTTCTATCTGCCTGTCCTTCGCCTCTAATGCGTCGGCGGCTTCTCTCGCGTCCTTAACGTCAGGCCATTCGGAGCGCAGTCGCGTGATAATGTCGTCAGTCATAGCTGCTTCGCCTTCGCCTCTACCCACATGATGAACAAGCCAGACGCCAGCCCGAAACCAAAGAAGCCAAGATACAGCCCGGCGTCAAAGATCATCTCGCTATACGTCATTGCGCTCTCCCCTGATCGACGACTTCCGGCCAACAGCCACAGCGCCCATGAAGTCGAGTAACCCGTCCAAGCATTCGACAAGCCGACTCGAAATGTAACCCTCGCCCCTCGGCCCGGACTGGACATGAGCGCCGCGCCATTTCTCGGCTGTTTCTGCGATACCGCGCCCTTCGCCGCAGATTTGAGTCAGGATCGCGAAACCTATCTTTCCTATACTAGGGTAGCGGGCCACTTGGTTGAGCCACTCCACGGCCCTTTGCTGGCCTTCTGTGAGCGGCTCTATTGCTGGCCCGCCATCGACGCGCTCTTTCGAGTAGTCGATAGCTATCGAAGCGCCGATCACAGCCCGCTCGTATTTGGCTCTGAAGATCTCGCCAGCCCATTTCTGCGCGTCAGTGATCCGGCCATTGTGAGCCAGCATGTGTAACGGATGCTCCCGTAGGTTACGCATCACCCGTAACGGCTTCTCCGGCTCATACGGATCTGGCACGTCGGCTGCGACGAGATACGACTGCAGATAGTGGCTGCTCGTCATCGCCAGTGGTTTCTTGGCTTTCCGGCTCATAGCGGCCCCGACATCAAACTCGTCGCCTTTAACTCGGCCATTAACGCTTGAAACTTTGCCTGCATCCGGGCTCGCTCTTCATCCGAGCGTTCCGGCTTATCGGACGGCGGTGGTAACTGCTTTCGCGACTGGATCGCCTTGTGGTTCACCTCGGCAGCCTTGTCGTAGATCTCGCCGACTGACGGCGCGAAACGGGTAGCCCGACGCTTGAAGGTGTCACACGCCTCGGCCAGGACTTGCGGCGAAAATGTCGATAACGTCTCCAGATAGGACGCCACCATCATCGCGCTCGTTTCCTCGTTGAGGCCCGTTGTAGACGGGAAGCACATGAACAGCTTCATCAGAATTGCGGCTTTCTCGTCCATCTTTCAGTCCTAGTTGCTTTGCCAGTAACGACGCCATTCCACCACGCCCGTTGGCAGCCGGCCCTGCCCTGGCGGCTTGGTTAGTTACCCATGTCGGATGGAAGCCCTGCCAGCCGTTCTTGATCATCATCTCGGCAGCCTCTTCAGGGTTGCCGTATGCGACGAAGTCTTTGGCAAGCAGCTTGGCGGCTCTGGCCGTTAGCGGCTTACGGAGTTTCTGGCGGTGGGCGATAAGATCACGAGCTGTCTGCTCAGACATGCACTCGGAGAGGATGGCGAGGGCCGAAGGCTCGCGCGCTATATCTACGTTAGTAGATATATTCTTATCTTCTCTTATCTTATCTAGCGTCACATTGCGTCGCGCTGCGTCACATTGCGTCACATCATCGTAAGTGGTTTGATTTTTCTTGCGTTCTCTGTAGAGCCTTGTGCGCTCTGCAGAGCTGTCGCCCTCACGTTTTGGCTGACGTTTTTCCCATGAAACAAACCGTCCGTCACATGTGACGTTTCGTGCGTCACATTGCGTTACAATGCGTTTCAAGTCATCTTCGCAGCAGTCTAGGTAGTCAGCAAACGCCTCAAGATCGGCTCCAGCGAATGAGCCGCGATCCTCGGCCTGGGACGCCCTGTCCAAAAGCGCCCATATAAATGAGACGACGAGCGATGTCGGGACACCAGCCCGCTTGGAGATGGTGCGCCACTTGGCGTCAACAGGTGCGCCGTGCCAGGAACGAAACCAATCGTGGCTCATGCTACACCTACCAAAAGTTGCGGAACGCCCCATTGCTGAGCCATAGCGTCAGCAATTCCCTGATATGTCCGGCTGCGCTCTTTCCATCTGTCTGGGCTAGGCGGCATACGGTGAACGCGCTGCTCACGGCCTTCAACGATGTTCGTCGGGCGCAGCTTCGGAAGCCCCTTGAGCCAAAGGCATGTGGCCTTTGTCTCGCCGTGTCCGAACTGGTAAGGCTGGACAACTTGATCCGGCTTCCGCCAGAGCGACGACATAATGCAGACAGGGTTTTCGATGGCTATCTGCGGGATGTCGGCTTTAGCCAGCATCATAAAAAACGAGACGCTGGCCTGCTGTCGTCCATCAATCCGCTTAGCCTCAAAATGACGCGCGCCGCTAACAGACAAATCGGTGCAAGGCGGATGAGCTATCATCATGTCCCACGGATAGTTAAGAACGTCACGGACATCTCCCTGATAATGCGGGCCGGGGCGCTCAGTCGGCAGCAAGTCGCACGACATCGCTTCATGGCCGACTGCTATGAAGGCGTCGCGGACAGTCCCAGAATATTCGCAGGCTATCAGGACGCGCATCACTCACCCGTCCAAGTTTGCGGGATCTCTTCCACCGGCTTCTCGAGATAGACAGGCATACCGCCGCCTTCCCAACGCCAGATGTCGCCGGCAACAAAGCCGTCGCCGCGCGGGCAATTCTCCTGGAAAACCCAGCCTAGGGCTTCGTATTTCTTCTCTTCGCCGAACGGGACAAAAATGATGTGCATTAGCAGCCCCAGTAAGGCTTGAGTTGCGGGCCGTTGAGGATGTCACGCAGGGCAAGGCAGTTATCAGCCACATCAATCGGGAAGCGCGTAGCTATCCGCTTCTGTGTCATCTCAATGCCGTGGATGATCGTTGAGTGATCTTTTTTGTCCATAAACCTAGCTATCTGGAGCAGGCTCATCGGCGTGACCTCGCGCACCAGCCAGTAGCAGGCATGGCGGGCGTAGATGACATCCTGAGAACGCCTCATGCTCATAATGTCGCTTACCGACACGCCGAAGCGATCAGACACAGCCGCGACGATCTCGTTGACTGTCGGATACTTCCTGACATACGGGCGGCAATTTAGCAGCTCGTCGGGCGTCCGGTTAATATTCGGGATCTCGTAAAGTGGCTTTTCGACAGGCTCAGTCTTGACGAGCTTGATCGTCAGCTCTTCAACCCGGCGCTGCATGCCGGCCATCCGCATCCGGTTGCGGCGCTCAATAGCCTCGCGGCGGAAGTCGTGCGCCAGGCTCATTTGCCCCACTCCGCGCAGGAGAGAGCCGCCGAGCCGATCAGCGAGCCGTTGTAATGGCTGTTCATCACAACCGGGGTGCCGATGTCGGGAATATCCACATTAGGGAAGCCGCCGGCCACAACCTCGCCAGTCAGCCGGTTATAGACAACCTCGCCATGCGCTCGGACAAGATCGAGCAGATGAAGCAAGCCGGCTATTCTGGCGCGATCCTGCCAGTCACCAACCTCTTTCTTCTTGGTGATGAACTTCTTTCTGACAGCCGGGCGCGGCTTGTTGTAGGGCGATAGCCCCTTGTCGGCGCACCAGCGATGATACCTGTCACAGATATTGCGCGGCGTAGACTTGTGGTTGAACGTATTCGCCAGAATGTCGCGGATGTGGGAATAGGTATAGCCCATCTGCCGATACTTGTGGATCGTGTCGATAATCTCATCCATGCTACTCTCCCCTTGTACTGATAATTTGCACCATGGTTTTCTCGTTTTCGGAAAACCAAACCTCGATGCGACGCAGATACCGCTTACCGTCGCCTTCAACGACGCCGTGCATGTGAAGCAGATCAATCATCGCCTTTAAGCAGTTGTCGCAGTCGGCGCGGGTGCCTTTGGATAGGGCGATACGCAACGCGTATGGGCCAGGAACACAGCACGGCTTCTGAGCCTCCAGCTCAGCACCGGCGTCGCGGACAAAGTCTCTGGCCTCTTTGCTCTTAATGTTGCGGCCGCGAATTGAGCGATAAAGGGCATTCGTCGAGACAAGCTTTGTTGAGAAAAATAGCCCGACGTATTGCGCCTGTTTGCGCTCGTAGCATTCAGTCATGCGGCTAACCCGTTTCCGCATAACCCATGACTGCCGCCAACCAAAATTGGTGGAAATTGACGAAATGTCCTCAAGTCGAATGAAACAAAGTGGGTTCCGTCGTTATTCGACTTTTGATGATATTTTATTGATCCTTTGTCGCGTATTAGGCCGGCTCTAAAAGCGTTGAGGTCAATCAACCACCAGCGACATATTGAATTGCTTGCGTCCGCATGGCCATAGAATAACCAGTCACCAAAGCCATTGACTATTTTCTCTAGCTCAGTTTTTGAGCCAGTGTCACGATGAGCGCGAACGGTAAATTCAAATGGGTATCTTTCGGCATATCCAGGTCTACGGACGCGGGCAGCGATGCGCTTATCCCGCGCATTGAGTATCATCAGGTCTGTCGCCTGTTTCGCATCATTATCGAATGATGCCGTCTCTAATAAGTAAGGGCCGACCAACCGCTTTATCTGCGGTATCATAATGTCGGACCATTCTCTGTCGGATGCGTAGCTGCTCATTATGCCGCACCCGAGAATTTATTTGCCTCGTTTCCGAATTGATCAAAACCCTCTCTAGCCTCACGCGAGAAAACGTCGATCCTGCGGCCATCGGTAACACGACGGATCACATCGTAAAATTCGTCAGGTTTGCGTGAATGCTCACGGCGCTGCGCTTCAAAGCAGGCAAAAAACGACTTTGTATCCACAAAGCGCGGTGATCCCTTCCGGGCATAAAAAGCAAACTCACAATTATATTGCGGAAGCCCGATAGGCTGGAAACCACCGGGTTTATGCCAAACCATAGTCATGACATAGCGGAAGCCCCATGCTTCGATAATACGAAGCGCGCTAGGTAAGAACTTGTGAGTCGTCCAGCAAAACAAATGACAATCTTCTGAGGATATTGACGGAATATCAAATTCCATCAATTCAGCTTCAGTCATTGTCGGATAGTCAAAAGCAACCTGGTTAGGTCGAACGTCTCGCTCGATCTTTTGCATGTCCCAGGGCGGGTCGATAACAATTACATCGTAAGCGTCTGTCGGAAGTGAAGGCGTATTTTCCTTAACTTTAGCTATTTCAGCCTTACGCACTTCAGCCTTTTCGGCTCTGATCTGCTTAGCCGCCTCAAGAATTTCCTTTTCGCCACGGGCGACGATCTCGGCTTGTTGCAGCTTTGGCAGCGTAGCAACGTCAGCGGCGGCGGAAACAGAAACACGGCCATGTTCGACGGCCTCAACAAGTTCTGGCGCACCATCGTCAATGACGGCGCGAGCGCGTTGAACACCGCTACGGCTGACATTCAACATTTGAGCGGCATCATTCTGTGATACGGCTGCTTCAATTGAAGCACCTGACTTTGTTTGCCCGTCAGAAAGGTTCGCCAGCTTCGCCGCAACAATAGCCCGCTGGCTTTCGTCTAAGTGACGGCGACGTAGGTTGAGCGAAACTACAAAGCCAACCGGATCGTCGCCAAGGTATTCAATGGTGCGGGGATGCTCGCCGGCAAGCAGACAGGCGCGGTAACGGTTGCGCCCGTCTAAGATAGCACCATCAAGAAGGACAATATTTTCCCGCAAACCATTGGCGCGAATGTCCTCAACAAGCGCATTGAACTCAGCGCCATCGATCAGCGGGAAGATATTTGCGAGCGGGTGAAATTGAAGATCCATAGTTTGCCTTTCTAAAAAAGGCGGCCCTCGGAACTTTCGCTCGACGAGGGCCGCAGTAACTGCGGCACCGGGAGAGTGCGCCGCAGCTATTCGTCAGCCGTCTTTCGCTTCCGATCCCATCGCCAGAGTGCGATGTCGGCGTAGAGGCCGCGTTTCAGCAGCTCCTGCGAAATTGCCGGGAAGGTGTGGGGGGGAAGGACGTTGCCACCGCGCCAGTTGCCAATGGCTGACTGGCCGACGCCAAGAATGGCGCAGGCCGCCTTCGTGCCGCCCAGCGCCTTGATAACTTCGGAAACAGTGTTAAGCGTTTTGTGCATAACCCAAAGTAACAAGGGTTTTGTTACTTTGCAATACCGTAGGTAGTTTTGACTATCAAAATTTTTGTGGACGAGCCAAAAGTTAACGGTTAGTAAATGACGCTATGAGTAATGAGTTCAGTCCGAGCGCCATTGGCGAGCGCTTGCGTTTTTTGCGTAAGGCAAAAGGCATAAAGCACGGCATTACAATGGCCAAAATGGTTGGCGTGTCCCAGTCCCGATATTCTAATTGGGAAAACGGGATCGGTGTCCCCCCGGTAGAGTTTGCCTGGAAAATCTGCCAACTCACCGGGGCTACCCTAGACTTCATTTACACTGGAAATCGCTCATCTTTACCGATGCACTTGGCATCTGGACTGCTGGAAATGCCGGCGGCTTTATTTAGCACAAACGACGACTGAATAGGGCCGTCTTTAAATATCCAGCCGTCAATCAGCTCGCCCAACAGGCTATATACCTTTCGCGCTGTCTCCTCATCGTCTGGCAAATGGGCCGCCAGGGCCAGCGCTTGCATTCTAAGGTCACGCTCTAGCATTCTACCCTCCACACTCAATAGAACATTATAGGAACATATCAGGTTTCCTGTAAATAGTGCCACGCGTAACAACCAGGTGTAAATATCAAATTATTTGTTGTCCACATATTGACATAACAACTCAGTTGTTAGACTATGCCTCCATCAAACAGGAGGCAACCATGCTCACCGACGCACAACTCGCCGCACTTTTTATGGCGGCTCCGTTCATGCTGCTCAGCTTGATCTGGGCTGTTGGCGACTATCTGATCAACGTCCGCGCTAGCCGCTGATGCGCCTGATCGGCCCCTACCCTGCGATAGCAGCCGGCAAGATCCGGCTGTCCGCCATCCGCACCAAAGACGGTGTGACGATCCTGATCACGGATCAAAATTCTAGCGGCTTGGATGAGCTGTCAGTCGCAATGATTGGCCTGTCCGTCGCTGAAGCAGACGCATTTGAAACAGCCGTTTCGGCATTCAACAACGCACTGGCGCTTGCCAAGGCGAAGGAGGCAGCGTGAGGACTAGCGAGACTATTGGCAAGATCAGCGATGCGCTGGCAAAAGCTCAGAGCATCCTGAAAAACCCCGGCAAGGATGCGGTTAATCCGCATTTCCGTAACAGCTACGCCACACTGGACGCCGGACTCAACATTGTCCGCGAGGCGCTGTCGAAACACAGCATTGCGCTCATTCAAGCGACGCGTGTTGATGGCGACATCCTGATCCTTGAAACCCGTTTGTCGCATAGCAGCGGCGAATGGCTTGAGGCTGAGTATCCGGTGTGTCGCTTCCCTGCCAAGCCGCAGGAAATGGGCAGCGCCATGACATACGCCAAGCGCTACGCCCTGTTTAGCTTTGTCGGTATCGCTGGCGAGGACGATGACGATGGCAACGCTGCAAACGCAAATACTGTGTCTGCTCCGGCGCGGATTACGCAAAACCAGATCACCACGCTTGAGAATTTGCTAGTCGAAACCGGCAGCGATCCCGTCAAGTTCCAACAGTATTTTAAAGTCAAAGCGCTCTCCGATCTGTCGTCGGCTGATTTTGCTCGCGCCGTTGCTTCTCTTGAGAAGAAGAAGGTGGCGGCATGACATACGAGGATTTGACGCAAGGCTCTGATCAATGGTTTCAGGCGCGTCTTGGAAGCCTTGGCGCATCTCAGGTGCATGACGCCATCGCCACGACAAAGACTGGCGCGGCGGCGTCTGTTGCCACCATTATGACGCAGCTCATGCTGGAGAGCATTACCGGCCAGCCGACGCCTACATTTCAGTCCGCTGCGATGAAGCAAGGCAATGAGCGTGAGCCTGATGCTCGTATCGGCTACGAGTTCACGACGAATAGCACTGTCAAACAGGTTGGGCTGTTCAGACACCCGCGTATCCAGCGCACTCACGCCAGCCCGGATGGCCTGATCGTCAATACCAAAGGCGGGCTGGAGATCAAATGCCCGCTGAGCCATACGCATCTTGAGGTGCTGCTGAGCGAAAAGATCCCAGCTCGATACCAGACGCAGATTTATTGGCAGATGGCATGTGCCGGCTTGGATTGGGTGGATTTCTGTTCCTACGATCCGGCGTTTCCCGAGGAAGGCCGGTTTTTCATAAAGCGCCTGGAGCGGGACGACGCCAAGATTTCAGAGCTTGAAGAAAAGGTTGATGCTTTCGTGCAGCAGATGCTGGCGAAGGAAAATGAATTGCGCGCAAAACTAGAAAGGAAAGCGGCATGACTGAATACGATAACCGCAACACTGGCGTCATGTTTAAGAATGATCGCAAGACTGAGGACAAGCATCCTGATTATTGTGGATCCTTTTACGACGCAGATGGCGGCGAATATTTCTGCGACGCCTGGATCAAAAAGTCGGCCAAGTCAGGCCATTCATTCCTGTCGTTTCGGGTGAAGCCGAAACAGGCCAAAGGCCCGAATAAGCAGGAATACTCTGATCGCCCTTTAGCGGAAACGCTGTCAGACGAAGTGCCATTCTAGGCCGCAGGAATAGTCACTATGGCGAATGAAAATCTGTCTGAGCGGTATCGGCTGGTAGCTAAAGAATATGTCCAGTTGGATAGCGCCGCCACGCTTATGGAAGAGCTGAAATCAGCAACGCTCAGCCAGAAGATGCTGGCGCTTGGCGACATCCCGGTGAGCCGGGCTGAGACACAAGTGAAGGCAAGCGAAGAGTGGCGCAATTACATCAGTGAGATGTGCCGCCTTCGCGAGGCCGCCAATATGAAAAAGGTTGAGATGGAATGGATACGCTATCGCTTCATGGAAAGACAAAGCCGTGAGGCGACAGCTAGAGCTGAGATGAAACTGTAGTGGCGCGCAAAGAGTTCAGCAAATCAGTCAAGGTGGCGTGTGTAAAACGCGCCACTGTTGACGGCAGAATATTCTGCGAGGGCTGCGGCGCGCTAGTGACGGGGAAATTTGAAATTGACCACATACGCGCCGACGGCCTTCTCGGTGAGCCGACTATTGAAAACGCCAGATTGCTCTGCTCGCCGTGCCACGCTGAAAAGACGAAAGCTGATGTTGCGGCTATCGCGAAGGCGAAGCGATGTGAAGCGATACATCTGGGCGTCCGAAAAAAACCGAGCTTCGTTAGCCGTGGATTTGCGAAATTTACAAAAGCGCCCAAAGAGCCACTGAAGCTGCCGCCGCGAAAACCGATGTTTAGAGACAAGGACTGAGACATGTCGCCGGAAAACACACGCGAGTTGATACAAATTCTGCAAGCGCTGCTGATTGCCGGCATATGCGGGATCACGACGTATCTCATCATCGGTGACGAATGATGAAATGGTTCAAACGGATCAAGCGTAACTGGGGCAATCCAGGACGCTACACAGATAGCCTGGACGCGAGACGCCCGCGCGTAAGGGTTTTTATCATGTTGGGCGGACAAAGGGTAATGTGATGGAAAACTCACTGACAGGCGACGATCTTTCTCAGCGTCTTGAGACGATTGCGATCAACGCCATCATCGCTGCACAGATCGCGAAAGGCCGTGGCCACTTGCCGTGGATCGACGACGACACGCATCGCAAAAATCTGATCGCCAGCTATCTTAACCTGGTGAACGTCGAGCAGATACCGACTGAGGCTTATCACTATCAGGTTGTGTCTCAGAAGCAGGCTCCGAAAAACCCGGATGTTGAGGCTGCTGAGCGGATGCTGGCGGATGTCTTGAATACGGTTGAGGACATCGGAAGCATTAAGCCGCTGCCGAAGAAAGCCGCCTGATTTCAATGAGAGGGCTACGGCCCTCTCCTTCCCCGCATAGGTGGATTTACGCACATGCAGTTTTTGACAATGGATGACGTCGCTGGCCGTCTGCATGTGTCCAAGCGCTGGCTGCAGGGCTTTGTCAGCGGCAAACCGCTTGGGCGCATTGTTGGAAAGAAGCGGCTTTTTACAGAAGCCGACGTGATGGAAATATGGGAAGCTATGCCATGCCCCTCAAAATCAGTAAGGGCGCGAACAGATCGCCAAACTACCGCATTCGCGGGACATACCTCAAAGTCAAAGTTGACGAGAGTGCGCGAACTTCTGATTTCAACGCGGCTCGAAAACGTCTCAAACAGATTAAAGACGAGATCGAACGTGGCTCCTTTGAGACAAAACCCGTAGGGCCTACGTTTGGTGACGCCGTAGAGCTATATGTTCGTGAGAAAAAGTCTGAGCGGTTTATTATGCCGCTTCTGGACTATTTCGGCGACATCCCGCTCAGCCAGATAACGGCTCAGTCAATCATGCGGGCGTCACATGATATGTACCCGAACGCCACTAACGCCACCCGTAACCGGCAAGTATTTACGCCAATGCTGGCGATCCTGCGGATGTCCGGCGTCCTGATCGTGGTTAAGCGTCCTGATAAGGCGCAGGGCAATCGCAGAACATTCAAATTCACGGATGACGAAGCCGCCAGGCTGATCAACGCGGCTTATGACAGGGACGCCGAATTAGGGCTGTTCCTGGTGTTCCTGCTCTACACCGGCTCGCGGCTGAGCGAGGGGCTGCGCCTGACTACCGATAACCTCAATATGAACGAAGCCAGCGCGTTCTTCCCGAAAACCAAGAACGGCCAGCCGAGAACCGTATATCTGCCGCCGGCGCTGGTGGCTGCTTTAGCGGGCCACCCACGCGGCCTAGAGCGCGATGGTAGGGTATTTAAGTTTGTGAAGGGTGGACGCCTGTACAAGCTCCTAAACGACGCAGAAACGTCGTCTGGCGTGACTATACCGCCTGGGGTGAGCTTCCATGCCTTCCGGCATACGTTTGGCGCATGGATGCGCCGCTATGGTGGATTGGACACATCTGGGCTAGTTGCAACCGGCGCTTGGGCGTCGCGCGAGGCCGCTGCAATCTATGAGCATGTAGATGTGACTGACGCGGCAAAACGGGTTGAAATGTTCCCGAACGTCAAAAGCCGGGCAAAATCCGGGTAATTGAGTTTCAATGTCGGTAAAGTATGGAGTATCAATATGTTAGCGTGTGTTACCCCACCTTCACACGGGAGGGGTCACAGGTTCAATCCCTGTGCCGCCCACCACCAAAAACCCAACAAAACCAACACTTACGATATACAGACGAAAATCTGTAAATACCGGAACAACGCAGGAACACGCACCCACTACCCACGTTATCTTGGGCAAAATCTGGGTAGTATGTCGCCGTTTTGTTCGTGGGTACTTTCCCGCTATGCCGGAGATACATCTTTTGTGGCAACCGGGAGGGCGAAATGAAGCTCTCCTACCTCTACGACGATCCTATGGTTAAGGCTGTGCTTGAGGAAGCGGAGCGGAAAGATCAGGAGCGTCTGGCTCAGCTTACGCCAACCCAGCGGGCCATCTTGCCTCTGATATGCGACGGCCAGCCAAACAAGATAGCCGCCCACGAGCTTGGCATTTCTCAAAGGACGCTGGAGAACCACCGGGCGCAGATAATGGAGCGGACGGCCTGCAAGACGTTTGCGGAGCTAGTCCGGCTCCATGCCAGGGCTGGCTAGTTTGGCTTGCCGCCCTTGATCACGCCGAGCGGAACCTCAGTGTGAATGCCAATAGATAGCCGGAGGCGTTTCAACATCTCCATGCCTTCGGCCATCAGCTCCGGCTCTTTGACGTTACGGACGGCCTCCAGCAGCGTGATGTAGGCCAGCGTCCTGGCTGCCGTCCTGTCGCCTACCATGAAGATCTGCCCGTCCGGCGCTTCGATAAATTCAATATCATCGTCCATATCAGGCTCCCCTCACCCAGGCGTCGGCGTCGTCTACCGGCGGGGCGATGTATTTCGGTTTACGGACGATCTCACGCGTATCGGTTCTAACGTAGCCTGATGAAATGCCGCGCTTGGCAACCTCAAGCTGGAGATAAAGCTCAGCGATCCAACAAACAGCGTCGTCAAAGGCTTCAGCCAGGCCGAGGTTTGCGTCCAGAAGCGCGTCATGTATGCCTCCAACTAGATCGTTTGTTTCATGCAGTTTTCGGATCTGTTTCCGGGACATTGGCGGCCTTTCCTGCTTCGTAATCTTCTCGGATAGCGTCTAGGAGCCGGACGCCGATCTCAACTGTCGGGGCGCACCAAACACGGGCGCGGCTCGTTTCTGGCTCTCTCGGATCAACCAAAATGAGAGCGCTCGGATGAATTTTCTGAGGCGGGAAGCCGAGCTGCTTGGCGTAGTGATCGACTTGCTTGTATCCGCTCACCCTGACGAGCTGGCTCACCATGCCGTTGCCGTCGTTGCAGAGCCCTTGATCGCCACCGCTATGCAGATGGCCGGACACAAGGATGTGATCGCGATGGCCGAAAGCTAGCTCGCGCCGCATGCCGTGGTTGATGTTGTATTGTGATCTACCTGGGAAGTCGTGCCGGGCATTGACGCGGGTTACGGTGCCGCAGGGTGATTTCAGGGCTATTCGGACGCCATGATCTTCGGTGACGCCATTCGCGTGGCGCAGTATCCAGTTTAAGGGATTTTCCAGCCCGCTCCCTTGCCAAGTGTCATGGTTGCCGAGAACGCAGAAGAGGTTGTCGTGCTGAGTGAGCAACCATTCGGCCAGCATGATGGCCTCGTGTATCGAGGTTGACTGGTGAGCATATAGGCGCGCAAGCCTACCAACCCAGAAATTCGCGATGTCTCCAATATGGCCGGATAGGATGGCAGGATGCTTTGCCAATTCAACATGAGCGCGAAGCAGCCGCATATTACAGCCGTCAGCGTCCACATGTGGATCACCCCATACCCACAGGCCGTAGGGGCCATCAATATGGACATCAACCGGGATAAGTGATCGCGCATCGTCGGCGGCGATGGATCTGTCACCTTGCGCCGTCCTTGCTTCTAATAGCTCGTCAATAGTTGGAAGCGACGATGGCAGTTTCGGTGCCGTGAATTTTGGAAATGCCTTCTCTAAATGCCGCATCCGGTGTTGCATGGCTCGGCGAGAAATACCGAGGATCTGCGCCGCCCCGCTAATCGTCCCGGCCTGATCATACGCTTGACGTGTCCGCTCTACTTCCTGATCAGAGAGAGGCTGCTGCGTCATGGCTTATCACCATTCGTAAAATGGGCGATCCACTTGATGATGATCTGACTGCTCAGCCATATGCAGCCTAGAATGGGCAGCCAAAGCGCCGCTGTTTCGCTCGTTTCTTTTAGATGAAATGCCGGACTAATAATTGCCGCTCCTGAAATTGCCGCCGTCACCTTCTCGGTTGTGGTTTCAAACAACGCACTCACAAACCCCCACACCGAATGATCTTCGTTCATCATTTCACCCTGCAGGCATCACGAAATTTGCTATAATCTACGACGAGGCGACGTAGCTCCGCATCTTTATGCAGGGCTCGCATCTCGGCAGCAGCGCGTTTCATCTGATCGGCGGAATAGTTGATCAGAGGCGGGCAGCCGCCGCCCCCGGTTGATTGGCAAGCGGCGAGGCTAAAAGCTGCCGCTGTCAAGACGATCAATTGTTTCATCGTCAGTCCTTGGCTGCGCAATTATATCGGCGCGTTTCTTGTCAATGGCGGCCTGCTCTTCCAGCTTGTGCAGCCTCTCTTCTAACGTGCCTTTCTTGCGCGCCAGAGATAGAGCAAAGATAAGCGTTGTGAAGCAGAAAGCGCCGACTATGCCGGCTATGAGGATCGTCACAGATCACGCGTCCCGCCGCGCACATTCCAGTCCTTTGCAGCGATGAGGCCAAGGCCGACAAGAGCGCCCTGCAGATCTTCCCAGTTGACAGTTTTCGTCTGCCAGGCATTCCAGATCACAGTGGCAAGTGCCAGAATGCCAGGGATCGTCGTCATCCAGTTAGTAAGCATGTTTGTCTCCTAATTGCAGGGGTTACGGGTGTTGTCTCTAGCGACGCACTCAACGTATTTGGCCGTCTCACATCCAGTCAGAAACGCCGCACCGATCAGGATGCAGGCCAGCATGGCGAGGGCGAAGAATGTGTGCGCGAGTTCTTTGATCATGCGACTACCGGCTGCTTTCCAGCGCGAAGCTGAGCGAGTGACAGGCCACCAGTCCACTGGAGGTGAGCCATCTCAAATGACAGTCCCTCTAGGCCAAGGCTCTCGCCGATCTGACGAGCGCGCTTGAATGATCTGGCGTCGTTCCACATGGCTTTGCCGTTGACGATGGGCACAAAGTCAAAGGCGAGGCGGTAATTATGAAAGGACTGGCCAGCCTTGGCGTTGGTGACGATACGGCCTGGCTTCGTGCGGCCCTGTGCGTAGATGGCCGCCTGGCTCTCATTATCCCGATAGGTGGATGTGATCAGGACGTCGATCCCTTCCTTTTTGCAGGCGGCGACGAACTGCTTGCACAGCTTCGCGACATACGGGTGAAGATCTTCAATCTTGCGGGAGTTGATCACTTCGGTTCCTCAGACATAAAAAAAGCGGCCACTAGGGCCGCCGATTTGGTTGATGGTTGTGCTGGTTAGTATGGTTGCTGATCGCCATATCCGCCGAGTAGGCCATTCGCCATCCCCGCCCCGCCAGGCGCGGCAAGCATTGGCGACAGGAGGCCGAGCGCTTCTTCGAGCTTGCTGCGATCTTTTGACTTGGAGTATTTGACGCCACCCGCCCGCACTACCCGCGACAGCTCTTCAATAGAGTTCGCCGCAGCCTTCTCGCCGTAGTGCTTTGCGCCGTATCCAAGCGCAGCCAATGGCAATGTCGCGCCGCCAGTCGGGACAGCAGCCGCAACATGCATCAGGCCCTTTATGCCTTCCGGCGCTAGCATCTTGCCAACCCGACGAGCGTTATTCTGTAACGAGTCGCCATAGATGACACGGTTGATTGCTGTCATCTCTTCAGGCGTCCAGCCATTCGGGCGCTTTTCATACAGTCGGCGCACTTCCTGACGCATGGCGTTTTCAGCATTGCCGCCAGCATAGGTGGATGCAGCCCTACGCTCTGCCCGGCCTAGCGCAGTTTCTAGTGCGTCAGCCTTGGAATATTGCGCCCATAGCTTATTGCCATTCATTAAGCTCTGGGCGGCTTCTTGGCCGTTTCCGCCAACATAATGCTGCGGCTGCGGGTTTGAGATGAAATTATCGAATTGGCCCATCAGTATATGGCCAAAACGACGCTCTTCTGGATCGGCGCTTTTGCGGACGCTGCCGATCAGGCCCCGCACATTCTGAAGCATCTTCGGCGTGGCGACACCGCCGCCAGGCGTCTGGCCCCATTGTTTAATTTTGTCGATCTCGTCGATTACAGCCTTAACCTTCGGCGCGACTTTGACGCTCCAGCTATTATCCATCAAGCTCTGCCCGAGCGTTGATTTAAGATCGGAAAGCATCTGGGGCGTATAATGGCCGCCGGAATTTGTGAACTTATCAAATTCACGTTGAGCCATGTTTTTGATGTCGCTGGCAGACATAGCCTGCTCAACTGCCGGCGACGTATTTGCCGCACGAGCGCCCTTCTCAAGCACCCTGCCAAGGCCGTAGCCAGCAACGCCACCGATGCCACCTAGAGCCGCGCCATAGGTTGCGTTGTTCCCGTCACCAGCGCCCTGAATACCGCCAGCGATAGCGCCCTCGGTAGCCGCCGCCGCAAGTGGGTTGAGCCCGGTAGCCGCAGCTCTGGCGGCCTGTGCCGCTTCCGGGGCTGCGCCAGCAATGGCCGGGACGCCCGCGCCGCCGGCAAGAGCCGGCAAAGTATTGGCCGGAGCAGGAAGCGCTTCAAGCGAACCACCCGCAGCCGCTCGCGCCCCCGGCGACAGTTTTGCAGCAGCCCCGACGCCTTTGCTGATTAGGCCGCCAGGCAGGAAGCTACCGCCAATTTCAGCCGCCGTGCCGAATACGCCGGTATTTTTCTGAGCATCCTTTAATTGCTCATCCTGCATAGCTTTTTCGAGATTGTAGTATTCCTTGAGACTTTTGCCGCCGGGCTGCTTGATGTAATCGCGAGCAGCCGCGAGGCCAGCGCGCATTTCATCGCCCCATCCAAGAGTAGCCCCCTGGACACCCTGCGCCAGCATATTGTTGGCAAAGCCATGTTGAGCTTCCGGGTGAGCATCCAGCCACGCCCTAGCCTGCTTATGGGCCGCATCGCGCTGATCATCGGCAAAAGGATCGTGATCAACCGGCGTGAAGCTTGAACCAAAGGGATCGTGATCGACAGGTGTGAAGTTCGCCATCAGTCAACCCTCAGATATTTGCCGGGACGATTAGGATCGGGGACGTAGGTATGGCCATCGCTTGCCTTGCGGGCCTGCGACATATTGGGCTGGGCCGACTGAGGCGATGCCGTCCCCAGTGGGTTGTCCCGCTTAAACTGCGGTGAGGCAGCGTTGCGTATACCGGCAATAGCCGTGTTACGGTTCTCAGCCTTCTGAGCGATAACCTCGTCACTGTCACCGACTTGCGGGAAGTATTGCTTGTCAGCGGACTCAAATTCGCTTGGCTGAATAGTAGCGCCGGACTCGCGGCGCAGGGTGGCTGTCAGGAAGTCACGCTTTGCCTGATCGTATTTCTGATAGCCCTTATCGACAAAGGCATTGCCAATTACCGGGATAGCGGCATTCGCCCTATTCATCGTCCCGGCGACACCCATGCCGTATTTGTAGATATTCGGATCGCTAATAATGCCGTTAGCTTTATTCATGCGATCAGAGTAAAGCGCAGCGTTTGCCTGATCTTGCGTCATTTTCTCATTGCCGGGCTTCTCGCCGCCTTTGAGCAACTGCTTCTGGCCTGTGACTATATTCGTCTGCCAGATATTGCCAGTCTCGTCAGTGTTTGTTTGATACTCGGCTGTCCTGCGCTCTGGCTGCTGGAAAAGCACCTTGCCGGTGTCGTCAACTAATGCGCCGCCAACAACATGGACGCCAGCTTTGGCCGGCTTATTCATGTCGGCCATCTCGGTGTTCATCTTATGAGCCATCAAACGAGACTGCGCGACTTTATAAAGCTGATCCTGCATAGACGGGACATTCCCCATCTGCGAAAGATACTGCGCCCGCTGCTGCGGCGTCATACGCTGGCCAGCCGCCATGAGAAGGCCGCCAAGGGCTCCGAGGCTATTCATGGACGCCTGCGTAACCGCGCTCTGCGGGACGCCATAGGTGGGATCAATTGGATCGTCTGCGCTTAAAAGTCCGGCCATTTTCTTACCCTAGTAGTCCGCGCTGGCGGAGTTTCTTGATCTGTGCGGCGCTTGGCTTGTGGGCCTCTGCCTTCGGCATGGAGATCGGGGAGAGCATTTCTGGAGCCTGATACGTTTCCTCTTCCTGCGGCGCGAGAAGAGACATCAAAGGCTTTCGGGTTTCATCCATCCCGCCAAACTGCGGCAGGCTCGGCGACGCAGCTTCAGTCTGCGGAGCTGGCGTAGAGCTAGCAGCAACCGATGGCTGCGCCGTGGCAGGAATAGCCGGCGGGTTATATTCACCACCGAGGAATGTCTGCGCCTGTTTTCGGGCGTTATCCATCTGAGTGATGTGATGCGCCACGCTGCCATTCTGATCGGCGGCGTTGTAGTGCCCAGGACTACCGGCCAGCACCGTGGAATACATATCCAGCAGGCCCATGTTTGGCTTGTAGCCGCGCGCCTGCAGAAACCGGATAGAGCTGTCCACTTGGTTATTGAAGCTCGGGTTTTTTGTATCTACGCCGAACTTCTGTCGCTCTTCCGGCCCGAATTGGATCAGCCCGTAGTAGTTACCACCAGCGCCGCCCCATCGGCCAGGATTGAGCCCGCTTTCATAAGCCATGATCGTGGCTAGATCAGTCGGGTTATATCCTGCCTTCTGAGCGGCCTGCGCGAGATAGGCTGCGTTTTCGTTCATCAAGCCATACCCATGCCGAGGTTGACGACTTTCTTGCCGCCGACTTTTCTAACCGCCTTGCGATCATACTTTTCGATGTCCTGCGCCATCGGGCCGACGCGCTTCGGCGGCATAGGCTTGCCAGACTTTTTGGCTGCCTTAACGTCGTCCTTATAGTCGTAGGCATACATATCCATGCCGCTTTCAGGATCGCGGCCAAGCTTCTGGATATTGGTTTTCATATCTTCGTCAGAGGCGAATGCCGCCAGCTTCGAGCCAAGCGAGATCAGCCCGCCAGCACCGTTGCCGAGGTTGCCGAGAGCGTTCATGCCAGCCAAGCCCCCGCCGAGCAGGCTCATGCCGAGGTTTGACGATGTCGGCTGATACATCTGCGTTGTGAAGCCGGATGACGAGCCAGTGCTATTCGTCGTCTGGCCATACGGCGACATGCCAAGAGCCTGCATCTGAAGATTAACCGGAGCAATAGCCGCCGCCTGACGAGCCGCAAGCTGCTGCTGAGCGCCGGTGATCTCATTCTGCATCTGGTTCTGAATGTTCCCGCTCGCCGTCAGCGAGTTGTTGAGGCTATTCAGATAGTCCGCCTGCTGCTGGCCAGTCAGAGCGCCCTGTAGCTGAGCGTTCTGCATGCCAAGCCGCGAGTAGGCGTCGCCAATATTCGCAAGCTGGTTCGCGCCACCCATGTTGAGGTTGCCAAGGCCGAGGCCGAGGTTTCCAGCATTCTGGAGAGCGCTCATGGCATTCTGCTGCGATTGAAGCCCGGCATTCTGGTTGGCCAGTGCCGCCTGCTGATTAAGGCCGGCGTTCTGCAACGCAAAGCCAGCGTTCGCCTGCTGCGCCCCGATATCCATCTGTTTATTCTGAAGGCCAGCCGACTGATTGGCGAGCAAAGCATTCAAGATCTGCTGCTGGTTTGTCAGCCCAGCGCTCTGGTTCGCCTGCTGCGCCTGTAGGCTCTGGTTCGCCGCCTGGAGAGCCGCGCCCTGATTGGCTTGCTGAGCCTGAAGGTTTTGCGCGTTCGTCTGGATACCGGCATTCTGGTTGGCGATCTGGCCAGCCTGATTGAGCCCGGCATACTGAAGTGCTGCACCCTGGTTGGCCTGTTGAGCCTGTAGGTTCTGAGCATTCGAGTTGAGGCCAAGGCTGCCGAGCGTATTCGCCGAATTGGTGAATTGGCCCAGGCTGTTAATGCCGAGGTTGCCGAGCTGATTAGCCGCGCCGAGGCCGAGGTTGGCGACGTTGAGGCCCATCTGCTGGTTGGCTAGATCAGCCTGAAGCCCGGCAGACTGGTTAGACTGCTGAGCCTGAAGGTTGCGAGCCTGATCGGCCTGCATGTTCTGGACAGCCTGGTTGAAATTCTGGTTATTCAGGTTGGCGGCAAGCTGAGCGCCCTGAAGGCCATACTGTGAGTTTGTAGCCGCTTCCCGAATAGCCTGACGCGAGCCGCCGAAGGCTTTGGAATTGATCGCCGCATCAGCATCCTGGTTGAGCGCCTGCTTGCGCTGCTGATCAAGGACAGCCAGAGACGAGTTGATCACGTTATTCGTGAATGGGTTCATATAGGCGTTGAGATCGCCCTGCGGCAGCGACTGAGCGCTCACATCTCGGGCGTTCACATCAGCGATATTATTCGCCTGCCGAGCAGCCCCCATCGTGCCAGCCATAGCCGCGCCAATAGCCGGCTGGGCGGCATTCATAGCCTGTCCGATAGCGCCCTGCGCCGATTGTGTCGGATCACGGCCCGCATTGACAGTGTTATATCCAAGCGGCGACGAAATACGATCAAAGCCAAACGACGGGCTGATCTGGTTATAGCTCGGCAGAGCAGAATTGACTGAATTGTAGCCCATGCCACTCGTATCGACATTGCCGATGCTCTGGCTAAAGTCTATCGGCGTGTAGGCTTGTCCGGGGCCGTTGACTTGCGAGTAGCCTTGGCCGGCTAAACCCTGCAAACCTCCGATTGAGTTCTGCACCGAGGCCGGGTTCATCGCGCCCTGCGTCTGACGGGCGGCAGCGGCAAAGAGTGGGTTTGCGGCGTTGACAGCACCATAAGCAGCATTCGACGCAGCCTGATATGCGCCGTTGGCAGCGCCGACGTTTGCATTGATGCCGGCAATAGCATTGATCTGGCCAGCATTCATCGGGGCAACCATCGGGCCCTGGTAATATTCGCTCAACTGCGGGGCGACAGCGGCAGCCTGGTTGTAATTCGCCTGCGAAGCTCGGTTTACCCAGTCTGGCAGCTTAACCTCAGAGCTAGACGACTGAGACTGCTGTTGAGGCAGGAACATATAGGACGGGCCGCCGCCACCTTTAGACATATTCTTATCCCTCTATGGGTAGTTCAAAGGTTACGCACTTCGGCTTAAATCCGTATGCGGGAAACCTTTTGAGGAAGCCTTTGCGTGAAACGCTCGTGATGGACGCGCAACCATGCTCGCGCGCAAACTCTTTGACTTTCGGCAGATACATTTCCAAAAGTCTGTTGAGATCGCCAGCCGCTACAAACAGATGCAGGACACGTTTGCGCGGATACTGGATCATCTCAGTGACGACACAGCATTCGTCGTCGCCCCAGAATTGAAACCGGCCCTTATTCACGCCGTCGATAATGTCATCTACCGTATGCGTGTTGCCACCTATCGCGAGAGCCTTGTTGAATAGCTCTGCGAGACTGTGATGCGATTTAACCGTCATTAAAGGCGCGTCTTGCCCGTATTCACAGCAGTCTGTAGAGCCCCGGTATTGTCTACCGTCACCGCATAGACGGTGCCATTCGGAGCCTGGAGCAATATGCGTGGAGCCGCCTCATCCTGGCTGACAACCGGGATGAATGATCTGCGGATTGCCTCAAATGCCTGCGTGATGCTGTATGGATTATATCCAAGTGGCGGCGGCGGAATATCAATGTTCATCGTCCATACCCCGGCTGCACGTTGATCCTAAATTTGCCGATGCTCCAGTTTTCGTCCTTCGTGGCCTCGATCCGCATTCTCATGTCGCGGCCATTGATGCGGCAATCGGTGTAGCCATCAGCTCTCGGCTCATACGGCCCCCAGGTTGTTTCCGTCCCTTCCGGGGTTTGCCGGGTGTAGACTTGGAAGCTGGTGCTGTCGTAGCCGTGTCCGTTGGCCGGAAGGATCTGATTTACAGCGACGCCACGATCACCATTCGTCAGTGGCAGCATGCCGGTTTCTGCCCAGACATCGCCGACGCGGGTTGTGCCGGCCGCGTCCCATCCATCCTCGTGCTGATAGATGTGGCCGTCGATCCCGCCCATGTATGGGCGCTTGTATGCCTCACCGGCAGATGCGGCTGAGCGGCCAAGCTCGCCCCAGGCCCACCAGTCCTCAATGTAGTTATACATCACATAGCGGTTGCATTCGCCGTAGCCGGTTGACGGGTAGAAGAACCAGATTTCGGGAAATGCGCCATTGTGAACAGCGTTTGTGCGGAAGGGGCCGTAGTCCTGATCAATGGTGGACATGATGTCATTGAGGATCGGGCATGCGACTGGCGTGATAAAGCCGCCCTCATATTTCATAAACCCGTCGCGGGACATCCACATGGCTTTGCCATTGTAGGTGGCGACAGCATTCGGGTTGATCAGCGACGTGTCAGCTACGCGATCAATGCCGTAGATAAACGGCAGGCCGACATAGCGGGCGAGATATACCTCAGACTGCGAGAAGATCAGGATGCCTTCACGCACCTTCACAGGCCGCGTCAGAGGCGTCCTAGCGTCGAGATCCAGATAGCCAGCCGTATTTGTCGAGCTGGCGAAATCCCAGTCCGTCGTGCTTTCGCGGCTGCTCCAGCCCACCCGGCGGATATTGCCTCCGACGCCGACGCACATCACATGCCGCTCGTTTGTCACGATGACGGCCGTGTTGCCGGTTGGCACCGTTGCGCCGGTGATCAGGGCCGGCTTCGTCGAAGGCGTCGAGGTTGTGTAATAGTAGAGACGGCCGTCCGAGTTTGCCGTCAGGATAACATCCTGGCCCCAGTTCGCCATCGTCCAGAAGGCTGTCGGCTCATACAGTGGCGACGGGCGGGAGCGGCCAACGCCGTATGCTTCCTCGCCGTAGTCAAACGTGCCATAGCCGCCGGCCACGCCGATATTGCCTAGCCCGTTGAAAGCTGGCGTCGGGGTTGGCGTAATATCAGTAAACACACCGGAAAGATCGGCATAGAGCTTGTAGTCTGTGCCGACGAGGATCTTTCGGCCACCGGAGTTGTCTCGGTAGACGTAGATAATGCGCGCCCTGGTATCCAGCGGCTCGCTGGTGGCTCGTGTCCAGCCACCGACAGGACGCAGGCTACCAGACTGAAAGCGCACCAGCGACATATCCCACCACCGATCCGGGGTGTCATACGGCGTCGCGTTGCGCTCTAGCCCCGGAGGGATGTTGATTGCTTGATAAGTCATGAGAGGCTTGTCAGCTTGTAGTAGGTGGCGAGATAGATGTCCGTCAGTCCGTCCAGCAGATTTTGCAAGGATCTAACGCCCTGAGTGATCTCGTCAGCATTTTGCTCGATCCAGCGGGCTTCCTGCTTGATATGCTCGGCAAGGTTGTTTCTATTCACCACTGTCGGATCAACAGAACCGATCAGGCCGAATGCGCCCTGATGCGCTTCGACAAGGCTATCCAGAGCGTCGATCACGCCATCATAGAAGGCATTGAGAGCCACATGCTCGGCGTAGGACTTTGTGGCCCAGTGAGATAGATGTGCAGCATTGCGCGTAGCGAATACGCGAGAAACAAGCTCTTCGATCATGTTTATGTCCAGGAAATACTGACGCTGCCCGCCGCGCCCTCGCTACCGTTGCCAGAACGATACCAGTCCTCGTAACGATCAAAACCTGATGTAGTCCACAGTCTATTCATGCCGCCTGCGCCAGCTACGCCGCCACTTGCAACAACAACAGATATTTGAGTGCCATATAAATTTAGATAGGCTGCATTTTGATCGACATCTAAAACTGTCGTTGTGGTTGCTCCTGCGCCAGGCCCGGTAAACGCATTGCCGGCTGTGCCGCCAGATGCGCTTAAATACGACCCAAATGAGCTAGTATTTCCATTGCCGCCGGGGAACCCATATTGGTAAACCTGTGCATTATTTGGGCCGTTGAAATAAAGCCCGTTGCCGCCGGCAGATCCGCCACCCCCGCCGACGCATGTTATTGTCAGCTTGTTGAACATTGGAACCGTGAATGAATAGGTTCCTGGCGTGGTGTATGTAGGAACGCTGCCGGGAACTGCCGGGCTTACCTCTCGCGTGTCGTAAAACGCTGATAGTGAGATCGGGTGCGTGTTCCCTATAACAAAGAAACCGCGCGAGTTATTTGTTTTATACCACTTGACGCCATTTAGGTTGGCTAGACTATTAACGCCTGCATAGCTTGGAAACGCGGCCATTATTTGCGCGATACTGATCGGGCCAGAAGCGGGGCATGGCGTCATTTCTGATACTCAAGCTCTTCGACGCGATCAGCCAATTCTTTCATCGCCTCGATCAGGACGCCGACAAGGTTGCCGTAGGCGACAGACAGAATGCCGTCATTGTTTTCCTGCACAACCTCTGGAAATACGCGCTGAACCTCTTGGGCGATGACGCCAAGCCCGGCAGAGCCATTTTCCTTGCGAGTGTAATAGACGCCGCGCATCTGACGGACGCGATCAAGGGCATACTCTATCGTCTGGATGTTTTCCTTTAAGCGCTCGTCAGAGTAAGCCGTGATATTCTGCGCCGCAGTGAAGTTGCCGCTCGTGTCTGTGTAGAATGCCCAGGCCGCATCCGGCTTTAAGATACCAGCCACGCCGCTATTGTTATGGATATAGAATGTTGAGTTATCTGTATCCTGCAACGTGATGTAGTTTGCGGTATTTGATATTGTGATATTACCGCTAAACGTGCCACCGGTTTTTGGCATATAGTATGTGTCAACATACTGCTTGGTGGCCGCATGTAGGGCATTTACCGGATCAGCGGCAAGCGTCAGATAGCCGGACATTGAGCTGCCGGTTGTCTTGACTGCATCAGTTATTCCGTAACCATCAACCGTCGTCGGTTTGCCCGTGACGTTGCCCCATGCCGGGGTGATCGTGACAGCGCTGCCAATACTCGTAACGCGGCCTTTGCTATCTACAGTAAATGGCCTGACAGATGTGGCGCTATCATTATAGGTGCCAGCAGAGACGCCAGAGTTTGAAAGCGTCAGTGATATTGACGTAGCGCCATTGCCCGTAGCGTCGCCAGAGATGGAAATGCTCTGGTTGCCGGTGAGATAGGTGTTTGTGTCAAGCGTCCAAGAATTAGTCCCGGCGCGCTTCAAAAAGCCTGTGCCAGTTTGCCCGGCAATAGCAGTCAGATCGCCGTCAAGGGGCTGGAAATTATTATAGACATATTGCGCCGTCGCAGCGTGGAGGCCGGTAGCAGGATCTGCCGCCAGCGTAAGATAACCCGTCATCGTCCCACCGCTGCGCTGAAGAGCAGAGTTGGCGAGATCGTAGGAAACCTTGACGCTATTCGGGGTAGCCGCAGTCGTGGTGCTGGTGCTGCCGACGCTGTCCGTAAGCTGCACAATATTCGGAGCGCTTGTCGTCGCCGTCGTCTGGCCGGCAGCAAAGACAAGGTTGCCCGTCATCGTCCCGCCAGAGCGAGCAAGCGCAGCATTCGCGAGGTTATACGCCGTTCGCACGCTATTCGGCGTGGCGGCAGTGGTGACGCTGGTGCTGGAAATACTGTCAGTGAGCTGGACAATATTCGGCGCAGACGTGGTAGCCGTCGTCTGGTTGGAGGCAAACACAAGGTTACCGGACATCGTGCCGCCATTCAGAGCGAGCTTGGTGTCGGCATAGGCTTTCGTGGCCGCGTGGAAGCTGGCAGTCGGGTTGGCATGCAGGGTGATGAACCCTGTCATCGTGCCGCCGCTGCGGGCCAAGGCCGCATCAGCCGTATTCTGAGACGTGGTGATCCGCGCGCTCAAGGTGGCGTCGGCGTCGTCAACGTATTTCTTATGAGTGGCGTGGGTTACGCTCGTCGGATCAACCGTCAGGATGATCGGCGCACCCATCGTCAGCGTCGCGCTGGAGCCAGAGAATGTAACCGCGCCCGTGACAGTGCCGCCGGCTTTTGGCAAAGCAGCATTCGCGACATCGGAAATACCTTTGACGATCTTATCCAGGCCGTTGTCGGGATCGCCAAAATTATAGTTTAGATGACCGCCCCAGGCGTCGGTGTCGAGGCCGACTTCAGGCATGATCCAGCTATAATTCGTGGTGTAGGTATTCGCCATTTATCAAGCGGCCTTTTGCCAAGTCGTTGATGTCGTCGTGACAGGTTGCCAGTCTGGCGTCGTCGGTGTGCTTGCTGCTTCCCAGGAAGCCGCGTCTATCGGATCATCCAGCCAGTCAGCGGAATAACTGCCCTGCTCAACATCCGTGGCAGCTAACGGAATAGCGCCAACCGTGATCGAGCCAACCGGGCCACCGATGCCGGACTCGTATTTGTCGTAATTCCAGAGGGTGCCTGTGACAGTGGTTTCCTGCCACAGGAGATAGGCGTTAACCGAGCAACTACCGGCGGCAGATCCAGCGCACCTGGCTACCGAGCCATTGACTGCGTTTGCGGTGCTAGAGCCATTGGCTAAGCCCTGGTAACCAGCAACAGCGTTAGCGGTAGATGATCCAGCGGCGTCGCCATAGACGTTGAGATAGCCGTCAACCGAGACAGTGCCGGACGCGCTGCCAATAAAGCCGACAGTCGCATCTGCTGTCGTTGAGCCTGCTGCAGAGCCGATGTAGCCCTGTATTGCGGTAGCGTCTGAGGTGCCGGCGGCTTGGCCCGCTTGTGCGATAAGCTGGGCGCTGAAACCATAAACCGTGCAGCCGGTGGCGTCGAAATTAGAATAGGCGAGCGGGAGTTGCCCGAGCGCCGTCGTGCCAACCGGGCCGCCATATCCGAATGGCTCCGATCTATCCAGGCCGGTGCCGGCGGCAAGGGACGCGCCCTCGCCACTGACGCTGGATGTCCCGCTAACCGAGCCTTCGCCTTGGATGGCCATGACGCCAACAGCTTCCGCTGTTGACGTGCCATCAACCGAGCCAACGCCGGAATATAGCCATGCCGTGAAGCAGATGAGGAAACAAGTTCCCTCTGCCTGTCCGGTGCCGCTCCAGCCTTCGGCTGTGATATAGCCGGTGGCTGTAGCCGTCCCAGACGCCGCACCGTCAGCTTGGCGGAATGTATAAGATGAGCCTAGTGGTTGATACGCTACCGGCGCGGAGCCGACTGCGCCGCCGGGAGTGTCAACCATAGCCGCCTCTTAGTTTAGTTCTCTTCGGATGGCTTCGTGATCTGAGCCTGCGCCTGAGAGCGGATCGCTTCGATCAGTGGCGCAACCTGTATAAATGGCCCATTGCCAATAACCGCTAAAACCGTATTCCACTCAGCGAGTGTAAGCTCAATAGTAACTTTCGTGCTTTCCATTAGTTGCTCCAGGGCAATGGCGGCCGGATAACCGGCGGGTTGATCTGATCTTCAATCTGCTTGTCGAGAGCAGCCTTCTGTGCTTCAAGCAACTCTGCGCCCATAGCGTCCTCAAGCCACCCAATGACGATAGCTTCCGTTAGTTCCGCGTAGGGAATGTAGGTTGCAGACGGGTCTAGGGTGACTGCCTGCGAACCGTATATGTCCGCGTTGTGGCCGTTGCCGTCAGTCGCCTGACGACGCCAGTGAACCACAAATACAACGTCAGTCTTGTTGTCTTGCGTAGGGTAGCAGTCGAGTTGGCTGATTGCCCATGTGTATGTGTTAGCCATTTGCGGCCTCCAGTGCGGTTACTTTTGCGGCGAGTTCTTGGATGGCTTTGAATGCAACGGCTGTTAAAGAACCGTAGTCAACGGTGTATTGTTCGTCATCACTGCCGTAAACAACGTCCGGTATCACTTTTTGCAGTTCTTGCGCTGTAAAGCCGACTTGTGGTTTGTCACTACCGTTCTTAAAAAAGCTACGTGGCTTTGAAGCCATTACAGCATCAAGGCCATACTCAATGTCATGAATATTAGACTTAATACGAG
>JACCDP010545018.1_pt1 | contig 27957 bp, 28 predicted proteins | sample 7445841 | NCBI WGS metagenome assembly JACCDP01 (sample SAMN15323441, study PRJNA562643) | freshwater metagenome | isolation source: river surface water | place: USA:Blue River Watershed | collected 2017-08-17 | reverse complement strand
GGATTGATATTGCCGGTTACAAGCCCTTTAGGTATTCGGCTTATTTCTTCCCAATTACTTTTAGATCAATCGGATGATCCAATTGTGTGGCGGTCTCCTCTGGTACTTGATTTGATTCGACAATTTTACGTGGATGTAATTTGGGGTGATTTGGATTACCTTTTCATCGATTTACCACCCGGGACGGGCGATGTATCGATGACAGTCCTTGAAAGTTTGAATGTTGATAACATAATTATGGTGACGACACCTCAAGATATCGTTCAAGATATTGTTGGTAAAGGTATTCAAATGGCGAAGATGGTAAACAAACCTATTCTTGGGATTATTGAGAATTATAGTTATTTTATCTGTGATCATTGTCAGAAGAAGCATCCTTTATTTCACACTAGTGACAGACCAACCATATGGGAAAAATATGCGTTACCTTTACTAGCACAACTACCATTGGATTCAACATTACCTAAATTGATAGATAATGGTAAGATAGAAACAATTGACATGGACAGCATTCGTCAATTGGTTCAATCATGGAGGTTTTAATTTTATGGACGCAAAAGAATTCACATTAAGAAGAGAAAAATTATTTGCTCAAGTTATGGAGCAATCTATGATTGTTTTATTTGCTGGAGGTTTGGTTAAATCTTCTGCAGATGCGACCTATCCGTTTGTGATCAATAAAAACTTTTATTATTTAACTGGCATTGAACAAGAAAACAGTATCTTAGTGATGGTCAAAACACCAACAACCGTTAAAACCTACTTATTTATCGATGAAATTGATGAAACAAAAACCCGTTGGGTTGGTAAAAAATTAGACGTGGATACTGCAACTAAATTAAGTGGTATTCATGATGTCTTTATGCTTTCTATGTTTGAAACAAGATTAAAGGAAATGCTACTAGACACAAATGGATTTGGAAAAATTACGCATGCTTATTTAGATCAAGAAAAGCAACTAATTCTCGATGGGAAACTAAAAACCCCAGAAAGCTACGGTGAAGAATTAAAGTTACAATCCCCACAACTGATTATTGAAAACATTTATCCATTGATTACAAAGTTAAGATTGATTAAATCAGTTAAAGAAGTTGAGGCTATTCGCCAAGCCATTAAAGGAACCGCTTATGGACTACAATCCATTCGTAAACATTTAAAGCCTGGATTATACGAACATCAAATTGAAGCCTTGTTTCAATATGCGATTAAAGAGTATCAAAATATGGGATTAGCGTTTGAAACGATTATTGCAAGTGGTAAAAATGCCGTTGTGCTTCATTATCCAAATCCTAAAGATAAAATCAGTGATGGCGCGCTTGTTCTTTGTGATTTAGGGGCGACCTTTGGACAATATCGTGGAGACATTACACGGACGTACCCTGCTAATCGAAAATTCAATCCTTTACAAAAGCAAATTTATTCTATGGTATTAAAAGCTAACCAAATGATCATTCAAATGGCAAAACCCGGTCTTAAAATTGTCGATCTTCAACAAGCCGTCATGAAGTTTTTAAGTGAAGCAGCAGTCAAAGAAGGACTCATTAAAACGCCAGAAGAAATTGGTTCTATTTATTATCACAATGTTGGTCATCATTTAGGCCTTGATACACATGATCCAATGGGTCGTGATATTCCATTAGAACCCGGATGTGTCATCACTGTAGAACCTGGACTTTATATCAAAGAATTAGGTATCGGTATCCGCATTGAGGACAATATTTTAATTACAGAAAAAGGTTGCGAAAATCTATCGGTTGAAATCCCTAAAACCATTGAAGAAATCGAAGCTTAATCTTCCACTTCTCTAAAACAAGAACCACCAATAAATTCGCGGATTAATGAGTTCGAAGGAATCCATTTTTCTTCCATATCAACAAAATATTTAAGCATGCGCATCAATCGTTCTGCCGTTGGAAAATAAGTGGACTCTTTTTCAATCGCTGATAATAAAGGAATCGCATACCGTTTCATCACGCAAAGTTCATATGGCAAAAATGAATTAAACACATAATCTGCCTCTTCTTGAGTTTGATAGATCCACGTAAATTCTCCACGACGAACGGATGGCCACATGTCGATGGTTTGTTCAGCACTGGAACCGCGGTATTTTTTATCTCTTACCATTCTTCTTAATAATCGAAGGTCCGTTAAGGACATTGGGTTGTGGTGGTCATAATTAATTTGGGATTGTGGCGAAATATAAATTTTGTATTTTTGGGTCTTTGGAACCAAAGACGTTAAAGCATCATTAAGGGCGTGAATCCCTTCAATAATAATCAAGGTATCTTCTTGAATCTTCAATGTCTTGGCTTTGCCTAATGAAGCATCAAACTTACTTTGGGGTAACGTCACTTCTTCCCCATTGATTAGCTGTGCTAAATGTTGATTAAATAAAGTTAAATTCAAAGCGTGAATGTTTTCTAAGTCAGGTTTTCCATCACTATCTTTTGGAGCTTCCTCTTTAGGTAAATAATAGTCATCAATGGAAATCCGAATAGGATGAAACCCTCTCGACATCAACTCAATTCTTAAGCGATTCGCAAAGGTCGTTTTACCCGAACTCGAGGGTCCTGCAATACAAATTAATCTCAGTTCATCTCTTCTTTTTTCGATAGCCTCACCTAATTCCACTAACATCCTTGCATGCTTTGCTTCACATAGATTAATAAAATCAACCACCTTATCTTCACTGACGTAATGATTAATATTGGCGACGGTATCAGCTTGCGTGATTTTTGACCATGCATGACTTTCTTTTAATGTTTGCCCAAACATCGGTGCATCCTCAAAAACAGGAATTTTACCTTTCATTTCTGATCGTGGATATTGAATGATGATGCCAGGAGGGTAATAAATTAATTTCCAATCTTGAATGAGTCGAGAAGAAGTTGCCATCATCCCATACATATAATTCGTGTAAGTTCCACTTTGATAAAAATGCACGGTTTTTTCAGGCCTATATTTTAAGATGTCAATTTTGTCTTGATAACCTAATTTTTCATATAGTTTAATTGCATCATCTTTTGGAACGATGATTCGATCAAAGGATAGATTATCTTGAACTAATTGTGATAATTTTTGATTGATTTTATCGACAAATGAAGGATCAATTTTTTTAGGGTGACTAAATTCCATAAAGATAGATCGAGAAATATGATATGAAAAACGAAATCGATAGGAGGGATTGAGTTGATAGACTGCCATTGCAAGTAAATATCGAAGTGAAGTTTCATAGGTTCTAACTGCATCTTGATCCATGATGGTTAAAAACTGGACATTCGCATCAAAATAAACCTCATAATTTAAATCGCGTATACGATGATTCACCTTGGCACATAAATATTGGTGTTGTTCTGGCAACAATTTTTTTAATGCTACTTTATCTTGAAATGTGGTTTCTTGCCCTAGGTATGATAGTTTAAATGCCATCTAATTATTCTCCTCTTCCCATTACATGGGAAACATTAAATTATAAATCAATTTGAAGTATGTTGAATAAAATGAATCGTTTGAATATCTCTTTATGCTTCTATCTCAACATAACTTTTCAATAATGCTTTGAATCTTGGATAAGAAAAAAAAGCTTCTGAAGCGGTGATTCGATGGATCCTTGTTTCACCAGATAAAAGATATAATGTTGGCGTAGAATAACCTTCTGGAAAATAATTTGGAAATTGAACTTGGATTGTATTTAATTGATGTAGTTGTTCAAGTGTATCCAAATAATAAACCAATGCTTTTGTTTCTTGTACCCACGTTTTTAATTGTGGTTGGAAGCGAACACAACTACTGCAAGTTGGATTACCCAAATACAAAAAGAAATTTTCATCAGAGGCTTCAAGCAAACTTAAGGATTCAATATCCAAACGAACAGTCCACGTATCAATTGTGGCATTTGATTCAATAACATTTGGTAAGGTTGAATTCATCGAAATGGTGACTTTTTGGGTATGAGAAGTGCAAGAAGAAACCATTAGGATTGCGGCTATGAATATTGTTATTTTAGTCTTCATCTATAAAAAAATTATAGCATTTGTGAAACGAAAAAGACTTGTTCTGTTTATAATATGAAAAAGGGGTCTATCTATGAATTTATGGCATGACGTTTCTAAAAAAAGAATCAATCCTGAAAAATTTCTAGCGTGCATTGAAATTTCTAAAGGGTCTAAAAACAAATATGAGCTTGATAAAGAAACTGGTGCTCTCATCCTAGACCGCGTCTTATTTACCTCAACACACTATCCTCAAAACTATGGTTTTATTCCCAAAACTTATGCAGGTGATTTAGATCCCTTAGATGTTTTAGTCTTATGCTCTGAGTCTATTCAACCTTTATCGCTTGTGGAATGCTATCCAATTGGTGTTTTTAAGATGATTGATAATGGTACAGTGGATGAAAAAATAATTGCAATCTCAGTATCGGATCCAGTATTTAGTTCTTACAAAGACCTCAAAGATATTCCAGACCATGTGTTCAATGAAATGCGACATTTCTTCCAAGTTTATAAAATGCTTGAAGGTAAAGATACATTTGTTTCTCAAGTCGAAGGTAAACAAATGGCAATCGAAATTATTAAACATAGCATTAAGTCATACGAAGAACATTTCGAAGGATAATTAACGATGAACCATGTGGTTCTTTTTCATCCAGAAATACCTCAAAATACCGGCAATATCATGCGCACAGCAATGGCGACAGAAGCCAAGCTTCATATTATTGGACCATTACCATTTAAGTTAAACGATGAAACGATTAAGCGAACTGGATTAGATTATCGTGAACACCTTGATTATGTTTATTACGATACGTTTGATCAGTTCATGCAGTCTAACCAACACCCTACTTTATATTGCATCACTCGTTATGGAACAAAATTGTATACAGACATGCCGGTAAGTGATGTCACCAAACATCATTATTTTTTATTTGGTTCAGAATCAAGTGGCTTAACCGATCAAATTTTGAAATTAAATCAAGAACACTTATATCGTATTCCAATGAGTGTTTTGGCAAGAAGTCTCAATCTATCCAATTGTGTTGCACTGGTAATCTATGATGCACTTAGACAACAAAAATTTTCAGGATTAGCAACACGAGAAATTCTCAAAGGTGAGAATTTTCTAAAAAATAAACTCAATCAATAACGTTTCGTAGATAAAAGTATTTTATTCGTAAATTCAAGATCTGCATTCACTTTCACTTTTTTTGCATCTTTCATCAGGACCAGTCCTAATGTTTTAGTTTGTTTCAATGAACCTACCTTAGCATACGTCACCGTTCCTGCAATTTGTTTTGCCAAGGCAAGAACGAGTTGCGCTCCTTTGACAATTAAGTCATGATCGAATTGGGTATGATGAACAATCAAGTGACTGCCAGACTTTCCTTCAATGTGCATAAAGATCTCATTTTTCTTTGCAATTGAAAACGTTAATTGGTGATTTTGTTTAGCATTTTTGCCAAAAGAGAATCGAATACCGTTATGTTCAACGTAATAAGGCGAATGATGAACGACCTCAGTAGGTTTATGTTCCATGCCGCTAAGTAGATGTTCACGTTCAAGAAAGGATTTTAAGTTTGCTAATTCCTTCGTTGATAAGGGTGGAACCAAAATGGAATAGGGAGTAAGAACCTCAATTAATCCTTGATTAAGTAACAGCTGCGCTTGGGTTAGCGCAACCCCTTTTTTTGCTTTTTTATACGTTTGAAATAACTCATTAGAACCAAAAAAATCGGTTTTGAAATTTACATGTGGAGGAGGTAAATTATTAGGATTTTCATAATCCTTCCAAGGCATATTCGGTTTCGTTTGTATCGCTTCTGCCAACGCCTGATACCCCATTAAATAATGGTGGTTTTTGAGATCTTGGTCTAATGCTTCTTGCCGTTTTAATTTCTTTATCAGCGTTTTCTTAACGATTTGAAGATAATCCAAAGAATATGAATATCGTATCAACGAATCAAGATTAAGTGAGTCATCGAAGATTAAAACAGAGGATTTTGATTTGATCAGTTTGTTGGGTTGCCACCCTAAAATTGAATCAAAATCGATTTTTTCATTGTGTATTAATTGAAATCTAGGAGCAAAAGGGGCTAATTGAATTTTTAAAGAATATAAATGTTGATCTTGCTTCAATGTCACGATGACAGCTTGATCTTCATGGATATGACTTTCTACGAATTGGGAACCTTTTAATTTATTGGTAAGACCCGGTTCTGAAAAACTATTGAATAATGGAACATCAGTTTTATCTTGGATTGAAAAAACCGGACGATCATTTTGCATATTTAAAATCAAAAATCCATTTGCTTTTGCCTTAAATGTAAAAATCCAAAAATGAGGTTTAATATAGGAAACATTTTGGATGATTTGATTCGTCAGTTTAGACCAAATAGTGTCCATTATATGGGTCTTATTAATCATGGAAAAAGTATATCATAAACGAAGGTTTTAATTGACTTTTAACCCTTTTCATAAGATAATTTTATTCAATATATGAAGCCGGGATTATTAATTATTTTAAGCGGACCTTCTGGTGTTGGTAAAGGCACAATTCGCAAGAGAATTATGTTGGATCCTTCACTATCCTTGGTTTATTCTGTTTCGATGACCACTCGCACCATTCGACCGGGTGAGGTTAATGGTAAAGATTACTTCTTTGTCACGCAAGACACATTTCAAAACGCAATCCAAGAGAATCAATTATTAGAATGGGCAGAATTTGTAGGCAACCGGTATGGTACACCTAAAGCAGAAATTGAAAAATTAAGGCAAGCTGGTAAAAATGTTTTATTAGAAATCGAAATCAATGGTGCCAAACAAGTGATGGCTAAAGCAACAGGTCCCGGATTGGTTACAATCTTTTTAATGCCCCCCTCATTTGAGGCGTTGGAAGCTAGAATTCGAAAAAGAAAAACGGAATCCGAAACCATTATTCAAGAGCGCCTTGCAAAAGCAAGACGTGAAATGAATTTACACCATGATTATCAGTATTTGGTCGTCAATGATGATGTAGAAAAAACTAGCCAAAAAATAATCGATATCATTAAAGAAAGAATGTTAGCGATGCAATGATGAAGACCTACTTACTTGAGGTCTTTATTGAGCATCAATTACAGCAACTTAATCGCCCATTTACGTATGCCTATCATGGGGCGATTATCCCTCAAAAAGGCATTCGAGTTAGGGTACCTTTTCGCCAGCAATCCCTGATAGGGTACGTTACTGCATCGAAAGTTATTGAGGATTTTAATCAATACCAGGCTGCAAGTCCTTATCCTATTTTAGAAATTTCATCCATCCTTGATGAAAAGCCCATTCTTTCAGAAGAATTATTAACATTGGTGGATGAATTATCTACGACGAATTTTGCTTCAAAAATTGGTTTACTTCAAGCAATGCTTCCACCATCCCTGTTTCCTAGTAAGCAAAGTCTAAGAAGTCCTAAAGTTGCATATGAGGACTGGTTAATATTCATCAAAGAACCCGATATCAAGCTATTAAATGCACACCAACGCAATTGGTATGAGTTGGTCAAAGGTCTTCAAAAAGTAAAAGTCCATGAAATTAAAAGCAAAGCTGCCATTAAGTTTTTTGTTGAAGCAGGACTTGCCAAGTTAGAAAAAATTGAAAAGCGAAGATTTGATTTCAAACCATTAGAAGTGGAAAACAAGCCAAAGCTCTCTGATGATCAAAAGCAAGTCTTAAAAACCATCAGCGAAAGTAAAAATCAAATATTTTTACTTGAGGGTGTTACTGGAAGTGGAAAAACTGAAGTATACCTTTCATTGTCTGAAGAAGTCATCAAGCAACATAAAACTGTTTTGATGATTGTCCCTGAAATAGCCTTAACTCCCGTGATGATGAGTTATTATCATCAACGTTTTGGGGAGAAGGTAGCCATCTTACATTCAGGTTTGACGCCTGCCGAAAAATTTGATGAATATCGAAGAATTTTAAATGGTGATGTGTTGGTCGTAGTGGGTGCTCGGTCGGCTATTTTTGCGCCTTTACAAAGGATTGGTTTGATTGTGTTAGATGAAGAACATTCAGAGACCTATAAACAGGATACTCCCCCTTATTACCACGCCCGTGAAATTGCATTATGGCGTCGGCATTTTCATCAATGTCAATTGGTGATGGGTACCGCAACTCCATCGTTAGAATCACGTGCTAGAGCTCAAAAAGGGATTTACCAACACTTGATTTTATCAAAAAGAATTTTTGATCAATCACTACCTACTACCAGCATCGTTGATATGAATCAAACTCAAAACTTATCTAAACTAGATAGTATATTTTCTCAACCATTACTGAATGCAATCACAAAACGTTTTAACTTAAAAGAACAAGTCATTATTTTAGTCAATCGACGAGGGTTTGCACAAAGTGTTGTTTGTCGTCAATGTGAATTTCGATTTACCTGTCCATCCTGTCAAGTACCGTTAGCCTACCATGCACAAATTAATAGTTTGAAATGCCATTATTGTGATCATCTAGAAACGTTGCCAACCCAATGCCCTTCTTGCCAAGGAAATCAATTGATGAAAGAAGGATTTGGAACTGAAAAAGTAGTCGCTTCATTACAGCGCTTATATCCAGAAATTAAAATAGGTAGACTCGATACGGATATAACGGGCGTTCGATCGAATGTCACCAATATCCTAAAAGCATTTCAAGAAAAAAAACTTGATATGTTGATTGGGACACAGATGGTTGCCAAGGGGCATGATTTTCCGAATGTCACTTTGGTTGGGGTCATGCTTGCAGACTTAGGTTTGCATGTGCCCCATTATCGTGCGACAGAAAGAACCTTTCAATTGATAGCACAAGTCGTTGGTAGAACGGGTAGAGGTATTCAACCTGGCGAGGCGATTATTCAAACCACCATGCCAAACCATCACGCCATTCAATTAGGAGCAAAACAAGATTATCCATCTTTTTATGAACGTGAAATGAAAGAAAGAAAAATTAGACAATATCCACCTTACACATATTTGGCTAGATTTGAGTTAACGAGTAGGGATCAAGACTTAGTAGATGAAGTTGCATTAGAATTGGAACAATCCTTAAAAACCCAATTAGACAATATCGCAGAAGTGATTGGTCCCAATATTCCATATCCAGAATTTTTTGCAGGTGTTTATCGTAGACGCATCCTTTTGAAGTATAAAAACTATCAACAAATCTATCCAATTTTGGAAACCATTTACCCCTTACTCTTAACTAAGAAAACAGTGAAAATTCTATTCAATCTTGATCCTTATGATATGTAGGCTTTTGATATCAATTTTTTCAATTTTAGTTTAAAATATGAAAGATGAGGACGAAGCATGCATATTGAAATTTTTGGATTAGATAAATACGTTGTGTCGACATTAAGTCGCACCCTACAAAAACCAATTATTCAGCTTACGAAAATAGATGAAAATAGTTTATTCTTTTCCGTCCATGAAACCTTATTATTTCATGCTGGTGTCGATCAAAATGCTTGGCATACATTTGTTAAAATTTCGATGCCTGAAAACTTAATTCAAATGCAAGAAGGTCTTCGTACAATTTTTATGAAAGCGTTAAAAGAACACACGATTCACATTCACTTTGAATTTATTCTACAAAAAGAGTCTTTAATCACCACTGTTATTCAAGACGATTATCCTTTATTCGTCAATGAATCGAATGAAGTTACAATTGAAGAAGAATTAGAAGAAGAAGCAACAGAACCATCTCAAGAAATTTATCACGGGAATATATTCGCTGGTAAAGAAACTGAATTAGAAAAACTTGATCAGGATAATGCGACAGCGAAAAGCAAAAAGAAAAAAGCTGCTTAATTCATCAAACCTTCCCCATGATTGAATATCGCATTGTAAGTCAAATTCTTCAAAAAATCGTACAAGATAAAGTACCTTTTTCAGATGCATTAAAAGCAGGTTTACTTGCTTCACCTAAAAATATATCCCAAGGATTAATTCGTTCACTCACGAGTTGTGAATTACACCACCATCGGTTATTGGTTCATGTATCGGAACGCTTTATCAAAGAATTATCGATTGAAGATCGTTTTATTGTCCAAACTGCGATTGGCAATAATGTATTTGTTAAACGTATGCCACATGAAGCCACCCTTTCTTTTTTAAAAGAATTTTTAACTGAAAAAAAAGTTGCTGAAACTAACATTGACACGATCATTCAATTAGCAGCACCAGGGAAAAATCTCCTCGATCCGGGTTTGAAAGAAAATTCAGTCACTTATTTGGGTATTAAATTTAATACGCCAGATTGGTTAGTTCAAATGTGGATCAAACATTTTGGCTTTCCCATTACACTCAAAATTTTATCAACCAACAACAAACCGGTTTTACAAGCCTGCAGAGTTAACACTTTGAAAATTTCTACAGAAAAAATCGTGGCTACCTATCCTGAATTAATTGCTAGTCCGGTTGAAGACACCGTTATATATCAAGCAAAAGAACCCCTCAAGAATCATCCAGCATACATCCAAAATTTAATTTTTCAACAACGACTTGCAGTCACGGATATTGTAAAACAATTTAGTTTTGACAATGTTAAAGGTGAAATGCTCTTGGTTGAAACGAGACCTCAAGCCCTTTACTTAGAACTACCAATTTACACAACCCAACAAATTAAAATCAATATCGTTACCAATTCAGTTGAAAGAAAGCTAGCGATGCAAAAGTCATTACAAGCCTTTCAACTTCAAAATATTTCACTTTATGAAGCTGAACCTAAAGGCCTCATCACTCACTTATCAAAACAGCAAGATGTTGTGATGATGGTCCCGCAATGCTCAAAATTCGATCTGATTCGTTCACTTCCTGACTTTTTCATTCAATTTCAACAAGAAGAACTTGATACACTGATTACCAATCAACAATCCGCAATCCATGAGGCAAGTCAGTTTGTTGAAGAAGGTGGCCTCTTATTCTATGGTGTGAATACGCTTAATCACAAAGAAGGAAAATATTTGATCGCTGATTTCTTGACGGCACATCCTGCATTCAAGCTCATTCAAGAGTTTCAGTATTTCCCTTTTGATAAACTAAATACAGCATTGTATGTCGCTGCAATGAGAAAGCAGAAATAATATGGAAAGTATCTTTGGACAAACGTTAGTACAACTAGAAAACACCCTTGAATCATGGGGTCAAAAAGCATTTTATGCAAGTGTGATTTACGACTGGTTATATCAAAAGAAAGTTCGTAATTTTCAAGCGATGTCGAATTTAAGTTTGGAATTAAGACAAGCTCTAGAAAAACATTTTCATTTTCAACTCCCTTCGATTCATGTCCGTCGAGATTCTTTAGATCGGACTGTTAAATTACTATTGAAATTAGAAGATGGATTTTTAATTGAAGCCGTCCTTATGCGTTATAACTACGGCAATGTTATTTGTGTGACAACCCAAGTAGGATGTAATATTGGTTGTTCTTTCTGTGCATCTGGATTATTAAAACGCCAACGCAATTTAACCGCAGGAGAAATGATTGCACAAATTGTGGTCATGAATGATTTGTTAGATGCTGAAGGTAGAAAAGAACGTGTAAGTCATATTGTTGCGATGGGCACAGGTGAACCTTTTGATAACTATGATCATGTAATGAACTTTATTCGTATTGCCAATCATAATAAAGCCTTAGCCATTGGGGCTCGCCATATTACCGTTTCCACATCTGGCTTTCCAGAAAAAATTATGCAGTATGGTCATGAACCTTTACAAATTAACCTCGCCGTTTCTCTCCATGCTCCGACCAATGAAATTCGCACGCGCTTGATGAAAATTAACCAAGCATTCCCTTTGGAAAAGCTTATTCCTGCGATTAAAGATTACCAAACCAATGCCGGTAGAAGAATTACCTTTGAATATATTTTGATTGAAGGTATTAACGATCAAATCGAACACGCGATTCAACTTGCAGAATTAATTAAAGATTTGTTTTGCTACGTCAACTTAATTCCTTACAACGCCGTCATGGAAAACGAATATCGTCGTCCACATCCACAAGCGGTCAATGCCTTTATGTCAAAATTAATTGAATTAGGCATTAATGCTACAGTCCGTAAAGAATTCGGTCATGATATTGAAGCTGCATGTGGTCAATTGAGGGCTAAACATAAGCATGAAGAAGCGCGGTAGTTTTGCATTTAAAAGCGACATTGGTAAAGTCAGAACAACCAATGAAGATCAAGTGGTGGCGATGGTCAATCGCCATCAAGATATTTTGCTTGGTGTTGCCGATGGCATGGGTGGCCATGCTCGCGGTGATCTTGCAAGTCGATTAGCGATGCAATCCTTGATGAAAGGATTCAAAAATACGTTCGGTCTATTAACGTCTAAAACTGCAACCCTTTGGTTAAGACAACAAGTGGTGCAAGCCAACCGTTCTATTTATCAAGAAGCTCAAAAAAGTTCCTCTCTCAAAGAAATGGGAACAACTTTAGTCATCGCATTAATCGTTAATAAAGATCTAATTATTCTAAACATCGGTGACTCACGAGTCTACTTATTTGAAGATGGACAATTGACGCAGGCAACCGAAGATCAAACCTATGTAGAATACTTATTCCGTCAAGGTAAGATTACCGAAGCTCAAAAGGCCAATCACCCGCAACGCCACGTATTACTCAATGCTCTGGGTCTTAATACTTCCGTTTCATATGATGTAAAAATTGTTCCTTACCATGGCCAAACGATTTTGGTTTGCAGTGACGGTTTATATAACAATTTAACGGATGGCGAATTATCCAGTATTATTCGTTCAAAAGATACCCCACAACAAAAAGTCGACTCACTTATTAATTTAGCGAATGCAAATGGTGGTAATGATAATATTGCCGTGGCGATTTGGGAATCCGAACGATGATTAAAGACAACGATATTATTGATGAACGCTATCGCATCATTAGGGAAATAGGCGAAGGTGGATTTGCCTACGTATATCAAGCAGAAGACCTGATTACTGGAAAAGAAATTGCTTTAAAAATCATCAAAGAAAACGCCATCAAATCTAAAGATAATGTGACCCGATTTGAAAGAGAAGCAAGAGCATCCGCCTCCTTAAACCATCCCAATATCGTTCGTGTCATTAATATTGGTTACCATCAAAATTTACCTTATATGGCCTCCGAACTCATCAAAGGAAAAACCTTGCGAGGTTTGTTAGATGAACAAAAACGTTTTGGATTCAAACAAGCTTGTGAGATGATGTATCAACTTTGTGATGCGGTTGCCTTCGCCCATAATTCATTGGTCATTCATCGTGATATTAAACCTGATAATGTTTTTTTAACGCCAGATGAAACGATTAAACTAGGTGATTTTGGTATTGCATTTTTTGAGAATTCACGTCGCGTAACCAAAAGCCAAGTCATTATTGGTTCGGTACATTACTTACCTCCTGAAGTTACCAACGGACAATCCCCAACATTTAAGAGTGACATTTACTCATTAGGTATTACGTTTTTTGAATTGATTACAGGCAAGGTTCCTTATGAAGGTAATAATCAAATAACGGTTGCGATGCGCCACATCAAAGAAAAATTTCCTTCACCAAGACAATGGATACCTTCGACACCAAGAGTGATTGAAAAAATTATTTTAAAAGCATGTAGAAAAAATCCGAATGACCGATATCGATCGGTATTAGAATTTCAACGCGATATCAAAGAATGCTTAGACCATCCAAAGTTAATTACGCCCAAACGATCATTCTGGGCAAAATTATTAGGGTTAAAAAGTGATGAAGTATGACAGGGACCATCGTTAACTTAGATTTTGGAAAGTATCTTGTTTATCATCAAGAGCAAATCTACTCTTGCCATATTCGAAAATCTGACAAATTAATGATTAAACCTGTCGTCGGCGATCATGTTGAATTCGATGAATCCCTCCAAATGATTACATTGATTCATCCGCGTCAAACCTTTATCAAACGCCCAAGAGTAAGTAACCTTACTGACCTCATCATCGTTACAAGTTTAGTAGAACCACAATATTCCTTTTTCTTGCTTGCAAAATTTATCAGTTTTGGTCGATATTATAATTTAAAGATAACAATCATTGTTTCTAAAGTTGATCAAGCGCAACCACAAACCTTCCAACAAGATTGGGCATACCTACAACACCATGGTTTTAAAATTCTATTTTTTGATAAACATCATCCTGATCCACAAGCGCTATCCACATTAATCGGTCCTCACAAAGTAATAGCTTTTGCCGGTCAAACGGGTGTAGGAAAATCGACCATTATTAATACATTAAATCCTCTATTTTCTCGACAAATTGGAAGTTATTCACAAGCCTTAGGTCGTGGTAAACATCAAACCAAAGAGGTTGTCTTATTACCATGGCTTGGAGGCTTTATGGCAGATACGCCAGGATTTTCTTCTTTGGAACTTCCCATTTTACAACACGACCTTGCAAAGGTCTATCCAGGATTTGAAAATCAATTCTCTCAATGTAAATTTTTTAATTGTACACATCGTCAAGAACCTGGATGTCATATTCTTCAAGAAGTTAAAAGTGGTAAAATTCCATTAGAGATCTATCAAGACTATCTCAAGATGCTACAACAATTACCGGAACAAAAGGAGTATTAAAAGATGCGAAAAATCCAAATTGCCCCATCCTTACTTGCGAGTAATTTTCTAGACTTAGAATCAGACGTAAAGCAAGTTGTGGAAGCGAAAGCAGATTATCTTCATTACGATGTGATGGATGGTCATTTTGTCCCTAATATTTCATTCGGTTTACCGATTGTGAGTGCCATTACGGCCTCATTTAATATCGTCCATGATGTTCATTTAATGATTAGTAATCCATCGGATTATTTTGAAGCATTTGCAAAAGCTGGCGCCAAAATCATTACGTTCCATTATGAAACAGCACGGGATTTAAAAAACATTCAATCATGGATCAAACAATTACATAAACTTGGCGTTAAAGCAGGCATTAGTATCAAACCACAAACCAAAGTTGAGGTATTAAAACCACTATTAGGTACGGTAGATCTTATCCTCATCATGTCAGTAGAACCAGGATTTGGAGGACAAGCCTTTCTTCCATCCGCGATTGCCAAAATTAATTGGCTTCGACAAGAACTTGATGCTACTAAACTCAAGACACTTATTGAAGTAGATGGTGGAATTAATTTAGAAACTTCTAAAGCATGTATCGATGCTGGTGTTGATATTTTGGTTGTAGGTAGTTACTTATTCAAACAAAAAAATCTTGCAAAGGCGATCAAACAACTTAAGCATGAATGATGCATTGCTCTGGATGCTTTGGGTTCTCACGTTTGTTTTATTAATTGGTTATCTGTATTTTGGATTAAGGCAATTTAAAACAATCAAAAAAACGCCCTATCAATTTCATCACCACTTACCTTTTGAGCTTGATGAAAAACCGATTGCATTTCAATATACTTTCCAACCTTTAAAAGGTTTATTTGTTTTCTTTTTAGTTTCCTTATTTGCTTACTGGGAGAGCGTCTTTGTATATCCTGGTCTACCCATAACATATGTTTTATTAACCTTGATGATCATTTTTTTATTATCGACGATTGGCATCTTTACCTTACAACCCAAGCGCATCGAAATGTATGTTGGTTTGGCGTCCTTGTTTAGCGTTAGTATCATAGCCATTTTATTCTTAGGTAGTTATGTCATCTTCACATCACCATATTCCCAATTTCAAACTTTTTTACCTTGGACAACGCTAGCTCAAGGTATTTTTCAATTCATCTTACTTTTCAATCCACGATTAAAAGATTGGGCGCTACTTGAAAAGGTAGAAAGTTCAAATGAAAAACCACTGTATCGTCGACCAACCTATTTTGTGATGGCCTATACGCAGTGGTTATCGTTAGCGAATGTGATGCTTTGGGTTTTCTTAACCCAAATAGAATGGCTTATCGGGTAGCTTGATTTTTCATCAAGGTACGATAAGCACGGGCGGACATTTTCACAGTTTTGGTAATCCCATTTTCTGTGATTTGATATTTTTGTAAGTTTAAATTCCAAGTTCTACGTGTTGCACGTAAACTGTGTGAACGGGCATTGCCACTCATCGGTCCTCGACCGGAAACGGTACATACTCTTGCCATAATTAGATTCCTCCAGACAACGTTGTAATCTTATCATTGGTGTCGTAAATTTGCAACGATTTTCACCCTTAATATGGTAAAATGACCATAGGGTTGGATAGACTATCGAAAGCTTCGCTTTCATCTCACCTATCAAGACAACCTTCGCTAACTACGTTAAAGTTATCAAGCGTGCATAATGACATTATGCAAATAAAGGTGGTACCACGCATTAGCGTCCTTTCCAGGGCGTTTTTGTTTTTTTAGGAGGATTTTATGGGATTTGATCACAAGACAATCGAACCAAAATGGCAAGCTTTTTGGGATCATCAAAACGTTTTTTATACCAATGTGTATGATTTTTCAAAACCAAAATATTACATTTTAGATATGTTTCCTTATCCTTCTGCTCAAGGCCTACATGTTGGCCACCCTGAAGGTTATACGGCGACTGATATTGTGGCAAGAATGAAACGGATGCAAGGCTTTAATGTTTTACATCCAATGGGTTGGGATGCATTTGGTTTACCCGCTGAACAATATGCATTGAAAACAAACAACCATCCTATGGGTTTTACTGAGAAAAATATTGCCAACATTAAAAAGCAAATTAAGGCATTGGGTTTTAGTTATGATTGGTCAAAAGAAATTGCCACAACCGATCCCCAGTACTATAAATGGACCCAATGGATTTTTATTAAACTGTTAGAAAAAGGTTTAGCTTATATCGACGAAAAACCGGTAAATTTTTGTCCTGCCTTAGGTACAGTCCTTGCGAATGAAGAAGTGGTGGATGGTAAATCAGAGGTTGGTGGATTTCCGGTTGAAAGACGCATGATGCGCCAATGGGTTTTAAAAATTACAGCATATGCCGAAAAGCTACTTTCTGGATTAGACCAATTGGATTGGCCCAATTCAACACGAGATATGCAAAAAAATTGGATTGGAAAATCCACGGGTACCGAAATTATTTTTGATGTAAAACAATCGAAAGAATCTTTCACGGTTTACACAACACGTGCGGACACACTTTATGGCGCAACCTATGTTGTGCTTGCACCAGAACATCCATTATTGAAAGCCATCACGATTCCATCACAAAAAAAAGCAGTTGAGGAATATGTCCAATCGGCTTCAAGTAAGTCTGATTTAGATCGAACTGAATTGAATAAAGATAAAACCGGTGTCTTTACCGGTGCCTTTGCGATGAATCCGATTAATGGCGAAGCAATACCCATTTGGACTGCGGATTATGTTCTATATGGTTATGGAACTGGTGCAGTGATGGCGGTACCGGCACACGATCAACGTGATTTTGAATTTGCCAAAAAATATCATCTACCGATACGTTCTGTATTGGAAGGTGATGTTCAAGATGCTGCCATGATCGAAGATGGTAAACATATTCATTCACCTTTAATTGATGGTTTATTCATTGAACCTGCCAAAAAAGTCATGACAGAAAAATTGATAACCTTGAACAAAGGTCGTTTCAAAACCAACTATAAACTTCGTGATTGGTTATTTTCTAGACAGCGATATTGGGGTGAACCAATTCCTGTTCTACTCAGTAAAAATGATGGTAGTATCGTTCCGTTAAAAGTAAATGATTTGCCTCTATTATTACCAGACTTAAAGGAATTTAAACCATCTGGAACGGGTGAGTCACCTTTGGCAAATGCTATTGATTGGTTAGATGTGGTGATGGATGGAAAAGCGTATATCAGAGAAACGAATACCATGCCTCAATGGGCTGGAAGTTGCTGGTACTATATTCGCTATTTAGATCCCAAGAATGATAAAGTCATTGCCGACGAAAAACTCCTCAAGCATTGGTTACCAGTGGATTTATATATTGGTGGAGCTGAACATGCAGTGTTGCATCTTTTATATGCTCGTTTTTATCATAAATTCTTGTTTGATATTGGCGTTGTGCATACAGAAGAACCTTTCAAAAAATTATTTCATCAAGGCATGATCCTCGGCGAGAACGGCGAAAAAATGTCCAAATCAAGAGGGAATGTTGTCAATCCAGATGACATCATTGAACAATATGGGGCAGATACATTACGTTTATACGAAATGTTTATGGGGCCTTTAGAAGCAGCTTTACCATGGTCCAATCAGGGATTAGAAGGCTCAAGACGTTTCTTAGATCGCGTCTATCGACTCTTCAGTGAACAAGAATATATCGATCGTTGGGTTGAAAAAAGTGATGGTACCCTTGACTATAGTTACCATTTCTTGATTAAAAAAGTAACGGAAGATTTTGAGTCTCTTCAATTAAACACAGCCATTTCTCAAATGATGATCTTTATCAATGATGTTTATAAAGCGAAAACGATTCCCACACCATTCTTAAAGGGCTTTGTTCAAATGCTGAGTTGTGTAGCCCCTCATTTAGGTGAAGAATTATGGTTGATGTTGAAATGTGAAGATCAACTTGCCTATCATCCTTGGCCAAAACTTGATGCATCAAAACTACAAAAACAAGCCTTTGAATTACCAATCGCTGTGAATGGAAAACTAAGAACGACGTTAACTTTTCCAGTGGGAACTGTTGAAGCTGACATTGAACGCCTGGCAAAACTTGATGAAAATGTGATCAAGCACCTTGAAGGTAAAAGCATTAAAAAGGTCATCTATGTTCAAGGCAAAATGATGAACTTTGTAGTAGGATAATAGTATGTTACTCGCAATTGATTTAGGCAATACATCTGTTAAATTAGGCGTGTTTGATCAAGGCCAGTTGGTCCTTCATTCATACGTGGATCATCCTTCGATTCCAACCATTAAAACGTATCAAACCTGGTTTTCACCAGTCTTTCAACAATTTGCGATAAAGACCATTCGCATCGCCTCTGTTAAACCCCAACTTCGCCATTTGATTGTCAAAGCGATTGCCCAACTTACTACGATTCAACCAACGTTTCTTTCAACGTTAAGTGCGCCAAATTTTAAACTTAGAATACAAAAACCTGAAGAACTTGGTGTTGATTTATTAATGGATGCGATTGCAACCGATCGACATTATCATCCAGATGCCATCATAATCGACGTGGGAACTGCTACAAAAGTGATGGCCATTCGTGACCATGGTTTTGAAGGAGTCTCCATTGCGCCAGGCATTTTAACTTCCTTTAAAGCCCTCAATCAAAATGCTTCATTGATTAAAACCATGCAAATGATGAAACCTACTGAAGTATTTGGTAAAAATACAGTCAGTGCCTTAGCGAGTGGAATTATTCTAGGTCATATCCATATGATCGAAGGCTTGATTCAACAAGGGTTAAAAGGTCTTGGGTTAAAGCATGCACCAGTGATTATCACAGGTGGTTATGCGAATTGGTTATTACCTCTTTTTACAATCAAAGTCACCCATGATCCTCATCTATCTTTAAAAGGCATTGCATTATGCAATTAACCACAAGAAACCAAATTAGAAAACTTACGATTCATAGCATGTTTATTGCATTGATTGCCATCATGGGATTTGTTCCTTTGTTTGGATTTTTGCCGTTAGGTGCTGGTGTATCCATCACGCTCATACATTTACCTGTCTTGTTGGGTGCTATTTTGTTATCCACACGATCCGCTACGTTGTTTGGTTTAACGTTTGGCGTGGTTTCGTTATTGGTCGTGTTAACCAATCCCACTCCACTACCCACTGATTTATTTTTTATTAATCCGATGATTTCAATTTTTCCTAGAATTATCTTTGGTTTATTCGCAGGTTTTATTTTGACCTTCGCCAAACAATTTAAAGGTCCCTTACAATGGATTGCCATTAGTTTTGGAGCATTTCTAGCAACGCTTATCCATACAGTCCTGGTTTTATCGATGCTATGGATTTTTGAAAGTGCAGCATTTGTAGAAACGTTTGGTAATCTGTTTAATTTAATTTGGTTTATTTTGGGTCTTAATGGTTTGTTAGAAGCTTTACTAGCAGCAGTGCTGATTCCAGTTCTATATATAACCTTATTTAATGTTCGTTCCATTAGACGCTTTTTATCACAAGATTAGGAGGATGCAAACATGGCATCACAATTTTCTCAATTTCTAAAGGGATATCATCAAGAAGCGATTCAACAATTGCAACGATGGATTCAAATTCCTTCCATCCATGATGAACGTACGATTACCAAAGGTAAACCCTACGGAGAAACGGTTTATCAAGCTTTACAATTTATTGGAAAACTTGCAGAAAAAGACGGTTTTCAAGTTGACTATTGCGATGGTCACGTTACCGAAATTACCTATGGAACTGGTCCACAAATTGCAGTCTATGCGCATAGTGATGTGGTTCCAGTTGCTGAAGGTTGGAAACACCCCCCTTTTGGTGCGGTGATTGAAAATGAACGGATGTATGGACGTGGGACGAGTGATGACAAAGGTCCAGCGTTAGCTTCGTATTACGCAATCAAGATGTTAAAAGATAAAAAATTAATTCAAGGCTTTCAAGTCAAACTTGTCATTGGTGGCAATGAAGAAAAAGGCAGTGGATGTCTGAAATACTATTTTCATCAATTAAAGAAACCTTATGCGGTGGCAGGCTTTACACCAGATGGTAATTTCCCTTTGATTTATGGAGAAAAAGGCATCAGTAACTTTGAAATATTGGGTCACGTCCATCTTCGTGGCATACATTCGATTAAAGCAGGCATTGTTGCTAATTCTGTCATTGATAAAGCCGTTGCGGTTGTCGATACTTTATTTTCATTAGAACGCGCTTTAAACCAATTTGGTTTTCCACATGAGATAAACGTCAATGGTTCAAAAACGACCATTACCTTTCATGGAAAAGCTGCACACGGTTCCTTACCCCAATTAGGTAAAAATGCTGGGACTGCCTTGTTATCTTTTTTAGCAAAAGCATTCCCACAAGAACCATTAAACACGATCGCTAAACAATATGAAGACTTTACGGGTAAAAATTTAGGCATCGATGCAAAAGGCCCATTACTCAAAGAAACCACCAATAATATTGGACTCATTTCATATGACGGTCATCATTTTTCTTTAGTTGCAAACTATCGTTATCCTGAATCCGTGAAGTATGAAGAAGTGGAAAAAAAGATGAAGTTGCAAACCCCAGCCCCCTTACAATTTAAAACTTTGTCAACCTCCCCAATGCTCGTCTTTGATCCAAAGGCACCGATGATTCAAACTTTATTGAAAGCCTATCAAGATGAAACGGGTGATAAAGTCACACCTATCATTACGATTGGTGGTGGAACCTATGCAAAAGAGGCTAAAAATACCGTTGCATTCGGTAGCAAATTTCCAACCAAAGAAGATTTCATTCATGAAAATGATGAAAAAATTGATCTTGAAGACTACACCAACTCGATGGCAATCTACGCTCGGGCAATCTTTGATTTAGGCCAACTCCATGCGCCTAAAAAGTAAGCCTTGGGCTAAACCACTGATAGCTGAGCACCCGGAATTGGTGCAAACCGACCAAGATCCGATTATCGAAAAAAATGGATTTCATCATTATGCTTTAGAAATCGGTACAGGTAAGGGTGATTTTATTGCAGGCAAAAGTTTACAGCAACCTCAAACTTTTTTTTATGGCGTCGAACGTGTGACAACCGTTATCGCTTTTGCCTTAAAAAAAGTCTTATTATCCGAAACCTTAAATGTGAAATTAATTTTAGGTGATTTTGCAAAAGCATCTTTCATCATTCCTGACTCTTTTTTTGATGAAATTTATTTAAATTTTTCAGATCCATGGCCCAAATTACGTCATCACAAGCGTCGATTAACAGCATTGGGTAATTTGCAAAAAATCACACGCATTCTCAAACCAAAAGGTAAGATCATCATGAAAACTGATAACTTAGATTTGTTTATGTTTTCCATAGGGAATCTAAACCAAATGTCTTATAATATAGTTCAGATTCAGCAACCTTATGTTGCCGTTGAATCGACAGATATTATGACGGAATATGAAAGTTTTTTTCGTAAGACTTCTGAGCCAATCTATCGCCTTATCGCTCAAAAGGAGTAATCATGCTGAATGCATTTGAATTAAAACACTTTAAAATTTTATCCGAATTAAATGCAATCTCTGGTCAAGAAAATCAGGTTGCATCATTTTTACTGCAAGCGTATCAATCCTTAGGATATCAAACGCAAACCGATCATTTAGGTAGTGTGTTTGCCGTTAAAAAAAGTAGTATACCGAATGCAAAGAAAGTATTAATTCTCGGACATATGGATGAAGTTGGTTTTATGGTTAGTCACATTCAATCCAATGGGATGATTAAAATTGTTCCAATCGGCGGTATTAATCCTCTAACCTTAACATCACAACGCATGCACTTAACAACACGCGAAGGTAAGGTATTTCTAGGCGCGGTTGACACCACGCCCCCCCACCTACTTAAAGATGTTCATCAAGGCATTCCCACAGTCGAAAGTGTCTATGTCGATTTTGGATTTACAAGTAAGGACGAGGCTCAAAAACTTGGTGTAAAACCTGGTGATATGGTGACCTATGCAACGAATTTTTCTCTCTTACAAGGTGGCACAAGAATATTAGGAAAAGCATTTGATAATCGATACAGTTTGGTGATGGGATTGGTGATTTTAAAAGCTTTAAAGAATAAATCATTACCTTTTGATTTATATGTTGGTGCTTCGGTCCAAGAAGAAGTTGGACTGAGAGGTGCAACCACCAGCTCTACGATGATTGCGCCAGATTTAGCGATTGTTTTAGATTGTTCACCAGCTCGTGATTCAAGCGGTGACGCTAGCGAACAAGGGCAATTAGGTGGCGGATTATTATTACGTTATATTGATGCATCGATGATCGCAAGACCAACCTTATTAGCATGGCAAGAAAAAATGGCAATCGCTGCTAAAGTTCCTTTTCAATTTTATTCTTCTCCTGGTGGAACAGATGCTGGCGCGGTTCATAAAAATTTATCAGGTATTATGACCTTAACGCATTGCATCGTTGCCCGTAGTATCCATTCCTCCCAAACGATATTAGATACCCGGGATTTTGAAGCAAGTAAAAAAACATTGTTAAAAATGCTTAAACAACTCAAACCCAATTTGATGGATCGCTTGGCGAAAGAAGATCATCATGGTTAATTACGTTTATCAACCTCTCACACTCGGTGATCAACTCGCAATATATTTGAAAGCACCTTTACAACCAACGCATCATGTCATCAAAGATCATGTCGTTATCATTTACCATCAAGATCAATTGATTGGGATGAATATCCAACAACCTTTAAATTTATTACCCAATCTACCTAAAGGAATCATTCGTCAGTTTTCAAATCAAGACATTGAAATCTTAAATCAACACTTACTTAAAAATGGCATATCCTTTGTATTACCGGGTTTTCATTCCGGTTTTACCGTTGGTGCGATCACTCAGTTGGAAGCTCATCCGGATGCGGATAACTTATGGATTTGCCAAGTTAATCTTGGCACTACTTCTATCCAAGTTGTCACAAATTCAACAAAAGTAAAAGCGAATGATAAGGTCGTTGTTGCGTTACCTGGTGCGATGTTATTAGATGGTCAGATGATTGAAGAAGGATTGATGATGAAGGAAAAATCTCAAGGGATGTTTTGTTCCCAAAAAACATTAGGTATCTCACCTGAGACACAAGTTGGGGTTTACGTACTTCCGAAAGAAACTCCTATTGGAAAGGATTTTTATGGTCAATGAAATTGAGCTTAAGAAGACTAAAAAAATCGCTCGCTTAACGAATCAAACCTTTCAATTTCCAGAATCGATTCGCAAGGGTTTTTATACGGCAAATTACTTTTTAAAAACCCAAGCAATTATAGAACGCTTTATGCCAAAACAAATTGTAACGATGCAATTTTTCCAATGGCAACCCAATTTAACTGTGTGCGGTTTGGATGAAGTGATTGCCTTGATTCACACATTTGCCCATCATCCTGAACAATTACGCATCGAAGCTTTAGAAGATGGAGATGAAGTACAAAGTAAAGAACCTGTTCTTCGCATCACGGGTGCATATGAAGATTTTGGTTTCCTAGAATCAACGATCGATGGCATCTTATCTCGTAGGTCTTCAGTTGCCACCAACACAAAAGAAGTATTAAAAGTAGCCAATGGTAAACCTGTATTTTCAATGGCTGATCGTCAAGATGATTATCATACACAAAGTGGAGACGGTTATGCTTCCTTTATCATGGGTATTGATAGAGTGAGTACCGATGCTCAGGCCGCTTGGTGGGGTGGTAAAGGAATGGGAACCATGCCACATGCTCTCATTCAAATGTGTAAGGGCGATATTGTCAAAGCATGTGAGTATTATGGTGAACAATTTCCTCAAGAAAAAATTACCGCACTCGTGGATTACAATAACGACGTCATTACAGACAGTTTAAAAGTTGCTAGAAGATTTAGGGAACGATTAAAAGCAGTTAGAGTCGATACATCCAGTAGTTTAATCGATCGATACTTTGAAAAAAATCCTCTCAAACAAGGGGATCCTCACGGGGTCAATCCTTGGTTGATTCATGGATTAAGAAAAGCTTTGGATGGTGAAGGTTTTAGCCACGTCCAAATTATTGTGTCATCTGGATTTAATCCAGAAAAAATTGCTTGGTTTGAAAAAGAAAATGCGCCAGTTAATTTATATGGCGTTGGTTTGTATTTAGTGACCTTACGCACAAACTTTACCGGCGATTTAGTGATGTTGAATGGTAAACCTGAGGCTAAAGTTGGTCGGGGTCTTATTCCATCAACACGCTTAAAAGACGTCCCTTTTGCTTCCAAGTAATGTAAAAAAATTACACATCTTCATTTGTTTTAATGTAAATTTTCATTTATAATGAAAGTGTTTTCATCATAGGGGGTTCATTGTTATGAACAATATGAAAGATCGCGTGACGATTTATGAAGTGGCAGTGGCAAGTGGTGTATCACTTGCAACGGTTTCTCGTGTCATTAACAACAATTCAAATGTAACAGAAAAAACAAGAAAAAAAGTTGAAGAAACCATCGCGAGGTTAGGTTATAAACCTTCTCGACTAGCGCAAGCTTTAGCGACGAACAAGACCACCAATATTGGGATTGTCATTCCCAGTGCCAACTATGTTTATATCGCCAACATGTTAAACGGCATGACGGACGAAGCAAAATTAAGAGGTTATCAACTGACTCTCTTTGTCACCAACAAATCCAAAGAAGATGCGTTACAAGTTGTTGAAAAGGTCATTACCTCACATGTGGATGGCGCGATTATTTTTGATGATGAATTGGATAATGAAGATATTAACAAACTTGCTAGTTATAAAATTCCGCTTGTCGTGATTAACAACCAAGTTAAAGGTGAACGATTAGCGTCCATTAATTTTGATTATGAAAAGAAGATCAAAGAAGTGATTCAACAATATTTCAAAAAAGGCAGTAAGAAAATGTATTTCTTACATTTGCATCATTCTGGACGCCTGTTAGAAAGAATTGAAAAATCCTTTATTGATGCACATATCAAGGCTGGGAAAAATTATGGTGTCTTCTCCATTGAAGATTCCTATCGTCAAACTTATGCAGATTTTATGGAAATCTTTAAATCGACTAAATCTGGTTATTTTTTAGCGTATCGAGATTCACTTGCAGCTGCAGTGATTAATGCGGCGATTGATTCTGGTTTAAGAGTGCCTCAAGATGTTGAAGTGTTATCCATTATCGGTACCAAATATGTCTCCATTATTCGTCCGCAACTTTCGAGTTTACATTTAGATTTGAAAGAAGTAGGATCAAAAGCTGTTACGATGTTATCGGGTTTATTTACGGATGAACAAAAGGAGAAGAACCTCGAGTTTGAATCGACTTTCGTCAAACGAGCGAGTACCTTATTTTAAATATGATTACGATATTTGATGAATTAAAGCAAAGAGGGTTAATTAAAGACACCTCTAACGAAGAAGAAGTTAGACAATTGTTAAGCACACCTACCACGATTTATTCCGGATTTGATCCGAGTGCCATTTCGATGCACTTAGGGAACTTTGTTCAAATCTCAATATTAATGCGATTACAACAAGCTGGTCATCGCATCATTGCGGTTGTTGGAGGGGCTACTGGGATGATTGGCGATCCTTCCGGCAAAAGTAAGGAACGAAATCTTTTGAATCAAGCCTCACTCCAAGCCAATACAAACGCCATTAAAAAACAATTAGAAAGATACTTAGATTTTTCTGATCCCAAAAAAGGCATTGTGGTGAATAACGTTGACTGGTTAGGGAAACTGTCCATGATTGATTATCTTCGAGATTATGGAAAGTTCTTTCCGATTAATTATATGCTTGCAAAAGATGTGGTTGCCAATCGATTAGAATCAGGGTTATCCTATACAGAATTTTCATATATGTTATTGCAATCGATTGACTTTTTACACCTTTATCAACGTGAAGGTTGCCAGTTACAATTTGGTGGATCTGACCAATGGGGCAATTTAACGAGTGGTTTAGAATTAATCAGAAAAGTAGGAACATCTGACAAAAAAGCAGGTGTATTTTCTACACCATTAATCACCAGAAATGATGGCAAAAAGTTTGGAAAAACAGAGGATGGGGCTTTATTTTTAGATGCCTCTTTAACCTCTCCGTACGCTATTTATCAATATTTCTATAATGTGGATGATGTTACAGCGTTAAACTATTTAAAGGTCTTTTCATTTGATTCGCTTCAAATACTAAAAGACATTGAAACGCAACATCAAGCAAACTTGGGTCAGCGCGTTGCACAAAAATATTTAGCAGCAGGTATTGTAAAAGTCTTGCATGGAGAAGCGCAACTCAATGAAGCTAAAATGATGTCGGAAGTCTTATTTACAGGACAATTTAAATCTTTAAACGAATCTCAACTTTTATCCGTATTAGGCGGCTTAAAAGTCAACTTACCTGAGGGTATCTTACTAGAAGATGCATTGATCCAAACCTCCGCAGCTTCAAGTAAAAGAGAGGCACGGGAATTTATTCAAGGGCAATCCATCAGTATCAATGGAGAAACCATGAATCAACTATCCTATACGCTTAAAAAAGAACAAGCTCTATTTGGAAAATATGTTGTCCTTCGACGTGGTAAAAAACTTTACGTCTTGATTGAACTTCAATCTTGAAATAAAAAAAGCTTGGTATGACTTACCAAGCTTTTTAATTGTTGCAAGTATGGATCGATTACAACAAACGGTTATAGTATTCAACGATTTGGGCTTCGTTAATATCTTGTGGTAATTCTTTTCTTTCTGGGAAGCGCGTAAAGACACCCGATAATTTTTCTTTATCGATCGTGACATAGGCTAAGGTTCCTGCATTACTTGCAAGTGAAGCTTTAATGGCCACTAAGTTTTTGCTCTTTTCAGCAACGGCAATCACATCATTCACTTCGCAAAGGTAACTTGGAATATCAATCTTAGCACCGTTCACCGTAATGTGACCATGGTTGACTAATTGACGAGCAGCTTTACGAGTTTTTGCAATGCCTAAACGGAAGACAAGATTGTCTAAACGGGATTCAAGAATTTGCATAAAGCGTGTACCGGTAACTTCTTTAGACTTTAAAGCGATTAAAAATAAACGACGGAATTGACGTTCATTAACGCCATAGGTAAAGCGTAACTTTTGCTTTTCTAAAAGTTGTTTTCCGTATTCCGAAGGTTTCTTTTTACGGCCTTGACCGTGTTGCCCAGGACCATAAGGACGTTTTGCTAATTCCTTACCAGTTTCTAAAGTCGAAAATCCTAAACGACGCGAACGTTTCCAATCTGAACCTCTAAATCTCATGAGATATATAATCTCCTTTCTTTATTGCAGACATAAAGCTAGGTGCACACTCCACGCTTCGGAT
>JACCDP011520417.1_pt1 | contig 27981 bp, 20 predicted proteins | sample 7445841 | NCBI WGS metagenome assembly JACCDP01 (sample SAMN15323441, study PRJNA562643) | freshwater metagenome | isolation source: river surface water | place: USA:Blue River Watershed | collected 2017-08-17 | reverse complement strand
TTGATGGTGACATCCGTGCCTTAGCAGCGGGTTACGCTGGAACAGGAACGGCTCCGGACATCGGTGCTGATGAATTCAATGGAATTACTCCTGCACCTTCCATCGTAATAGCTTCTGCTGTTCCTGCGACTACTAACCTATGTACTACAGCAGCTCGCGTTATTACCGCTACAATTACTACAGTTTCAGGAACTATTTCTGGTGCTAACTTGAATTATTCATTTAATGGTGTAGCTCAGCCAACAATTACAATGGTAAATACCGTTGGAAACGATTGGACAGCTACAATACCTGCATCAGTTCCAGTAAATGCCAATGTTACTTGGTCTATCACGGCAACGAACACCGTTCCAATTTCAACTACATATACTGGTTCACCTTATGCGGATGAGCCTTTATTAGGGGTAAGTGCCTTTGCATACAATACCGCATCTCCTATTTGTGCGGGTGCTAGCTCGAACTTAGCTGCGAATCTTTTCTCTGCTAACGTTCCAACCAACTATACACTTCCTGTTGTAACTCAACCAACAGCGGATGAAGACTTAGGTACGGTGCAAATCTACCAAGGTGCGAACATGATCATCAACAACGTATCTACGATTAATAGTTTAACCGGTACGATGGGTACGGCAACAGGAACTGTTGGATCATATTCTAACTTTACGGCATTCGGTCCAGATACTTTAACTGCAGGTCAAACCTACAGCTTTACCTTAAGCAGTTTAACTACAGGTACAGCATATAACAACCACATGCGAATTTATCTTGACCTTAACCGAAACGGATTATTTACTGATGCTGGAGAATGTATGTATTTCCCTGCTGCCAATACATCCGGTGCACATACCGAAACTGGTAGTTTCACTGTTCCACTTACTGCATTCAACGGTTTAACAAGAATGCGTGTATTCTGTTATGAAGGAACTCCAAGTGCTACATATATTAACACATTCGGATACGGAGAATTTGAAGATTATTTAATTCATATCAACAGTGCAATTAATGGCGGAGGTTCTGTTCCTGCTATTTCTTCAGTTGCATGGAATGGCCCAGTGAATGGAGCTATGGGCACAGGTAATCCTTTAACCATTACCCCACCCGCTACAGATGCATATACCGCTACAGTTACTGCAGCTGGATGTCCTATTGCATCCAATGCAACGACTGTTACTGTCAATCCATTACCATCCGCACCTACCGCAACTAACAGTACACAGTGTGGTTTGGGTGTGCCAACCGCATCGGTAGCTTCTTCAGCAGGTGCTGCTGGAAATGGTCAATATTTTTGGTTTAATGCTGCCAATAACGGTTCATTAGTTCAAACCCCACCAACCGGTGGATATACAACGTTCTATTCAGAATCTTTTGCAGGACCAACTATTGCTGCAGGTGCATCACTTTCTGGAAGTGCTAACTTACTTACTTTCCCTGGTGAGTTAGAATTGTTTTCTAATGCACTCAATCAAATTGGTGGAATTACTGTAGCGGCTGGAGTTAACGCTTCTGCTTACATGGTAGACTTTGATTTAGCTACCTCTACTGGTGCGGATGGATTATCCTACAGCTTTGGCGACGATGTGAATGCTTCCGCTACAGTTCCATCACAAGAAAAAGGTTCAGGATCTAAATTGAAAATTAGTTTTGACTCTTACGGAGCTATGCCGAATGGACAAGGTATTTATTTATTATACAACAACACCGCAGCTAGCTTTGATGCTACAGTTGCCAATGGTATGTTGGCATACGTAAATGACATTTCGTGGATCAACGATACGAACCACGTTTCTATTATGATTGATAACGCGGGTAAACTTACTTTAGCGGTTGGAGCTACGGTTATTTTCAATGGTGTTCAATTACCTGCTGCATATTTAGCTTCTGACAAATCTACATGGAAACATGCAATTGCTGGTAGAACGGGTGGGATTTCTATGATGGCTCGCATTGATAACTTATTAATTCAATATGCGAATAATCAAGCAGGACACACCACCGTTCAAACACCGATTAATGCTACAACTACTTATTATGTAACTGAGCAAGGTACAAATGGATGTTATTCCCCATTAACTCCAATTACGGTAACAGTTATTAACCCAGACCCAATCTCCGTTACGCCTGGTGCAAATGCGGCCTTATGTTTTGGTCAAAGCATTACGCTTAATGCCAGTTCTATTGCCAACCCAGCGTATACTTATTCTTGGGATGCAAACACTTACAACGGATCAGGTTTCAATAACCCATTAGCTGGTGCTCAACAAACTGTTACTCCAACAGTTGCTGGTAACTATGTTTATACGGTAACCGGAACAAACGGTGTGTGTACCGCAACAGCGACTGTAACAACAGCCGCCAATGCCCTTCCGACAATTACAACTGTGACCGGAACCCCTGCGTTCGTTTGTAATAATGATTCTATTAACTTAGCCGCTTCTAGTTTTGTTATGGGTCCTCAAACCCTACCAGCTGGATATTGCGCGGTACAAAATGCCGGAGGATCAGGATCCATGATTAACAACGTGGTATTCAATACCATTGCAAATAATACGGCTGCAACAAATCCAGTAGCCGCACCGTTCGCAACGGCGTTTAATTTAACGACTACTGTTAACATTGGACAAACGTATCCTTTCTCGATTACGATAGATCCAGTTGGAATTTACTCATTAACTACCGCTTCTATTTGGATTGACTTCAATAGAAATGGTATATACGAGGTTACGGAGTGGATTAATGGTGGTATTAACATACCATCAGGTACAACGAATACGGTAAATATTACCATACCAGCTAACGCCCTTCCAGGACTTACTGGAATGCGAATTAGAACGCGCGGAAATACCTTAAATAACGCCACCTATGGATGTACTTACATGGGTTCTGGAGAATCAGAAGATTACCAAGTTAATATTCAAGCAGCTCCTGCTAATCCATATACATACACATGGAATACTATTCCAGCGGCGACAGGAGCAACCACAACTACTCCAGCTATTAACAACACGGCATCTAACTTAGTAGTAACATACATTGTTACAGCTAATGATGCTGTTACAGGTTGTGTTAACCAAGATACTACCAATAACATTACCATTTACCCACCAATTTTACCTCCAACCGTGGTAAACAGTGCACATTGCGGTATTCAGATCCCAACGGCTGTGGCTAATGATGTGAATGGTTTTGTAGGTCCAAACTATAATTGGTATGCAACCGCGGTCAATGCTAATGCATTACAATCTACTGCAGCAAATACTTACAATACATTAGTTGGTAATACCACGACCTTGTATGTAGCAGTAGAAGACACGCTTACAGGTTGTGAAACCTCCAGTACACCTGTAACCATTACGGTTGCTGCAGGTCCTGCATTAACGTTAGCCTCAACCCAAGAAGCAATTTGCGTTGGTAATACTTCTTCAGCTATTGGATTGAGCGCAGGTGCAGGTACGTACAATACGTTTACATGGTCTCCTGCTGCAGGGGTAAGTGGAAATGAAATCACGGGATGGTCATTCAACCCGGCTGTTTCTACCGTGTATACCCTTGTTGCCACCCAATCTGCGGCGCCTAACTGTAGTAATCAAGATACCATCAACATCAATGTTGATCAAGTGATTCCTCCAGCACCAACAGTGGCTCAGAACTCATTCAATGTGTGTTCAGGAACGAACAGCATCTTATTAGGTGCATCCTTCCCAATCGTAAATAATACATTTACGTATACCTTGAACTTCTTTGATTCATTTGGTGACGGTTGGAACGGAAACACCATTACCGTTTCTGTAAATGGTTCCCCGGTATTGAGTGGTGTTACACTTCCATCAGGGTCGAACGGTTCACAAACCTTTACTGTGAATGGTGGTCAAACAATTACCACGCAATTCAATGCAATTGGATCTTGGATTAACGAATGTACATACAACATTACAGACCAAAACGGTAACGTTATATTCTCCGGTACCCCGGCAAGTGCATCAGGGCCTCCAAGTTTAACTACACCGTATTTAGTGCCAGTTTCACCGCAACCAAACTTTGTAGTGAATTGGTATAATGCAAGTACGAACGGAACAAACGTTGGAACAGGTTCTCCACTACAAGCCGTAGGAACTACAGTAATGCCTACTGCAACAAATGGTACATACACATTCTACGCAGGATTGTCGTTGGGTGCTTGTAACAGTGCTACTACTGTACCAGTTACTGTGAATGTAGCGGACGTCGCAGGAACACTTACAGCTGTAAATACATGTATTAACGCTACCAATGGTACATTTACCGCAAGTAACTTTACCTGTGGTACCGCACCATTCGACTATTCAGTAAACAGCGGACCTTACGGACCAATTCCTACGAATTTGGCTGCAGGTACGTATACGGTAGTGATTCGTGATGCGAATTTATTATTCTCTCCTACCTATACGATTAACGTAGGAATAGACAGTACTATTCCACCGGCACCAACTGTACCGCAAGCGCTATATTCAGTTTGTACAGGGGTTAACAGCGTATTACTTGCTGCTACGCCACCGGTATTACAAGGAAGTCAGACATATACCTTGAATTTCTTTGATTCATTTGGTGATGGATGGAATGGAAATACGATCAATGTATTGATTAATGGTGTTCCGGTATTGAATGGAGTAACATTACCTAACGGTTCAATTGGTACTGCAACCTTTACTGTGAATAACGGTGATGTTCTTACTACTCAATTTAATGCCATTGGATTCTGGATTGCAGAATGTACATATTCGATCACAGGACCTGGTAACACCCTTGTTTTCTCAGGAACTCCGGCTAGTGCAGTTGGTCCGCCAAGTTTAACTAACGGTATAACCATTACCACTCCACCGGCAAACCCACAGCCTAATTATATCTTAAACTGGTATAACGCTTCAACTAACGGTGCTTTTGTTGGAACAGGGTCTCCACTACAGGCGGTTGGAACTACCGTAATGCCAACAGCGGCTAACGGACAGTATACGTTCTATGTTGGAACTTCATTAGGTTCTTGTAACAGTGCAACGACTGTACCAGTTACTGTTGATGTAGCCGATGTAGCCGCTACGATTACTCCAATCAATGCTACATGTAATGGGGTTGCTAACGGTTCATTCACTGCAACTAACTTCACTTGTGGTTCAGGACCATATGACTATTCTGTGAACAATGGTGCTTTCGGTCCGATTCCTGCAAACTTACCTGCTGGTAACCACACTGTTGTTATTCGTGATGCCAATAACTTATTATCTTCAGTATACAACTTTACCATTACACAACCAGCCTGGTCAATCAATGCACCAGTTGCTGCTGCCAATGGATCTGCTTGTTTCGGAGATACTTCAGAAATAATTTCAGCGGCGTCTACGATTAGTGGTCAAACAGCAACTGTAACACAAACGTTTACTTTAGCTAGTAACGTATTCTTCGGTGGAGGAGGTACTCAATCCTTTACTCAGAATATTAGCTTACCTGCTGGAGCTACGGTAACATCCACTCAATTATCATTCAATAATGTGAGTACTGCGAACTTTGGATGGCCTTCAGATTACACCGTTTCATTAACTGGTGCATCTACGTTAGGTACTACTACCCTCGCGTTCGTTAACCAAGAAGTTTCAAATGCAGGGCCTTATTTACAAAACCCAAGTTTATTGAACAACAACGGTGGAAACGTAACGGTAAATATTAACAACACTTACCCTCCAGGAACTGGTTTCTTTGGTTCTGTTACCTTAGTTGTTACGTATACAACACCTGCACCTGCTTCAGCGACTACGTGGTGGAATGCTGCAACGGGTGGTGCAACAGTAGCCAATGGATTTAGTATTAACTCAGTTGGAACAGCTGTATTACCAAATACGTTAACACCAGGGGTTTACAACTTCTATGCTCAAGGTGAGGCGAATGGTTGTAGTTCACTTACACGTACATTAGTAACTGTAACGGTTCACGCATTGCCTAACGTGAATGGTGGAAATAACGCTGCATTATGTATTGGTCAATCCACCACATTAACTGCTACAGGTGCTAATACCTATTCATGGAACAATGGTATATCAAATGGTGTTGCTTTTGCACCAAACGCGACAAACTCTTACATCGTTACTGGTGTGGATGTAAATGGTTGTGTTAATCAAGATACTGTAACTATTGTTGTTAACCCATTACCAGTAGTTTCTGCCGGTGCAAACCAAACGGTATGTTTGAACACACCAGTAGTATTAAGTGCTTCAGGAGCAAGTACCTATGTATGGAATAACGGTGTTACTAATAATACACCATTTACTCCAACCACTACAAACAACTATATCGTAACAGGTACAGATGTTAATGGATGTGTGAACACAGATACGGCTACGGTGACTGTTCTACCATTACCTAACGTGAATGCTGGACAAGACTTCGCAATCTGTGTTGGACTTGGAGCTACCTTAACAGGAACTGGTGCTAGTACATACCAATGGAACAACAACGTGAACAACGGAGTAACGTTCTTCCCGAACACAACCACTACATATACTGTAATTGGTACGGGTGCAAATGGTTGTTCAGCACAAGATTCAGTTGTAATAACAGTAAATACCACACCAAGTATTTCATTAACCAACGGTGGAGCGGCTTGTGCGAACGGTAACGTAGCATTGAATGCCACAACAACCGGAGCATTTGGTGGATTCTGGTCTAGTACCAATGGTGGAGGTACTTTTGCACCTAACGTATCCAATGCGAACGTAGTGTACAACGCTAATGGTAACGATCCTTCAACCGTAACCTTTGTATACGTAGCGTTTAATCAATGTGGTGCTTCTAACGATACAACTGTTATCAACATCCTCGGATTACCAACAGTAAATGCTGGTATTGATGCATCGTTGTGTACAGGGGCAAATGCTACATTGACGGCTACATCTACAGGAACTGTAGTTTGGAATAATGGTATTCTTGACGGTGTTGCCTTCCCTGCGGTTGGTGGTACCACCAATTATATTGCAACTGCCACAGGTGTCAACGGATGTACAAATACAGATACGGTATCCATCACAGGTCTTGCTTTACCGCAAGTAAATGCTGGTGCTGATCAAACGATTTGTTCAGGTGACTTTGTTACATTGAATGCAAGTGGCGCGGTAACCTATGCTTGGAACAACAACGTAATCGATGGCGTTCCTTTCGCTCCAGCTGCAACAACTACATTTACCGTAACAGGTACTGGCGCAAACGGGTGTGATAACACAGACAACGTAACAGTAACAGTGAATGCATTACCAAATGCTGTAGCAATCGCTGCTGATCCAGTAACCCTAGTTGCTACTCCATCAGGAGCGACTTACCAATGGTTTAATTGTGCTACGGGACAAATCATTGCCGATGCAACAAATGATACCTTGGTAGCTTCAGCTAACGGTAGCTACGCTGTAATCGTAACCAATGCGAGTGGATGTTCTGATACATCAGATTGTATGATTGTTGATCAAGTAGGCATCTACTTCCCAGAATCAGCAGTAATCGGATTGTATCCAAACCCTACCAATGGTATGGTAACTTTAGAAATCCCTGCACAAGAAGGAGCAACTGCTTTTGTTTATGATGCACAAGGTAAATTAATTCTTACAGTAGCAAATGCTAAAAATGGAGAACAATTCGACCTTAGCAAATTAAGCACAGGAGTTTATACCTTCCGTGTTACATTGAACAACTTAACACACATTGAGAAAGTGGTTAAACACTAATCAAATGAATAGCAAGTAAAAAAGGCTCCTTCGGGAGCCTTTTTTCGTTAAAAGGAAATCCAATGGAATCGCGTTTTGTCTGAAGAAAACTCTAGCGATGGAAAGGGAACTTTAATCAAATTCAAATGAGTAAGGACTTTATTAAGTTTTGGATGTCTTGGTGCCAACGAAGAACAATCAATATCAAAAGACAGATATACTTGACGGCGCGCAATGAACCCATTCCATGCATTCTGGGACCCTACCAATTTCGCATCGCAACCATATCCTAAGCTGATACAAATCCACTTGAACCCTTTGGGCAGATTAAGGAACGTTGCTATAGGTACAGATAACCAATAGGTTTGACCGTTGTAATCCTTCAAAACTTGTTCCGCATAGGTAATTCCCAAAATTTCTGGACGTGACATCGCATAAGCAGACCGAGAGAATGAAAATTTAGGAATGATAAGTTGGCGCTTAAAAAAAAAATCTTGGGAAAAGGCTATACCAACCCCCACCCCATTTGCTAACATATCACTTCCTGAAAACCCCCATCCCGAGCTAAAGCCGTCCATAATTTCTAAGGCGCTTAAATATGATAGCGCATATACAGCGCCTACCCAAGGTTGACGCTTCCCTGCAGCCCAATTATGCAAGCGATTGAGTTCTAGGGTAATCATATATCCAGTGAATGCATGTCCGAGTTTATCCATTTGCATCCATTGCTCGGAATCATTAAAAAAATGAAACTTTTCTGTTGTGTAAGGAGCGTACCATACCTGATTCAAGGCTAACAGTGAAGCGGCAGCCGAGGAACTTAAGACCGCATGCGTAATCCCCTTTCGTACTTTTAAACTATCTGCACCCTGCGCATTCATACAAAAAGCCAAAAATAAGGATACGGTTATGTAAATTCTACGCATTAAACGAAAATAGGAATTAACAAAATAAAGCAATGCATATCGGAAGCAAATTTTACTTTTGTAAAAAAACTCCCATGGATCATAGTAGAAAGGATTGGAACGAAATTAAAAGCAACGACAGCTGGTCGATATTCAAAATAATGTCAGAATTTGTAGAGGCCTATGACCGGATGGCGAAAATTGGACCTTGTGTTTCTATTTTTGGATCAGCGCGAACCAAACCAGACAATCCATACTATCAACTTTCAGAACAGCTTGCGGAACGTCTTGCATCCAAGGGTTTTGGGATTATCTCGGGTGGCGGGCCCGGAATTATGGAGGCTGCAAATAAAGGCGCACAACAGGGCAATGGACCTTCAGTTGGTCTTAACATTGATTTACCTTTTGAACAGAATCACAATCCATACATTGACCAAGAACACAACTTAGAATTTAATTATTTCTTTGTGCGCAAAGTAGTTTTTATTAAATACTCCCAAGCCTTTGTAATTATGCCAGGAGGCTTTGGCACCTTGGATGAGTTTTTTGAAGCGATGACCCTCATTCAAACAAAGAAAATCAGGCGACGACCAATTGTATTATTCGGATCTGAATATTGGAATGGAATGTTACAATGGGTTGAAAGTACCATGTTAATGAAAGAACAAAATATATCTGCAAGCGATTTAGAATTATTTAAAGTAGTTGACGATGTGGACTCCGCGGTATCTTATATTGAACGCTTCTTTGAGGATCATCCGTTAAGTCCTAATTTTTAATCAGTATATTTGTTTAGATGAATTCGCTTTTTGCTCAGATAAAGGCTTTTGTATTGTCCAAGTACTTTTTAAAGCAACTTGGTTTAGTTATCTTATTCTACCTTTCGGTGGTCTTTATTATGATGGTATTTTTGCGATTTTCTACCAACCATGGCGAGCGCATTGAAGTACCTAACTTGGTCGGTAAAAACGCAGAGGAGGCAAAGGTGATTTTAGAGGATTTAGGCTTAGAATATCAAATCTTAGACTCTATTTACGACCCATCAAAACCAGCTGGAACTATTGTTTCGCAAAATCCAAAATCAACGGCTTTTTCCTTGCTTTTTGTGAAATCAGGTCGTACTATAGCCCTACGCGTGACCAAGAAAACGGACATGGTAGAAATGCCAAGCCTAATCCACAGGCAACTAAAATTCGCTGAAAACACGCTACAAAGCAGGGGCTTAAAATGGATTATTCGATACAAGCCTACGAACGATGCGAATGGCTCCGTACTAGAACAACTTTACAAAGGAAATCGAATCAAAGAAGGTGCTCGTATTCCGGTTGGAGCAACCATTATATTAATTGTTGGAGAAAACGATGAAGGTGAACCCATCAGCATTCCTGACTTCTTTGGCTTAACCTATGGCGATGCGAAATACATTATTGATACCCTTGGGGTTTCAGTAAATTATATTTGTAATGATTGCATTACCAGAGAGGACACCCTAGCATCGCGGGTAATTATTCAGAGTCCTGAATACATTGAAGGAGAAACCGTACCGAAATCTACCCCATTTACCATTCACCTTCGCAAAGATTTCAACGGTTACATTGAAAACGAAGAACAATAATGCGCAGTAACTTTTTAATCTTAGCACTCTTGTGCCTTGTCCATAGTTTTGGTCAAGAACTGGAATATCACACCGGAAAAGACATTGGTATTGAACCAATTTATGGGGTAAAAAAACCGAATTACACAGAAAAATCATTAGGCATCGACAGCACCTTTATTTTTGCTTCGGATACCTTATCGCTTCCCCTATTCGATGATTTTTCCACTAGCAAGTTTCAGGTATTTCAAGGGGTTTATAACGCCCCCGGCAATACACAACAAACGTACTATCGCTTGGTGAATCCGTCAACAAACCTGCCTTTGGCCAATGGATTAAGCTATACAAACCAGGCAACCTTTCGAAGAACCTATGATATTGCAACAGAAACTACAACCGATGTGACCTTCCCTGCATTGAATGTTACTGAAAATAATTTAACGACCTATCCCCCTGTAGGCATTCCAATTTCTCTATATCCTCCATATTATATTTATGATACAGTTGGGGTGCAAGACCAAAGCGACACGATTTGGATAAGCAATCCCGCATACACGCAAGATTCAGCCACGGTGTTTTTTCAAACCATTGAGGATTCCACAAAGATTTGGATAGATCGAATGGCCTATCATAACATGCGTTATGGGTTCAATCCTCGTTCCCTGGGTGTTGCAACCTTTGATGGATTAGATGAGGATGGATATCCCTATCAGTTTGGAAGTGCGGTAACTAATTACGGAGACCGTTTAACCTCTAAATGCATCGATCTCTCGAACTATAGTGCAGGAGATTCCTTGTATTTTAGTTTTTTATATCAACCCGAAGGTCTGGGAGATCTACCCGAAGCTGGTGATTCCTTAATTCTTGAGTTTTATGCAGAAGACCTTGACCAATGGAAGCACATCTGGAGCGTATCCGGAACAAGTGTACATCCATTTAAACCGGTTCATATTCCCGTAGTTGAAGATGAGTTTTTTCGGGACGGATTTAAGATTCGATTTAAAAACTATGGTGCATTAAGCGGTTCATTAGATCATTTCCATATTGATTATGTGCATTTGCGTGCATTATCAGATTACACAGATACCTTGTTTAAAGATTTTGCCTTGTGTTATCCGCTCAATACCTTATTGAAAGACTACACGAGCGTTCCCTGGGACCATTACAAAAATACCTCAGCCGGTATGATGACAAATGGTTTAGAAGTGAAAGTTTTTAACGGAAGTAATTCCGCAGAGAACTATCAAAATGGTCAAGTAGTCGTCGAACACAACGGTTCACAAGTTGGAAATTTTACTTTACCCGGATTTTTGTTAGCCGAAGGGAATATAAATTATAATCCCAATACCCTTTTCACATCTTACCATGATTTATCTGCAGGGTATGAATACGATAGAACCTTACCTGGAAATCAACAGGTATTCACGGTGAATGCGTCTGTTTCTGCGCAATTTCCCAACTTAATCAGTAACGACACCTGCGAATTTCTTCAAGGGTTTTATAATTATTACAGTTACGACGACGGGTCTGCAGAGGCTGCGTTTGGTCCAACTGGAGTTCAATCCATGCTAGCTGTTCACTTCAATGCGTATGAGCCCGATTCTTTGCTTGGTGTTTACCTCCATTTTGTGCCGTCTGTAACGGATGTTTCAACCAAGTTGTTCTACCTGACGGTTTGGGAAGATTTGAATGGTCAACCTGGAGCCGTGTTGTTTGAAGACGATGCATTTTCACCAAGACAACCCACCTATGCCAATGGATTAAATAACTTCAATGCATATTACTTTCCAAATGGTCAGAAAATCCCTGTGGGTAGCTCCTTTTTTATTGGATGGAGACAAGTGGATGCTGTTCGATATAATCTTGGTTTAGACCGAAACATTGACCACTCGCAAGAAATTTTCTACAGTGTAGATTTTGGTGCCACGTGGGAAAACCCTCCGTTCCCAGGTTCTGCCATGCTACGTCCAATCGTTTCCACAGCACTTGATGGAGAACTTGGTGTGGAGCAGATACAAACGCTTAAATATGCCGTATATCCAAATCCAACCCAATCAGTGATTCATATTGTTAGTCCATACAGCGATGAAAAGGGGTTTGAATTATACGATATACAAGGTCGTTTCATCAATAAAAATAAAGACAACATGATGGATTTAAGCGGCCTAAACTCGGGGTATTACATCATCCGATCGATACAACATCCTGATCAAGTAATGAAAATTCTACGGTGTGAATGAGGATATTGAATTGCAGGATTCCGAGCAGGATGAGGAGGAATTATATGAACACCATCGCTTTCAGGTAGACCCCGGACAAAGCATCGTTAGAATTGATAAGTTCCTGATCGACCGGATGCCAAAAACATCTCGGAATCGTATTCAGGTTGCCGCTAGAAACGGGAATGTACTCGTAAATAAAAAGGCGGTAAAACCGAATTATCGAATAAAACCATTGGATGATATTTCCATTGTAATGCCCTACCCTGTTCGTGAAATCGAGTTGATTCCTCAGAACATTCCCTTAGATATTGTATACGAAGATAACGAGCTGTTGGTAGTTAATAAACCGGTTGGATTAGTAGTTCATCCGGGATATGGCAATTACTCTGGGACCTTAGTGAATGCGTTGGTTTATCATTTTAATCACTTGCCATCCCTTCCAAATAATTATTATGGTCGTCCAGGATTAGTGCACCGCATCGATAAAAATACTGCGGGTTTACTAGTCGTTGCTAAAACAGAACATGCCTTAACGCACCTAGCTAAACAATTTTACGAAAAGACAACTAAGCGTATTTATTGGGCCTTGGTATGGGGAGATGTGTCGGAGCCGGGCACTGTAAATAAACATGTAGGCCGTTCCCAAAAAAACAGAAAAGTAATGACCACTTTTGAAGGGGAAGATCAAGGAAAACATGCGGTAACGCATTACAAACCGCTAACTCGTTTTGGATGGGTAACCTTGGTTGAATGTCAACTTGAAACGGGAAGAACCCATCAAATCCGGGTGCATATGCAATCCATTGGGCATCCCTTGTTTAATGATTTCGAATACGGTGGAGATAAAATACGTACCGGACCGAATACGGGAGCTTTTAAATCCTTCGTAGAAAAGGGCTTTGAAATGTTACCTGGACAAGCATTACAGGCTAAAACCTTAGGGTTCATTCACCCGGAAACCGGAGAAATCTTACATTTTGAAAAAGAGGTAAACCAAGGACTGGAACAGTTGCTTCTTCATTGGAAAGAATGTCCCTTTGGATATTAATATTATTTTCCTAATTTTGTTAGCAAACTGCAAGTTACAAACCAAAGACTAACTATGAAAAACGCACTTATTCTTACGCTTTCAATGTTTATGTTGGCCCCTGTATTTGGTCAAACTAATCAACCAAAATACATTACTGAAGCGTTAAAGGCATATGACTCCGGGAAATATTTTGAAGCTATGCCCAAGTTAGAGGCAGCGTACAACAAAATGACAAACAAAGGAAAGTCAATCTCTGAAAAAGGTGGAATGGCTTACAAGTTAGCAGATTGCTACCGTCGCATGGAACAATTCGATAAAGCCGCTCAGTGGTATGGGTCGAGTATCGAGTTAAAATACTATGAAATCGATCCGAAAGTGTACTATTTTCATGGGGAAATGCTTCGAATGAATGGTGATTTGAAAAAAGCAAGCGAAAGCTACACCAGCTATAAAAATAAGCGAGGCAAGGATACATCAATCGACATTGATTTACTTATCGAATCCTGTAAAGAGTCTGCCCTTGTTCATGATGAAGAGTCCAAATATGTGGTAAAAGCAGAGGACAAATTAAATCGCAAAGAATTTGACATGGCTCCGTTCCTTTCGGATAAGAAAGAGTCTCAAGTGTTTTTCGGAACACAACGTGAAGAGGTTACAAATCCAGCTCGTGACCCAATTACAGGTGAGAAATTCATGGATATTTGGATGGCCGAATTCAATGAAAAAGGAGATTTCGTTAGTGCTAAAAGCATTGATAATACAAACCAAATAAATACAAAAGACAACGAAGGAACAGCGATCATGGATAGAAAAGGGAAAACCTTATATTTTACACGTTGTCCTTCCATGCCAAAACAAAATCTCGGTTGTGAAATTTGGATGGCAGATAAAAACGGTGAAGAGTGGGAGAACGTTCGTGAAATCAACCTTGAGGCTGCGTTAAATGCACAGATATCCAAATCAAAAGATTCCACATTCAGTAAATCATCAGAAATCTCAATTGGTCACCCATGCTTAACTGCGGATGGTCAAATGCTCATTTTTGCTTCGAACATGCCGGGTGGATTAGGCGGAAAAGACCTTTGGTATATCACTTACGATAAGAAAGCCAAGGGTTGGGATACAACTAAGGTATACAACATGGGCGCTGGAATTAACACTGCAGGAAATGAATTATTCCCTTCGCTTTCGCCAAATGATAGCTTATTGTTTTTCGCAAGTGACGGCCACCCAGGTGTTGGTGGTTTAGACATCTTTAAAGCTGCGATTAAAACAGCAACAACGGAACCGTTAAAAAAATGGGGTGCTGCTCAAAACATGTTGAAGCCAATAAACTCATCTGCTAATGATTACGCGCTAACCATTAGAAAAGATCTGAAAAGTGGTTATTTCACTTCAGAGCGTTCAACGGCTAAAAACAGAACTTATACTCCTGATATTTATTCATTCACCACCCCACCAGTTACCTATGATTTAACGGTGATTGTTTATGAATTAGGAAACAAATCAAAGAAATTAAGTGATGCCCGAGTTACAGTGAATGAAGTATCAGGTCAAAATTGGGATGGTCTAACTAAGAAAAATGGAAAGACCGACAGATGGGCAGATCGAAAAGGTGACAAGGCACATCCAAGATATATTAATGGAGGATTTGATTATCAAATTAAGGCATCCAAAGAGCGATATTTCCCAATGTCCCGAGCCACAGTAATTTCTACCAAGGGTGAAGGTGGTCAAGGCGTGTTAGAAAATTCTCAAAGTTTTGTGGTTGAGATTCCTTTAATTCCAATTGAACTTAGAACGCCGGAGATTCGTTATCACTTAGATAAATGGACTTTTGTGAACGACAACACCATAAAATCAAACGACTCTTTACAATTCCTTGTGGATTTATTGAAAGATAATCCAGACATCGTAATTGAATTGTATTCACACACAGATAGTCGTGACACCGAAATCCACAACCAAGCGCTTTCTGAAAACCGTGCGAAAGCCGTGTTTAATTACTTAGTTGGAATTGACCCTAAGAATGCGTGTAGAATTAAACCTTTCGGTAAAGGTGAAAGCGAACCAGCAAAATACACAGATGACAAGGGCGTAGAACAAACCTTGACCGATGATTACATTAACCAATTTAAAGCGGATAAGGTGAAATTTGAAGCCTTACATCAGTTGAATCGTAGAACTACGGTTAAAATTGTAATGGAGCCAGGAACACAAAATCCTGTGATTTTCGATTACAATGCACCTTGTACTCCGGATGCAAATTATTTCAAATACACAGATCCATTACCGAGATAATTACTTGGATTGATACTTAAAAGCCGGCAAATGCCGGCTTTTTTTGTATCTTTAAGTGTGCGGGAAGATGGATTGCAATGGGCATGGAGTAAGGGATTAATATCAGGGGTCGATACATACTCAAAGCATCCAATTCTCGTCATCCATACAGGCACTTGGAATCGCTTTGCGCCAGGACCCGATTTTCGTGATGCTTGCATTCGCATGGGTGAGATAACGTGGTATGGAGATGTTGAAATCCATGTTAAATCCTCTGATTGGTTCAAGCATAAACATCAAACGGATCCGAAATACCGTAACGTCATTCTGCATGTGGTCGCAGAAAATGATCAACCTCTTGAATTTAACGATGAACGTATCCCAACCCTCGTTGTGGAATCACAGGTGATTTCAAATCTTACCTATTGGAATAAAAAAGATGAATACCTACTACCTTGTAGGTTTGGTCAACATACCTTCTCAACAGATTTCATGTATAGCTTTTGGCGAAAACGGATGAATCGCAAACACCATGAATATTCCAATGAAAAAGAAATTGCTGCATACATCTTGAAGCAAAATTCCTGCTTGTATGTACACAAAAGAAATGCACGTCAAAGGCAGTTAATCACACTTGAAGCTGCATTAATACGACTAAGAAATTCCACGACCTTTCAAAGACAGAATCCTTTGTTGTCAGAACTTAAAACCCTAAAAGATGAATTTATGGTGCATCTTACAGCTTTTGAAGCACAAACCATCCTAATCAATGGGGTTATTCCATACCTTTGGAATCCACAAAATGAGGCTGAGCTATACGCCTTTGCTAAAACAATTCCACCCGAAAAAAACAGAATAATTAGTCAGTTCAAACACATCCTACCAACAACTAAAAATGCATACGAAACACAAGCGCTTCTCGAAATAAATCGCCAACTTTGTAGTACTAATAAATGTTTAACCTGTGAAGTTGGAAAGAAGATTTTAAGCTCATGAAACGTCAATTACAAAAATTAATCTTTTTTTTTGAATTACATTCCTACGGTGTATGTTTGTGGTGGGCACGAAAACTGGGTATTAATCCATACAAGGTCCGCTTAGGATTTATTTATTTCTCCTTTATTGGTCTAGGTTCACCGATCTTGTTATATCTTATTATGGCATGGATTTTAGAACACCAACACTATTTCAAATTGCAAGCTAAACCTAAAAAAACCATTTGGGAGCTATGAAACTACTGATCACTGGTTCCAATGGCTTGCTCGGTCAGAAATTAGTAGCCGATTGCATCGATCAACGCATCGATTTTCTTGCCGTTTCATCCGGTGAAAACCGAAACCCTGAGTGTCCAAACACCCACTACACGTCAATTGATATTACTGATTTCAGCGAAGTAAACCGTTTTTTGGACCTAAGTTCATGCACGCACATTATGCATACCGCAGCCATGACCAATGTCGATGCCTGTGAGTTGAATCCAGATGAATGCTACCAGGTAAATCACCTTGCTAGCCAACATTTATTTGAAATTGCAAAAGAAAAAAAACTTCATTTTACCCTGCTTTCTACGGACTTTGTTTTCGACGGTAAAACAGGGAATTACCTTGAAACAGACCTTCCAAATCCACTCAGTGTTTATGGGAATTCCAAATGGTTGGCTGAACAAGTGCTAATAAACTCAGATTATACCCATTGGGCGATCGTAAGAACGATAATTGTGTACGGTGTCGGCTACAGCCTAAACAAATCCAATATTTTTTCTTGGTTAATGAACGAATTGACTCAGGGAAAAGAGGTTTCCTTGATTACCGATCACTTCAGGGCACCTACATGGGCAGAGGATTTAGCTGCCGGTTGCATGGCAATAGCTAAAAATGACCATACAGGTATTTATCATCTATGTGGTCCGGAAACCCTTTCCGTCTTTGATATTGGTATTCGTGTTGCGAGGTTTTTGGGCGTCTCTGAAACATTAGTCAAAGCCATCGACTCTAACACACTAAATCAACCCGCACCGAGGCCACCTCACACGGGATTCAACCTAAACAAAGCCAAAACAGAACTTGGCTATGAACCACATACCATAGAACAAACCCTTGAGTTCTTGCAGAATAAATTGATAATCGGTTAATATTCGGGTTAAAATAATATATTTGTTAACCTAAAAAACGATACGATGTCTATTTGGAGAAAAAAGGATTTAGCCGCAATGCTTGCTGATGCGGAAGGAGGAGAAAAATCATTAAAGCGGTCACTTGGTGCATTCCAATTGGTTGCGCTTGGTGTTGGTGCGATTATTGGCGCCGGATTATTTGTAAGAACGGCTGCTGCTGCTGCAGAAGCTTCTGGAAACGGTGTTACCCTATCCTTTGTTGTCGCAGCGATTGGATGTGCATTTGCTGGGCTATGTTATGCGGAATTCGCTGCTATGATACCGATTTCAGGTAGTGCCTACGCCTATTCATTTGTTACCATGGGTGAATTAGTCGCATGGATAATTGGCTGGGCCTTAGTTATGGAGTATGCCCTCGGAGCAGCTACCGTATCCATCGCATGGAGCGAATACCTCAACAACCTCTTTGGCGGTGCCATACCTTATGAATGGTGCCATTCACCCTTTGAAAGCATTAAATACCTTACAGGTGATGCCATGCACAAAGCAACTGTGATGTTTCCCGAATTCACTAAATCAATTCATCATGGAAAATTGGTATTATCCACAGCGCAATTAAACAAGATGCCTGATCTGGCAAACGCGGTACAAAGTGCTTCTGGGATTATTAATGCACCGGCATTGATTATTCTCTTTATGTTGACGGCACTTTTAATTCGTGGAACCAAAGAATCTGCGTTTGTTAACGCGATAATTGTATTTCTCAAAGTGGCTATCGTATTGGTATTTATCGTTATTGGATGGCAATTTATCAACCCTGAGCATTATTCTCCGTACTTAATCCCTGAAGGAATTAAAGGACACGAAGGATTTTTTGATTGGGGATGGGGTGGCGTTCTTGGCGGTGCTGGAATTGTTTTCTTTGCCTTTATTGGATTTGATGCCGTATCTACAGCAGCCCAAGAGGCTAAGAATCCAAAACGCGATATGCCGATAGGAATCCTAGGGTCATTGGTTGTATGTACTTTGTTGTATATTCTCTTCGGGCATGTATTAACCGGTGTTGCTCCTTGGTCTGATTTTGGCGATCCAGCACTAGGAAAAGAAGCATCCGTTACGTATACGATTAGTACGTATATGAAAGGATATGAGTGGTTAGCAACCGGTGTTAATGTGGCGATATTAGCTGGATTTTCAAGCGTAATATTAGTAATGCTTATGGGGCAAAGCCGTGTGTTTTACTCCATGAGTAACGACGGATTATTACCGAAAGCTTTTGGTGAATTGCATCCGAAGTTCCAAACGCCATATAAAGCCAATTGGATTTTGTTTGTATTTGTTGGATTATTCGCAGCGTTCGTACCAGGAAGTGTAGCCGGAGACCTTACATCGTTCGGCACCCTGTTTGCGTTTATTTTAGTGAGCGCAGGAGTTTGGATTATGCGTGTAAAAAACCCAGAATTTGTTCGTCCATTTAAAACACCCTTGGTTCCTTTGGTTCCAATTCTGGGAATTCTTGTATGTACGGCAATGATTGTTTCTTTGGATATTCAAACCCTTAAAGTTGCCGGCGCATGGATGGCTCTGGGGTTAATCATCTATTTTGCATACAGCAGAAAAAACTCTCATTTGCATAAATAGGAACCCTTTAATTTATCGCTATCTATGGGCAATGTCCCGCAGAAATCTTTAGGACTCCTTGACGCTACCCTGCTTGTTGCCGGGTCTATGATTGGATCAGGGATATTCATAGTATCCTCGATTATGATGAATGACATCGGCTCTCCCGCATGGATGCTTGTCTTGTGGGTTTTAACCGGTATCATTACAATTTTGGCAGCCCTAAGTTATGGTGAATTGGCGGGGATGATGCCAAATGCGGGTGGACAATACGTCTACATTCAGCGGGCTTTTGGAAGGTTGCCTTCGTTTCTATATGGATGGACTGTATTTACGGTTATTCAAACCGGTGTAATTGCCGCGGTGGCCGTTGCCTTTGCAAAATATACCGCCGTATTTTTCCCTTCTTTAAACGATGTGATATTGGATATCTCATTCCTTAAACTTACCTATGGGCATGTAGTAGCCATTGGGTCTGTGGTGGTCCTGACCTATTCAAACGCTCAAGGATTAAAAAATGGTAAAATCATTCAATTTGTTTTTACATCCGCGAAGTTGTTTGCCCTATTTGCCCTCATCATTTTAGGGATTTACTTGGGTTTCAAAACAAATGTGTTTGCCTTAAATATGACGGATGCGTGGAAGGCGTTTAAGACAACAAGTAATGAGGCTGGCGTAATAAGCACAACACCACTAATGGGTTGGGCATTGGTGGGAGCACTCGGAGCAACAATCATAAATTCGCTGTTTTCCGCTGATGCTTGGAACAATGTAACGTTTATTGCAGGGGAAATAAGAGATCCTAAAAAAAATATACCCCGAAGTTTGTTCTTAGGCACACTGGTCGTTACCGTAATTTATGTGTTAGCGAATGTAGCCTACCTCATGTTATTGCCCAATCAAGATATTATGAATGCCCCAAGTAACCGGGTAGGTGCAGCGGCAGCACATGTAATTTTTGGTGAACCTGGTGTATTAATTATGGCCGGCTTAATTATGATTTCAACCTTCGGATGCAATAACGGACTAATCCTTGCGGGTTCGCGTTTATATCATGCGATGGCGAAAGATGGCTTGTTTTTCAAAAAAGCAAATGAACTGAATACACATGGGATTCCAAGCGCTGCCTTATGGATTCAATGCCTATGGGCTTCTATCTTGTGTTTATCAGGAAAATATGAAGACCTACTTACCTACAGTACCTTTGCCAGTTTATTGTTTTACATTTTGACGATCGCCGGTATTTTTCGTTTGCGTAAAACAGAACCTGATACACCTCGTCCATACCGAGCATTTGGCTACCCACTCCTCCCCATACTCTATATTGCAATTACAAGTAGCATTTGTTTAATTCTTTTAATTTATAGCCCTGTAAACACCTTAATTGGACTCTTCATTGTGGCTATAGGTATTCCTGTTTACTTTCTTACCGCTAAAAAACAATAGGACGCTTAAAAAATACGTTTGGGTAGGCTATGAGTCAACACCCTAAACTAACGCAGCGAACAAAATCAGGTCTAATCGTGTGGAGCATCCTAGCCCTTGGGATTGTACTTACCCCTAGAATTATTAGAACTTGCTTTCCAGGAGAACCTATTAAAATCGAAATAAAAACACTAAAAAAAATCAAGCGATTCATAAAGGCTGAGCGAAAGAAACAATGGAATTACAAACGGAATAGATATCACACACCGCCGTCGAAATTCAACCCAAATGACTATTCCTTAAGCCAATGGATGGCACTCGGCTTAACAGAAAAACAAGCCAATGTGGTGCTGAAATTCTGTAAATATCCCCTTAAATCAAATGAGGATTTAAAACGAATTTTTGTGATACCCGAAGCCCTGTTTCAACGAATTAAAGATTCCACCATATATTCCAGCAAAGCACCCAACCATAACACTTCAAACGTATCAACCCTTCAACCGGAAAAACAACCAAAGCGTATCACTATTGGTGCGATCGATAGCGCCAAATTAGTTTCGATCAGAGGAATTGGTCCGTTTTATGCCAAAATGATCATGCGTTACGAGCGGGCCTTAGGAGGATTCCATAAAAAAGAGCAACTACTCGAAGTATTTAAAATGAATACAGAGACCTATGAGATACTTTGTAATAAACTTGATTTTTCAGAAACTCAGATTCGTAAAATTTCGATTAACAAGGCCAATGCAGAAGAACTCGATCGCCATCCATACTTGAATCGATGGCAAGCTAACTCGATCGTAAAGATGAGAATTCAATTGGGGGGATTTCAATCACTGAACGAACTTCGGAAATCACATTTAATTAACGCAGAAGATTTTGAGAAGTTAGAACCATACGTATCTTTGTAACATGGAACTATCAAATAAAATTCAACTCGCCATTCGCGATGTACATGATTTCCCAAAAGAAGGAATTGTGTTTAAAGACATCACGCCAATTATGATGAATGCAGGGCTGAGCAATGAAATTCTTGAAGCATTAGCGGAGCAATTTAGGTCAGAAAATCTTCAGGGTATTGCTGGCATTGAAAGCAGGGGATTTTTATTTGGGTTCCCTTTAGCCATGGCACTAGGCATTCCGTTTATAATGATTCGAAAAAAAGGTAAGTTGCCGTATGAGAAAATCTCACATGCTTACGATTTAGAATATGGTTCCGCGGTAATTGAAATGCATTCTGATGCCCTTAGCCCAGGGGACCGAATCTTAATCCATGATGACCTTTTAGCCACAGGAGGTTCAGCAGCAGCAGCAGCCGAACTAATTCAAAAATGCCAAGGTGTCGTTGCGGGATTCAATTTTATGGTTGAATTGCAATTTTTAGAAGGGCGCGAAAAACTAAAAACCTACTCTGAGAACATATCAAATCTCGTCCAGTATTAACATCAACGAATCAATCAACATGAACTTCGAGAAAAATGAAAACCAGCAAATGATTGCACAAATGGTGCGCGATTTTGCAGAAAAAGAAATCAGACCCCATATGATGAATTGGGATCGCGACGAGTATTTTCCCGTGGAAACCATGAAACGAATGGGAGAATTAGGTTTACTCGGCATATTCGTTCCTGAAACGTACGGTGGATCCGGCTTTACTTATTTTGAATACGCTACAGCACTTATGGAGCTTGGAAGAGTTTGCGGAGGAATTGGCCTTAGTGTAGCAGCTCATAACTCGTTATGTACCGGACATATTTATTATCACGGGAACGAAGAACAAAAAAGGCGTTTTCTACCCAAGCTGGCCAGTGGAGAGTTTATTGGCGCATGGGGCTTAACAGAACCAAATACCGGGTCTGATGCCATGCGCATGAAAACAACGGCCGTAAAAGACGGGAATGATTGGATCATAAACGGGGCAAAGAATTGGATTACACATGGTCTTTCCGGAGATGTAGCCGTAGTACTAGTTAGAACCGGAGAACTACTCGATAGCAACGGGATTACAGCCTTTATTATCGAAAAAGGCATGCCGGGATTTTCAGCCGTAAAAATCAAAGATAAATTTGGTGTACGCGCAAGTGAAACCGCTGAATTAATTTTCGATAATGTCCGTGTACCTCAAGAAAACGTACTGGGTGAAGTTGGTCAAGGATTTAAACAAGCCATGCAAGTGTTAGATGGTGGTAGAATCTCTATCGCAGCGCTTGGATGCGGAATTGCTAGAGGAGCGTTCGAGGCATCGGTTAAGTATGCAAAAGAGCGGGAACAGTTCGGACAACCTATTGCAGGATTCCAAGCCATTGCATTTAAACTCGCGGATATGGCCACAGAAATTGAAGCTTCCGAACTTTTAACTTTTCAAGCGGCATACAGAAAAAACAATAAGTTAAGCGTCACAAAAGAAGGTGCCTTTGCTAAATACTTCTCATCTGAAGTAGCAGTAAAATGTGGCAACGAAGCCGTTCAAATCATGGGAGGCTATGGCTATACCAGAGAGTATCCAGCAGAGAAATTCTTAAGAGATTCCAAGCTTCTTACCATTGGTGAGGGAACCTCAGAAATTCAAAAATTAGTTATCTCAAGAGATTTAATAAAATAAATTTGGATTATTAGCGGTTTACCGTATCTTTGCAATCCTAAAAGTTAGAACATATGCTTATTATTCCGATTAAAGAAGGTGAAAACATCGAACGTGCACTTAAGAAGTACAAGAAAAAGTTTGAAAAAACAAACGTAATGAAACAACTTCGAGCGCGTAAAGAATTCGAAAAACCATCTATTTCTCGACGTCAAGAAGTAATTCGTGCCGCTTATAAGCAACGTATGCAATCACAACAATTGTAACATTACAACTCATATTTCGTTAAGGGGCTTAGGCCCCTTTTTTTATGCTCCAAAAATTCTACGAATACTTGCGCTTTGAAAAGCGTTTTTCTGAACACACCCTTGTCGCGTATGCGACGGACTTGGAGCAATTCATCGTATTTTCTGAAGTAAGTACCCTGCAAGATATTACCCAACTGAAATCAGTATTCATACGCGGATGGATTGTTCAACTCATGGAAGAAGGATACTCAAATAAAAGTGTAAATCGTAAATTAGCGTCACTGCGTACCTTGTTCAAATGGCTAAGGAAAGAAGGTATTAGTGTTGAAAATCCGATGTCGAGAATACGAGGGCCAAAAGTTGAAAAACGACTCCCCTCCTTTGCTAGAGAGCAAGAACTAGGTTCAGACCGAACGAAACACCTGTTTCATGACGACTTTAATGGCTTACGCGATGAATTAATGCTGGAGTTATTCTACCAAACAGGCATTCGTTTAAGCGAACTTATTGGGTTAACCCTACAAGATATTCAATCCAATAGCATCAAGGTATTGGGAAAACGAAATAAAGAGCGCATCATTCCTATTAGTTCCTCCTTGCACCATAAACTTAACGGCTATATCGCAGCACGAACAGCATACGCCAAATGTAATCGCTTGTTGATTCTAGAAAACGGTAAGCCACTTTATCCAGCGTTCGTATATCGAAAAATCCATCAAATGCTCGGTACGCTGACTACCTTAGATAAACGCAGTCCGCACGTGTTACGACACACCTTTGCTACACACATGCTAAATAACGGCGCTGGGCTTGAAACCCTAAAGGCCTTACTTGGACATGCTTCGCTCGCTGCAACGCAAGTATACACGCACAACTCCTTTGCGCAATTAAATCAAATCTATCGGCATGCGCATCCTCGGATGAATAAACACTAGGGGTTTAATTTAGGATTCTTCAAATGCCGCTCGGCATCGCGTTGCGTTTTCTTATCGAGATTTTTTATCATGGCATGCGTAAGATCAATTCCTGTTTGATTTGCAATGCAAAGGAGCATGAAAAGCACATCGGCTAATTCATCTACAAGATCTTTTCCCTTGTCGGTAAACCTCAGGAAGATTTTGGTCCTCAAAAAAATACCAAATAATTAAATAACATTTAAAATAAGGTAATAATAACTTGGAGTGATGTAATGTGCTATTTTTTTTTAGAATGAAGTCTATACCAAAACAATTACAACAAAATTTAATGCTTATTTAATTGTATTTGAGAAACTTAATTTTTTATTATTCGCAGTGTTGAATAATGACTTTCAGCATCAACAAAATGTAATATATAGGTTCCGTTTTCGTAATACGAAAGATCAAGCATGGCATTATTGGTATTGGGTAATTGTAGTGTATTTAATAATCTACCATGTATGTCTCGAATAGTGATTATTGTGTATGAGCGGAAAGGTTGTAAATCAACAAATGCTTTATCCCTTGTTGGATTCGGTGTTGCGCGTAGGTTAAGGTAATTTGTTATATCCTCGGTTTCCGCTAATGAAAAACTAAAGACACGCACCGCTCCGTTATTTTGGCCGACGGAAGGTTCACCTTCAACGAAGGTATTTATAGTTGGCATAGAAACTGAAGAACCAGCAAGACCGTTAGCTTCTAAACCATTTATCTTAGTTCCTTTTAATTGCCAATCGTTTCCATTCCATTCAAATACTCTAATATTACCGTTATTATACATTGGAGGTGTATCCCCATCATAAGCACCTATCGCAATTGTATTAGAGTCAGGCATACTTACCGAACATCCAAAACGGTTGTATTCAGCTTCGCCGTCTATATCATTACCTTTTTGAATCCATCCGTTACCATTCCAATAATATACCTTTACATGACCCGATTCAATTCCAATACCATCGTGCCAAAAATCACCTATTCCAATCATATTTGGATTCGGCATATGCGCCGTAAGCCCATATAAATCATTAGGATTTAAATCTGGAAGCAGATCTGTTCCTTTTTGAATCCAGTTAGAACCATTCCATGTAAATATTGCTGTTTTCACACTGTTAGCGATCGCGATAGTTTCAGAATTAGGCATATGCACTGAATTAATATTATAACAACTATTTGAGTCACAGGCAAATGCTGGGCCTTTTGGTATCCAATCCGATCCGTTCCAACGATAAACCCACACAGTTCCTCCAACACCAGCAGGCATACCACTAAAAGCAACGGTATTTTCATCCGGCATTGAAAGTGTTCCATCAAATTGTGTATTCGTTATACCTGCAATTTTATTCCCTTTCGCAATCCAATCAGAACCGTTCCATGTATAAATTTTTACATATGGTTCATTGGCAAAATTTGCCGTCGCCACTGCGCTAATCGTATTTGCATTTGGCATAGCCACGTTACTTCCAAATCTTTCACCAAATTGCCCATTTAAGGTTGAACCTTTTTGAATCCATGTGTTATTTACAAGTGTGTAAATGCGTACTGCACCAGATTCGTTGTTTTCGTAATATGCACCAACTACCACGGTTTGATCATCGGGCATTGATACCGAACGCCCAAATCTACTGTCAATTGGGCCTTGTATAGTTTCACCAATTTGAATTTGAGCAATAATCGTTAACCGTACGATGAGGATTAAAAAGAAAAAAAGAAATTTTTGAAATAGCTTTATCATGTGATTTAAAATTAATTAATTCTAATGGCTTCAAATGAACCCGAAACATTGTTTGATGTGCCTCCCATGTCCGAAGCCACTCCGGAGAAGCTTCCTTTCACCAAGGTATTCGAAGAAATTTGAGTTGAAATAGTTTCGCTTGGAAAGGTTTGGATTGTTAAACTTATATTTCCCCCAAATTGAGTAGAAATAATATTACCATTAGCCTGGTCATTAATTTGGAAACTATTTTGAGTCGCGTTAAAACTACCCGAATTAAAAGTGTAAGTACCAGCAGAGGCCATTCCAACTTTAGCGAACGTGAAAGTAAAAAAGGCAATGTTTGGATTTTCTACAAAAAGAAGGATGCCATTTCCGCTGCTGCTTGTATATTGCGCTCCACCTTCAGCAGCTTGAGAAACCTCTGGATAGTACCCCTGCCAATTGCGCGTCTGTCCGTTTATCGTGATTGACCACTTTATCAGTACAGTTCCTGAATTGTTATTGGGTGGATTTTGATTCTTATTGCAACCGACAAAGCCTAAGCAAAAAAGTGCGAAAACAATTGGTGCGAAAACAGGCTTAAAAAATTTAATCATGATATTTTGTATTATTTGTTCAATTTATCTAAATCCTATAAATTCTTGGCTTTCAATATTGGTGTTCAAAAAGAGAACACTGGAGTTGAAAAACGTTAAATTCCCCGAGTTAAACGAATACAAGAAGAATAAACATCTTTCACTTTCGACTGAATGGTCAAGGTATGAAATGAGTTTATTTCCACATTCTTCCATTTTGCTATTTAATTCGTCTAATATATTTTGTAGCTCAACGAAAGTTAATGTATTAGCGTCACAAATATGCCAAAAAACATTATGTACTGACGGACATAAAAGCTGAATTTTTCGCCATTTTTTGAACGGAATGCAGAATTTCCTTTCTTCCAATAACTCCATGTTAACCATATTAAGCGGAACCAAATCATCATTATCATGGCATTTGTCCCCTTTGTGTGAACACACCATGAGAGGCTCCAAATAATGACGTTTGAACAAATCAATATTGCGCTCAGATTGAAAAAAATCAAAAATGCTTTTGACATTAGAATCCATGCCCAAAAGTAATTGATAAAAAGCCGGTGAACTATGCTTTTATTTTCTAAATTATTATATTTGTATCTAATTTAGTTACTTTTTAATTAAATAATATGAATCCTATAGGCAATAAAATACGGCTACTTCGCGAAGAGAGAGGTCTTTCACAAGAAAATATAGCTGCAGAACTAAACATGACTCAATCCAACTATGCTCGTTTGGAAAAGGATGACAATCGAATCAATTTACCACGATTGATTACCATAGCACATACACTTAATACAACGGTAACAGAATTGGTTGGAGAAAAAGCCAACAACATTGTAAACCAACACAACAATAAAGAGGCAATTACCTACTTACAGTCAACCTTTCAGGCTGACCGCGAACATATTCAATCCCTGAAAGAAGAAATTGATTTTCTGAAAAAATTATTGGAAAGTAAACAATGACTATTAGATTTTTTTGACAAACGAAGTCCGCACGT
>JACCDP010133677.1_pt1 | contig 27988 bp, 22 predicted proteins | sample 7445841 | NCBI WGS metagenome assembly JACCDP01 (sample SAMN15323441, study PRJNA562643) | freshwater metagenome | isolation source: river surface water | place: USA:Blue River Watershed | collected 2017-08-17 | reverse complement strand
CCCACCGTGTAATAAAACGTGTAATGCCGGCGAAACCATCTTGGCGAACAATGGACCGCTCCTCGCACTAACTTTTTGCGAGTTTTTCAAAAATGAAGCCATGACGATATCAGTTCTCTTCTAAGCCATAGGATCACGGCAGGCCGGGGTCGGGATAGATCGGATCTGGCTGAGTTCATGTTTAAATTACAGCCGAATGGTTAATCGACAGAAACCTAAGTCACTTGCCTCTTCGGTGGTGGAGCGTCTGCTTGGCGAGATTCGCACCGGACGCTATCCGGCCGGCAAACAACTCCCTACCGAATCGACGCTGATGGGTGAGTTTGGCGTTAGCCGCACGGTCGTGCGCTCGGGCCCCTTCGGACCCGGGATGTCCACCGCCACACACTCGTTATCAATGATCGCCCGCTTCAGCTCAGTGGCTGTGCGGCAAAAAACAACCTGACGCTTACACTCACCGCAGAACCGGATCCTCGCATCAGGTGTGGGCGCAAGTGAATCCCAGACCTTTGGGCACTTAAACGTGAATTCACAGTTACGGATCTCTTTAGTCATCGCTCAAAATTAAGGCCCAGCAGTCTCATCCAATGAGCCTGCCCACCCCTAGGATTGCCTTTCTGCTTGTATTTGGACTAGCTTGCCCTAAATTCCGCTAAACTGGAATCTCTATAAAGATTACAGTGAATGAACGAGCAAATAAAGCCAGCCATGACCGTCCGCGAAGTTGCAGGCTTCTTGAGCGTGGATGAGAAGACGATCTACCGACTCGCCCAACAAGGCAAGCTGCCAGGTTTTAAAGTGGCCGGTGCTTGGAGATTCCAATTGCAGGATATCCAAGGGTGGATTAACGAGCAGAAACGTAATGGGGGAAACAGTGAATCCCAACCCCAGAGAACGTTGGACTCCAGCCTCCCGTATCGGGATTGTTTTTAATCTAACCGTCTCAACCGCTGACGTTTTGTCGCCTCCTTTTGCAGTAGATGGGCACAGAATGACGAATAGAAGTAACAACTTTTTCAATGGGCATGACTGAGAATGACTGAAATTGTTTATGTGTTGACCAATGAGGCGATGGAAGGGCTCGTAAAAATTGGTAGGACGACGACCAGCGTTGAGCAACGTATTAGAGAATTGGATAACACAAGTCTCCCCCTGCCTTTTCAATGCTTCTTCGCCGGAGAGGTCACCGACAGCGCATACGTCGAATCTCATCTTCATAAAGCATTTGCAGATAAGCGAGTACGTAATAATCGCGAGTTTTTTCGCATCGACCCTAATCAAGTTCGTGCAGCGATAATGATCGCCAGCCCAAAAGACGTCACACCCAGAACTGATGTTGTGGTCGACCAAAGCGACGTACAGGCTCTTCAAAAAGCTGGGGTTGTTTACGATAGGCGTACACGGCTCAAATTCAGCGAGCTTGGCATTCCAGTTGGGTCGAAACTGGTGTTTGTAAAGGACGAAACCGTCACCTGCACTGTTGTCGCTAATGGAGAGGTCGACTATGAAGGGACTATTATGTCCCCGAGTAAGGCGGCGCTACTGGCAATACAACGACTCGGATACACCTGGGCTGCTGTGAGTGGTAGCGATTATTGGAAGTATGAAGACGAAACACTGACTGCAAGGCGATTACGTTTAGAAGATGAGCAAGAGTGACTCCTGTAAACATGCGTCCGTACTCAGATCATCAAGCAAAATTATTTGCGACTAAGCTCACGCTGAGGCAACCAGCAAACAGTATTGACAAGCTTAGTCAGGCAATTGCATCAGCCCGCGTAGATTTAAACCCCCATCAAGTGGATGCTGCATTATTTGCAGTTCGTAGTCCGCTGAGTAAAGGGGTGATTCTGGCTGATGAGGTTGGTTTGGGTAAAACGATTGAAGCCGGTATTGTGATTTCCCAAAAATGGGCCGAACGTAAACGAAAGCTGCTTATCATTGCCCCGGCAACTTTACGCAAGCAGTGGCAACAAGAACTGATAGATAAATTTAATATTCCGAGCACCATATTAGAAAACGGAAGCTACAAGCCGCTAAAAAAAGCAGGTAAGCTCGCAAGCGGTGAGACCTTGTTGATTTGCTCGTACAACTTCGCCGCAAATAAAGCGGATGTGCTCGACGAGATTGATTGGGACTTGGTGGTAATTGATGAAGCGCACAGGCTTCGAAATGTTTATAAGCCTAGTAATAAAATGGCCGCTGCGATCGCGGAAATCGTAGCTGATGTACCAAAAATATTGCTCACAGCAACTCCGCTTCAAAATAGTCTTCTTGAATTGTATGGTTTGGTGAGTATTATTGACCCACATGTATTTGGCGATATAAACAGCTTTAAGGAGCAGTACGTGCGTGGTGTCAATGAGGCACTGCGAAACTCGCGGCTAAAAGAGCGTATCAAACCCTTCTGCCAGCGAACACTTCGAAAACAAGTGCTCGAGTACATTAAATTTACTCAACGTGTAGCAATGACAGAAGAGTTCGTGCCAAGCGACGAGGAGCACCGGCTCTATGAACAGGTATCTGCATACCTGCAGCGTGAAAAACTAAATGCGCTCCCACAGAGTCAACGCTCGCTAATGACGCTTGTTTTACGAAAATTGCTTGCATCGAGTAGTTATGCGATTGCCTCAACACTGAAAAAACTAGTGGAAAGACTTGAGCGTTTTCAGGCAAAGCAGTCACTGCTCGAATTACTTGAAGGTGAAGTTGAAGGCTTAGACGAATTGGCTGACGAGTTTGGGGAAGAAGCCGTCGAGGCAGCAAGTGAAAAACTTACGCCAGAAGAGCTTCAAGACCTGCGACTTGAGTTAGTCGAGCTACGTGAATATGCTGCCTTGGCGAGCAATATACGTGACAACGCTAAGGGTTCGGCACTGTTAAAAGTGCTTGAAACGGCTTTTGACAGACTTGAGAAAATCGGTGCGGCGAAAAAAGCTGTCGTGTTTACTGAGTCGACACGTACACAGCGGTACCTCGCAGACCTGCTTGTTCGTAGTACCTACGATGGCAAGATCTGTCTGATGAATGGCAGCAATTCAGATGCGCAGTCAAAAGAGATTTACTCTGAATGGACAAGGCGACACGCTGGAAGTGACAAGATATCGGGCTCAAAAACGGCTGATATGAAGGCTGCTATCGTTGAGCATTTTAGGGATAATGCCACCATCTTGATTGCTACTGAAAGTGCTGCAGAGGGTGTGAATCTGCAGTTTTGTTCCCTTGTGGTTAATTACGATTTGCCGTGGAATCCCCAACGTGTTGAGCAGCGGATTGGTCGTTGCCATCGTTATGGGCAGAAGTTTGATGTTGTTGTTGTTAACTTTCTTAATAAGCGTAATGCAGCAGATCAACGGGTATATCAGTTGCTAGCTGAAAAATTTAAGCTGTTTGATGGCGTATTCGGAGCGAGCGACGAGGTGCTCGGGGTTATAGAAAATGGTGTTGACATTGAGAAGCGAATCGCTAGCGTTTACCAGACCTGCCGCACAGCAGATGAAATTCAATATGCGTTTGATGAAATTCAGCACGACTTAGATGAACAAATTAAGGCTGCGCTTGAGACAACACGCTTGAAATTGCTTGAAAACTTTGACGAAGAAGTAAACGCACGACTCAAGGTAAGTCATGATCAAACTAAGGCAATGTTGGATAAACGTAGCGCCCTGAAGATGTCACTTGCTCAAACAGAACTTGCTTACTATGCTGTGTTTAACGGTAATACTCAGTTTTACCTGAAGAGAACCCCAGCAAGTAGCAACGCAGCAACAGGCATTTACAACCTGGATTGGCGTGAAGCTGATAGTAAGGAACAGCACTTCTTTTCTGAATCAAGTCCGCTTGCCAGCTGGATTGTACAAAATGCACTTAGTCGTGATATTGATAGTTGCGTTAAACTCGAATTAGACTATAAATCCTACCCATTTAAAGTAGGCGCACTTGAGCCTTACATTGGTAAAAGTGGCTGGGTTGTCGCTGAAAAAATTACTGTAAGCAGCATTGAAGATGAAGACTTCCTTGTGCTTACTGCTGTTACGGACAGTGGTGATGTGCTCGACGGTGAGCTTGCTGAACGCTTGATGGCTATACATTGCTCAGCCGTAGTGCCAGTTTCTGCCAGCGCCCCTCCAGCTGACATTGAACGTGCAGCGGCAAAACAACGTGATGCCGTTGCTAGAGGGCTTGACGAGCGCAATGCTCAATACTTTGACGAAGAGACTGCAAAACTGGATAGCTGGGCTGACGACTTAAAGTTCGGGCTTGAAACTGAACTTAAGCAATTAGACAAGGATATCAAGGAAGCGAGAAAGTCCGCGGCGGGCTCTATGTCACTTGTAGCAAAGTTGGAGCTTCAAAAACAGCTGCGTGAGCTTGAGCAGGCTAGAAATGTAAAACGCAGGAGCCTGTACGAAGCGCAAGACAGCGTTGATGAGCAGCGTGACGTGCTGATTAAAAAAGTCGAGGAACAATTGCAATGCTCAGTGCACACCGTTAGGTTGTTCACTGTGAAATGGAGCTTGAAATAAAAATGGCTGCAAAACAAAAACTTGAGTTGACGTGGATTGGCAAAGAACAAGTAACTAAACTCGAGCCACGCATCCTAATTGAGGACGTTGAGCTCTCGTATCATGCATCTAAACGCTTTGGTGGAGATGATCTTTTTGATAACAAGCTCATTTTTGGCGATAACTTGCTTGCACTTAAGGCGCTAGAGCATGAGTACGCGGGCAGGGTGAAGTGCGTTTTTATTGATCCACCTTATAACACGGGCTCTGCATTTGTGCACTATGAAGATGGAATTGAGCACTCGCTATGGCTTAGCTTAATACGTGACCGGCTAGAGATAATTAAGCGCCTGATGTCTGATGATGGCTCTTTGTGGATAACGATTGACGACAATGAAGCCCATTACCTTAAAGTGCTTTGCGATGAAATTTTTGGTCGACGTAACTTTGTAGCGAATGCGATTTGGGAGAAAGCAGACAGCCCACGAATGGACGTTAGACTATTCTCAGTGAGGCACGACCATTTGCTTGTATATTCAAAAAATGTCAATAACCTCAAATTGAAACGCCTAGCTAACGATGAAACCAGAGTTAAACACTATAACAAAATAGATGCTGATGGACGTCGCTATTATCTAAAACCTCTTCGTGCAATGGGGGGGAAGGGGGATTCGAGAGCAAATAGTCCGTCTTTGTACTTTGAATTAACTGCTCCTGATGGCTCTAAAATTCTACCAATTCGCCAAGACGGCGAAGATGGTGCATGGCGTTGGAGCAGAAAAAAAATTGAAGAAGAGAGCAGCAGAATCGAATGGATAAAAACGAAGAGCGGATGGAGTGTAAATTACCGCATTTATTTAGATTCAAGCGAGGGTCGCCCGTTAGAAACAATTTGGTTTAATCATGAGGTTGGTAGCAATAGAACTTCGAAGACTGAAATAAAAAACCTTCAACTCCACTCGACTCTGTTTGACACTCCAAAGCCAGAAAGTCTTTTGGCAAGAGTTATTGACGTTTCAACTGATCGTGGAGACATTGTTCTTGATTCATTTGCTGGCTCTGGCACAACTGGCGCAGTAGCACACAAGATGGGCAGGCGTTGGATTTTGGTTGAGCTTGGTGAGCATTGCCATACACACGTTATTCCACGGCTCAAAAAGGTTATTGATGGTGAAGATTCTGGCGGTGTTACGGAAGCCGTTGAGTGGAAAGGCGGCGGCGGTTTTCGTTATTACAAGCTCGCACCATCACTGCTTGAAAAAGATAAATGGGGTAATTGGGTAATTAATAGGGAGTACGATGCCAACATGCTTGCTGCTGCGGTTTGCAAGCATGAAGGCTTTACGTACAGGCCCAGCGACACTGATTGGTGGTCGCATGGTTACAGCACGGAAACTGATTTTATTTACGTTACAACTCAAACGTTGACAGAAGACCAGCTTTTAGCCTTGAGCGAGGAAGTTGGCACGGACCGAACGTTGTTAGTTTGCTGTTCTGCTTACAAGGCCAGCGCAGCAATGCTGAATGACAAGCTCACAAATCTAACAGTCAAAAAAGTGCCAAATGCATTGCTGTCAAAGTGTGAGTGGGGTAAAGACGATTACAGCATGAACATTATTAAATTGTCAGCAGCAGATGTTGTAGATGATGAAGATGATTCTACTCAGACAGCCAAAAAAAAGAAGACAGCTTACAAAGAGGCTGACTTGTTTGGTGACGCTGAGTAAAGGGATCGGTAATGGAAGCCTTCTACAGCCTTAACGATCAAAGCAAGCGTAATGTGAATGCAATCAGTTCACGTCTTAGCTTGCGTCAGCCTCAACGTGACAGCCTCGAAATATTGGCACATGTATTGGAAATGTGCCCGCCACAAAAGGGTGGAAACTTAGATGAACAGCTTGCAAAGGTTCAAGAAGCGTACACTAACGTTGCTAGCTTTGACCGTGAGTTTGTCTCGTTATGTTTTGCATTGGCAACTGGTGTAGGTAAAACACGGCTAATGGGGGCTTTCATGAGCTTGCTGTACACGCAGTATGGTGTACGCAATTTTTTCGTTCTTGCGCCAAACCTAACTATCTACAATAAGCTAATTACGGATTTTTCACCTTCATCACCTAAGTACGTTCTGAATGGCTTGCAAGAGTTTGCGAACAATTCGCCACTTGTTATTACTGGCGACAACTACGATAGTGGCATAGATGTTGCCAGTGGCAGACTAAATCAAGACGAAGTGACTATTAACGTTTTTAACGTAGCCAAAATTAGCAGTGAGGTGCGTGGTGGAAAAGCGCCCCGTATCAAACGCCTTAGTGAGTACATTGGACAGAGCTACTTTGAGTATCTCGCTAGCCTTGATGACTTGGTAATGATTATGGATGAAAGCCATCGTTACCGTGCAAGTGCAGGCTTCAAGGCAATCAACGAACTCAAGCCAATGCTAGGTTTGGAGTTGACAGCGACTCCGCAAGTTGAGAATGCTGGGCGTGCAACACGCTTCACAAACGTTATTTACGACTATCCTTTAGCTAATGCAATTGCTGATGGGTTTGTAAAAGAACCCGCCGTAGCAACGCGTGAGGACTTCAACGCAGATAACTACGGGGAAGAAGAGCTCGAAGACTTAAAAATTTGTGACGGCGTTGTGGTGCATGAAGACACGAAGATTGAATTAGCCACGTTTGCACGTAACCACAATCTGCCTGTTGTCAAGCCATTCATGCTGGTTGTGGCAAAGGACACAAGTCATGCAGACAAGATAGTCGAACGCATAAAGCGAAATGACTTTTTTGGTGGGCGCTACAAAAACAAGGTGATTACAGTCCACAGTAATCAACGTGGCGAAGAGAGTGATGAAACGATCGCAAGGCTGCTTGCCGTGGAAGATCCAGCTGAACCAACAGAAATCGTTGTTCACGTTGACAAGCTAAAAGAGGGGTGGGATGTACGTAACTTGTACACCATCGTCCCACTTCGTGCTGCGAACTCCACTACGCTTGTTGAGCAGAGCATTGGGCGTGGCTTGCGTTTGCCATATACAAAGCGGATGGGCGTTGCTGCCGTTGATCGCTTAACAATTGTTGCACACGACAAGTTTGACGCAATCATTAACGAAGCCAACAAGCCAAACTCAATCATCCGTAGTGTTGTACGCATTGGAAAAGACGTCAACCTAGTCGGCAAAAAGGCCGTGACAGTTACCAATACTGCAATTGAGCAGCTGATTGGTCGTCCGTTTACTCAGCCTGTACCAGAGGAACAGTTTACGCTTGATATACAGGACAAGCCATTACTACAGACTAAGGAAGAACAGACGGTCGTTAATTTGATCGTTGAGGCGATCAAGGAAAACGAGCGCAGAGTTTCGGATGTGCCAAACCTTGAAGCGCTGATTAAGCCGGATGTGCAAGAACGCATTGCCAAGCAAGTTACCGAGGCATATGAGACCACGTTTATTCCAAAGCAAGCAGAGTTTTCTGAAATAAGCACTAAGCCAGACATTGCTGCAATTGTAAAGGAGAGCTTAAAAAGATATTTAGATTTGAACATCGGTATTCCGCGCATCACCGTTCGTCCAAGAGGTAACGTGCGGACTGGGTTTAAGGACTTTGAGCTTGATGTAAGCGCAATCAATCAGCAGCCCGTAGATCAAAACCTTCTTATCCAACACTTACGTACAAGTGAGCGTCAAAGTATTCATGCCGATCTTGCATACGCAACGGAAGAGCAGGTCGAAGACTACATCGTGCGTAACCTGGTGGACTTTGACGACATTAGCTACTACGACCATGCGGAGATTCTCTACAAGCTTTCAAGTCAATTAGTAGCCAAGCTGCGTAGTTACTTACAAACAGATGAGGAACTGCTAAATGTTGTCCAGTTCAACCAAAAGCAGTTTGCCACTCATATCCATTCGCAAATGCAGCAACACTGGTGGCAGGAAGCTGATGAAGGGTATGACGTTGTTGTTAGCCGTGGCTATCAAACGTTTACTGACACGAGCTACACAGCAGATGGAAATGAAAAACTGCGTGACGTGCATCAGCCTCTAGCAACTGGCGAGCGCGACAGGATTGCGGGAATGGTTTTCGGTGGCTTTGAACGCTGCTCTTATCCCGTTCAAAAATTTAGCAGCGACAGCGAACGCATGTTTGCAAGCTTGCTGGAAAAAGATAAAGACGTAAAGAAATGGTTTAAGCCAACCCGCGAGCAGTTTGCTATTAGCTACCGTGACAGCAATGGAAGTACGGCAATGTATGAGCCGGACTTTGTGGTTGAAACAGCTACGCACAAAATCATCATTGAGCCTAAGCAAGCAGGTTTGATGACTGATGCTAATGTCTTAGCCAAGAAGAGTGCTGCTGTTACGTGGTGTGAGCATGCTACTAAACATGAGCAGAGTAATGGCGGCAAAGCTTGGATGTATGTACTTGTGCCACACACGGCTATTTTGCCCAGCGCAACGCTAAAGGGTTTGGTTCAGCAGTACAGAAGCTAAACCGATAAACAAGGTTGGGTTCGTGCTACGGAACGTGCGTAGGTAGACACTTGTTGGGGTTTTGTAAGAGTGGTGGCGATTCAGGGATTCGAACCCCGGACCTGCGGATTATGATGAAAACCGCTCTAATTTTCGTCAATAAAATCAGTCGGTTACAAGCCCAGAACCCTACCGTGTAACAAAACGTGTAACGGCGAGCTTAGTAGCTCGAGTAGCTCGAGTAGCTCGAGTAGCTCGAGTAGCTCGTCGAGCGTTACTTCAAGTAACGATTAGTGGAGAAGAGCTTAGCTTTTAGGGCGGCCTACCTTGAGCTTTTGTAAAGAATTTAGGTGACGCCTCACCGTGGAGTCTTTTGTTTTAGAGAGTAAAGCCAACGCTATTCGAAGAACTTCCGTTTTTCTGACTTCGAATCCCTCCGCTATCAATTGCTTCTTGACCGTCGTAAGAATTTGATACTCATCAGCTGGAATGGTAAAGCTGTCCCGGACCAGCTTCGGTTTTTTTGGCTTTTTTGAGGCTTTCGCTGTATCACTTACCTTCGATACAGACTTCTTGCTAATTTTTTTAGTAATCAGCTTCTTTTTAGTCCACGGTTTGCGCTTTGATGCTGTCTCGGGAACGGCAATTGCTTCAGCTTGTTGGTTGGTACTCATCGCAGACTCCTGTGCTTTTAGTTATTTAAGTATAAATAATTTATACGTTATTGAAAATAGTGCGGCGCATCAGGGCATGATCCCTAGTTAGCCTGTGAATTAAAAGGTTGCTGTAGGGCGTGCCCCCGCTGCTAAACGCTGCGTTTACCTTTTGGGCCGAGACCTCAACAAAGTTCAATCCTATGGCCTACAAAACAGATTTGAACGCTTTGCGGGGACCGAGCGCGCAAAGATCTGATGACAGAAGAATGACAGCGTCTTGAAACCTTTAGACAGTGCCTCAACCCTAGGATGGTTAACAGTGCGATGACTGTCACGGAAATGAAATGCGCGCTCTTTAAAGTTCTACTCAAAAGGAGCTCCAGACATGAATGAATTTCTCGACTCATCCGTCAACCCTTCCGCCCGTATAACGCTCACCGAGTTAAAAAATCCTCTCCGCCGTCGCATCGTGCTTGGCTCTGCTGTTGCGGCACTCTTTCCCGCTGTTGGTGTGGCAGCTAAAGCGAGCTCCCCTTTCACTTTTGAGAGTGTCTCGCTCTCCACCGCAGCCGACACGGTGGTTGTTCCACCCGGATACCGCTGGTCTGTAGTGGCTGCCTGGGGAGACCCAATCGACGGAAAAGGAAAGCGCATTTCCCCCGACGCCAGCGATACTGCACTCGAGCAAGCGAGCCAATTTGGAATGCATCACGACGGCTGTGCGTATTTTCCAGAGTCTGGTAACGCGCAACGTGGACTCTGGGTGGTCAACCATGAATATACCGACGACGGCCTTCTTCACTCTGGAGGAATGGCAACCTGGACAGCCGAGCGCGTAAGGAAAAGCCAGGCCGCTCATGGGGTAACTGTTGCAATGATCGAGCGCCAGCAGGACGGATCTTGGAAGCCTATACCGAGCGCGCAAACCAGACGAATCACGGCCTATACCCCTTGTATGGTTTCGGGGCCTGCTGCAGGGCACGCCCTCCTTAAGACACAAGCCGACCCGACAGGAACGTTGATTTTGGGAACACTTAATAACTGCGCGCACGGCGTAACGCCATGGGGCACTTACCTTACCTGTGAGGAGAACTTCAACGGCTACTTCGTAAAGTCGGGAACAGCCACCCAAGAGGAGAGGCGCGTAGGGCTTGACGGCAAGGGGTTTGGTTACCGCTGGCACGAGTACGACGAGCGTTTCGATGCCGGAAAGCATCCTAACGAACTAAACCGGTTCGGTTGGGTCGTGGAAATCAATCCTCATCAGTCAGAATCAAGCCCCATAAAACGCACCGCGTTGGGGCGTTTTAAGCATGAGGGCGCCTGGGTGACTCTCTCGAAGGATAAGAGAGCCGTGGTGTACATGGGAGATGATCAACGAAACGAGTATGTCTATAAATATGTTTCAAAGAATGCTTGGGATGCGAAAAAAAATCCTCAGGGCAAAGGCATGCTGGATGACGGGACGCTTTACGTAGCGCGATTTGATGCGAATGGACAGGGGCAATGGATCGCATTAGAGCATGGCAAAAATGGACTCACTGCAAGTAATGGATTCACAGATCAGGGTTACATTCTGATCCATGCTCGGCTGGCAGCAGACTTCGTGGGGGCGACCCCTATGGATCGCCCAGAATGGGTTGCAGTCCATCCCAAAAATGGTGATGTGTACGTTACCCTCACGAACAACTCTGACCGAGGAAATCGTGTTCCAACCAATGCGGCAAATCCCCGTGAGCGTAATCTCATGGGCCACATCATTCGCTGGACAGAGAGTCGAAAGGACGCCGCAAGTCTCACGTTTAAGTGGGAGATTTTTGTTCTGGCAGGAGATCCCGCGGCAGGCGATACAAAACTCCAGGGCAATATTAAGGGTGATTGGTTTGGGTCTCCAGATGGATTATGGTTCGATAAACGAGGAATCCTTTGGACCCAGACAGACGTCTCGACCAGCACGTTAGGTAAAAATGCATACGCCAATATGGCTAACAATTGCATGTTCGCGGCAGATCCTGCTACACGCGAATTCCGCAGGTTCTTAATCGGACCTAAAGGATGCGAGATTACCGGCGTCGATCTCACTCCAGACTACAAGACGATGTTCGTCAATATCCAGCATCCCGGCGAAAGCCCAAGCGAGCGAGCTGACCCTCAAAATACCACCGCCATTTCATCGTGGCCCGATGCGGATCAGTTCAAACGGCCACGCTCCGCCACAATTGCAATTTGGCGAGATGACGGAGAAGCCGTCGGTACCTAGCGTGGGAGCTGCAACAAAATATTGATCTAGCCTTCATGGATTTGTCACGTAGCTCACGCATGCTGCGCTTTGACTCATCCACTCAGGCGCTGTCATGAAAATTTCGGTTATTGGAGCAGGCTATGTCGGGCTGGTTACAGCGGCCTGCTTTGCAGAGGTTGGCAACCATGTGCTGTGCCTCGATGCGGACCCGAACAAAGTCGCTAAGTTACAAACCGACATTGTTCCCATCCATGAACCCGGACTCACAGAACTCATTCAACGCAATCAACGCGCTGGCAAGCTTCGCTTCACAACAGATGTGCGGGAATCGTCCCGGCACGGCAGGATCCAATTTATCGCAGTGGGCACACCTGCTGCCGAGGACGGATCCAGCGACTTGAACTACGTATTGGCTGCTGCGGAATCCATCGCACGGCACATGGAAACCGAGACCATCATCGTGAACAAATCCACCGTACCGGTGGGTACCGCAGACCATGTGCGCACAGTCGTGTCGCGTATTTTGAACGAACGCGGCGTCTCAGTAGCTTTTGACGTTGTCTCCAATCCCGAGTTTTTGAAAGAGGGGGCTGCCATCGCAGACTTTCAACGACCTGACCGTATTGTTATCGGTACCGACAGCGAGCGCGTAAGTACCATCATGAAACATCTTTACACGCCATTTACCCGGCATCACGACAAGCTGATGTTTATGGATGTGCGATCGGCTGAACTCACGAAATACGCCTCCAATGCCATGCTTGCAACACGCATCAGCTTTATGAACGAACTGGCAAATCTTGCTGATGCCGTAGGCGCCGACATCGAGTCTGTCCGGCTGGGTATGGGCTCTGATTCACGTATCGGCTATAGCTTTCTTTATGCCGGAATCGGCTACGGTGGCTCATGTTTTCCTAAAGACATCAAAGCACTCATTCACACGGCACAACACAATGGTCGAAGCCTTCATATCCTCTCCGCAGTGGAACGCGTGAATGACGCGCAGAAATCAAGAATGACCACCAAAATTATTGAGCAGCTTGGAGACGATTTGACCGGATTTCGGTTCGCACTGTGGGGGCTTGCCTTTAAACCTAATACCGATGACATGCGAGAGGCACCCAGTAGGACGCTTATCTCCGAGCTTGTGGCTCGTGGCGCCTCCATCTGCGCCTACGATCCGGTCGCCACTGCAGAGGCAAGACGCGTCATATCGGCCCCCATCGACTACGCAGCGTCTGCGTCAGAAGCGCTTGCGGGCGCGGATGCTCTGATTATCGCGACCGAGTGGAAGGAATTCCAGAGTCCAGATTTCGATCTGCTTTCCGATTGCCTACGTACAAGAATAATATTCGATGGGCGCAATATGTACGACCCTCAGGTCGCTGAACAATTCGGACTGACGTACATCGGTATTGGTCGGGCATCCCAGCCCGTGGCCTTTGTCGCCTAAATTCGCTTGCGTTTACGGGCCAGAGCAACATCCCAGCACGGCTTGTCGTTTTAGCTCAATAAATCTAGTGAAGGAACTGTTAAATCGAGCGTTTATCTTAAGTGGGTTCCTCGTTTAAGGAAGTCGTAATGTAATGCCCTGTCTGTAAAGAGTGACAACTGGTTGTTTTTGCGCCGGGTCCTGCAGCACAGGAGCGTCTATTAGCATTGCCAGATTCATCTGCTTCGATATTTACTTTACAGGAGGACTTCGTTCAGTTGCGCTCTGCCTAATGGTTGGCGGCTCCCTCTCTGAGAGACCTAAGGGGTAGGGGGTCCAGGCAATTAAGAGATCATTGATCTCGCTGAAAATTCTTACCGTAAGGACTTTCGGTCGTGCGTCGAAGATTTTCTGGCGTAGGCCGCAGTTCCGATCACCGCGCCCTAGAGGTTCGCTGGGGCCGGGCGCTCTGCGACAGCCCTTAAAACGGTCTCAGTCTTCCGTAATATCTCGGGCCAGCCATTTTCGAGGCTACTCATGCGGGCTTGCCGTCTGATCTCCCCACGTAACACCTCATCCACCGCTAACCGAACGACCGATCCCACGAAATCGTCCTCTTGGCCCATGGCAACAAGGACACCGTTTTCTTCAGAGCGGATCAACTGCCGAGCAGCAGCGCAATTAAAGGCGACCACTGGCAATCCACTAGCCATTGCCTCCAGGGTTACGTTGCCAAAAGTCTCGGTAATACTCGGAAATACAAAAAGGTCACCGCTCGCATAATGCGCAGCGAGGTCTTCACCACGTCGGATCCCGCAAAATACAGCGTCTGGGCAGAGTCGCGCCAGCTTTTCACGTATCGGGCCATCGCCGACAAAGACCATCTTGACCCTGATCCCCTGGGCCTGCAGCGTCTTGTATGCTCTGACCGTGACCTCGAGATTCTTTTCGGCTGCAAGACGGCCTACGGACAACACAACCAAGGTGCCTGGGTCGGCACCCCAACTCTGTCGTAACGGCTCGGACCGTTTCGCGGGGTCAAAAAGACCGGTCTCGATCCCACGCGGGATAACTGATAGCCGCTCGAACCCGAGCCCGGCCAAGACCTGCTTGAGCTCTGAGGTGGGCACCATAGTACAGTCGGTCGTGTTGTGAAACTTGCGCATGTAGCTCAGGATTGCGCTTTTCAGCCAACCAAAACCGTAAAACGCACTGTAGGCATGAAAGTTTGTTCTGAAGTCTGACGTCATCGGCAGCCTGAGCTTCTTGGCCGCCTGAACCGCCGACCAGCCCAGCGGGCCCTCCGTGGCAATGTGAACGACGTCAGGCCTGCGATAAGTCCAGAGCTTGATCAGAGCACGCTTTGCCGGCAGGCCGAGCTTTAAGTCAGGATACATCGGGATCGGCATCCCCTTGACAAAGAGCGACCCGTCCTGCGCACCATCTGACAGAGCATCACGCTGTACATTTCGCGGACGCACCATCAGCACATCGTGACCAAGGCTTCGCAGCCCTTCCACGATCCGCTGCAGTGTGAGCGCCACCCCATTCACATCGGGCGCATAGGTCTCGGTGACCAAAGCAATCCGAAGCGATTTCGAACTGCCTTGGAGATCTTCGATGCACAGCAGTGCTGTTTTTTCCATGGCGAAACGATCGCTGCTGCGTGTAACGAACCCATGACAAAAACAATAATCTTTTATGACAGCGCCCTGACCGACGTCTGCGCGACATAAATTTGTCATCAATTTGACATGACAGATAGGCACATTGGGCACTTAGCATTTTTCTAAACATTTACAAAAGCCCACTGCTCATCAGGAGTACGCATGCCAACATTTGTCACTTCACTTGTCGACGCGCTAAAAGTACAGCGCTGGGATGACCATCGCTACTACCACCAAAGCCGAATCAACCAGGCTCTGCACCTGGTGAGTGCGCTGTCATTCCTGACTGCCTACGTTCTGGTCTTCGTGGATCCTGTGACGGCCGCGCTGATTGCCTGGCTTGTTGCGATGACGACCCGTCAAGTGGGCCACTTTTTTTTTGAATCAAAAGAGTACGACGTGATCAATGACGCGAGCCACACGCACAAAGAAGCGATCAAGGTAGGGTACAACCTAAACCGTAAGATCGTTTTGCTTTCCATCTGGGCCGTCATACCGGTCTTGGCCGTGGTCTGGCCGGTAGGCGTGACATGGGCCGTTCCCGAGGCCTACGAGGACACCACGGTTCGCATGGTCGGCATGGCCTGGTTCTTTCTTGGCATCGCCGGTCTTCTTTTTCGCGCCGCGCAACTCACCCTCAACGAGAACATCACGCACGCTACGGCCTGGGTGCTAAAAATCCTTACCGATCCTTTCCACGATGTGAAGCTGTATCACCGATCGCCACTCTTTTTGCTCCGAGGCGAGTTCACAGACCCGATGACACACATCAGGCGCCCCTGAGCCGGTGAAGCAGGACTTCAACAAATACTTGTCGCTTGATTTTCTTAAAGGTCAGACTCGAAGGAATGGCCCACCACCCGTCTTCGCGGAACCGTACGGCAGCCTTTAAGAAGCGTGACGAAAATTCTGCGAAGTCCTGATCCGAAAACTCGAGATGGAAAATAAAGCGGCCTGTGCCGACCCAGCTTAATGCGATCCCCTCTCGACGCAAGTAAAACTGAAATAGCCAGTGATAACGTCCAGGCTGCGTATAGACCAACGACCAGACTGTCGGGAGCCCCTCAAACCGCGCAGGCACACCCTGCTCCGCGAGCAAGCGGTTAATGCTGGCTCGTCGGCCCGCCCAGAGCTCATCCATTCCGCAATACTGTTCGGTGACTTGGGGTGTCTCCATCTGCCGCAAAAAGCTCTGTATCGCTGTAAGCACATAGGGATGGGCGTTAAACGTTCCCCTCGCAAAACAGATATCGGCCGGCCGGCTCTCCCGGAACCGCTGCATCCAGCGGGACTTTCCACACAGTACGCCCACAGGGAGCCCGCCGCCGAGCGTTTTTCCGTAACACACCAAATCAGCAGTAACACCGAAGTATTCTTGGGCACCGCCAGGGGCCAGTCGAAATCCAAGAAACACCTCGTCCACGATAAATGCAATATCGCGTGCGGTACAAATCTCGCGAAGCGCTTTCAGCCATTTACTGTATGCCGCACGGTCAAAAGCCACCGACCGCGAACCATCAAGCAGCGTCGAATCGCTCGGGGCGGATCTATTCGGGTGCATCGCTTGAATTGGGTTGACCAACACACAGGCAATATCTGTGGCCGTGCGCAGGTACTGCAACGTTCGCTCATGCAACTCGCGCAGCGTCAGGGTATGCCGTGCAGGCGGCATTGGGTTTCCAGGGCCTGGCTGAACGTCATCCCACCAGCCATGGTAGGCGCCGCAGAATCGCACCACCCGTCGGCGGCCACTGTTGTAGCGGGCGAGACGCACCGCCTGCATCACTGCTTCCGTTCCCGACATATGGAAAGAAATCTCCTCCATCCCGGAAATGGCCAAAAGCCGCTCAGTGACCTCCGTGATGCAGGGGTGATAGCCCCCAAGCAGGGGCCCAAGATCGCGGGCATGTTCCACAGCCTCATCGATCCTGGATTTGTAAAAATCAAGGCCAAACAGATTCACGCCATACGATCCACTCAGATCCAGGTAGCTTTGACCGTCAAGATCCTTCAGCCACGGGCCCTCACTGGATTTCCAGATGTTTCCGACCTTCAATTTTTGAACATCTGCATTTCGAAATTGAAACGGAATGCGATAACGTCGTGTGAATTGCGCATCAGATATCCGGGGCGTGATCGTCTGCGTCTGTGCCAATGTCTGCGGACTAGACATGGTCAATTCCGCCACAAGTTCGTCGAACGATCGACGCCGGCGGGCCCGAACAACAGGCTCAACACCGTCGAGACCGTGCCAGTCATCTTTCGAGTAGACGTACTGCGGAATCAAGGCGGCAAAACGTTTGGATATGCGCACATGCCCAGCCAGAGATGGGTGCTTTGCCAACGAGAGTCCGAGGCGACGGTACCCACGCCAGCCAACCGCAACTGCCACCGCTCCGGCGAGCATCGTTGGTAACCAGGGGGCCGCTAAGAATGGATCCGACATGTTCAGTGTCTCCTGTAGAGACCCCATTTGTATTACTCAAACATTACGAACTGATGACGAACTCATGTACCGCCCACATCGGAGGACCACATTGTTATCGCGCGAAGACTTAAATTTCCTTATAACCAATCGCATACCGCGAGCAGCAGCCACCCGCTTTATCGGCTGGCTTAGCCATATTCAAAGCCCTCTGCTTGCAACATGGTGCATTGCCATTTGGCGTTTGTTTACATCCCTTGATCTCTCCGAATCTAAAAAACGGCGCTTTGACAGCCTGCATGACTGCTTTATTCGCGAGCTCAAATCTGGCGCTCGGCCGCTGGATACTCGGCCCGACATGCTCGTAAGCCCGTGTGACGGGATCATCGGCGCCCATGGAAGGATCGATGATGGGCAGGTCTTCCAAGCTAAAGGGTTTCCGTATCGCATAAAGGATTTATTGATCCATGAGGATTTGGTCGACCGTTGGCAACGCGGGTACTACATTACCCTACGTATCACGTCAGCTATGTATCACCGGTTTCATGCCCCCCACAACGGCCAATTGCATCGCGTTCGCTATATCTCGGGTGACACGTGGAACGTGAATCCCATCGCCTTAAAACGTATTGAATCGCTTTTTTGTAAAAATGAGCGCGCCGTGCTGGAGATGTCACTTGGCCCAGATCGCACACCCGTTGTCATGGTCCCCATTGCAGCGATACTGGTGGCCAGCATTCGTATTCACGGCATACAGATGACACTCAATTACCGTGCGCGCGACGGGCTTACCGTGAATTCAGATCAGCATTTCGAAAAGGGTCAAGAGCTTGGATGGTTTGAGCATGGCTCAACCATCGTAATGTTTGTTCCTGAAGCCTTTACGTTTGACAGCTTGGTACGCGTGGGACAAAAAATCCGAATGGGACAGACCCTCATGCGGCTTCCGACACCTTGCGCTTCTCAAGCCGGTCATTAATAGTGTCGATCACAGGGATCAGGGACTGCACGCTATCGATGACAAAATGTGGCTGGCATTGCTCTAACTCCGCTACTGCAGACATGTGACGCTTTTGACGCTCGTCGTCGGAAAGCTCCCAGTATTGCTCGCACGATAGACCCATCGCGTTCCCTGAGTCGCTCACACCGATCGTCCAACATCCGAAATTTTTACCCTCCATAAGCCCTGGTACGGTGTCATCGACCTTCACCACATTCACGGGGTCAGGTACTCCCAAGAGCTCAGCGCAGCGCGCAACCATCTGTGCGCTCGGGCGGCCTTCAGGTGTCTCGCCAGCGCAAACACAAGCATCCGGGGCGTAACCTTGTTCATGTGCGAGCGGCATTAAGACGTCCACTAATTCGCGGGTATAGCCCGTTGTAGCCCCGATGCGAATCCCACGTGCACGCAATAGTGCGACCACCTCGCGTGTCCCTGGAATCAACTCGGCACACTCGCGAATGCTTTGTTTGTTCATGGGAGTGAACTCTGCCAACATTTCATCCACATCGGCGGCGGTTGGCATGCGACCCTTATTTTTCAGCCACTGTGACTGAATGTGCGGAAAATGAAGCAGTTCGTCAATGTGGTTCCATTTGTTGATTCCCATGGGCCGACGCGCATCTTCAATCGTGATCTCCATGCCATAGCGCTCAAAAAGCCTTACAAAGGCCCCCATCGGGGCTCGACTTCCAAAATCAACCGTGGTTCCAGCCCAATCAAAAATAACTGCTTTAATCATGATTTACTCCAAAGTGTTAAACGTATCTTTTGCCAGACCGAACGCAGTGCTTGCACCAGTGCCGCTGGTCACCACCGTGACCACAGTCTTAGCGCTCATGCGATGAATCACAGCATCACCTCCCGCCCATACGGGATAGACGCCGTTCCATCGCTCAATGACATCAAACCGCCCGAGATCCACCACACTTTGGGCAAGATTCAAAATCAGTCGATCACTGTCGACCGATGAGAACACAGATTCCGACACGCCATAGACATGCGAGTCTCCCAATACCAACGAGCCATCTGTGCTTTGCACCGCAATCAAATGAATGCCCGCGGCGAGATACTCCGGCATCTCGTAACGAATGCGTTTCTTAAGAGGGGCCGCTTCAGGGAGGTCCGCCCAGCCATGGTACCGGGCGAGACTGTTGTCCGTCATAACGGATCCCGGAAGTGCGATAGGCTTAGCCGGCCGAATCCTTAGCATCTGCAAGGTGCACTGCTCAGTCGTATAGCCTTCCATGGCCCCTTTGGCAATGCCTGTTAGCTCTGCGCCAGGACAGACGACGATACAGTCGGCATGAATGGATTCCTTAGCAGTGTGCACAATGCCATCTTCCACGTGCAGTACCTCAGTAGACCATTGAAAGCCGATTCCTTTTTCCTCGGAAAGCCATTGGGCAAGCTGGGGTATGGCGTCGCGTGACTCGACCCGCATCTCAAGCGGGCTGTAGAGCAAGGCACGCATATCCTCGAGAAGCAATGACGCTGTCTCTGGAAATTCACCGAGCAGTCGTGAAAAATCAGACTTGTGAAACAAACGGCATCCCTCAGCCATATCGGTGCGCATAAACGCACCGGCGACATCTACCGCCTCATCGCGATGACAGGCCACCCACGAGCCTCGATGCACCACGGCGATACCGACTTGCGGCGCGATCGCATTCCATACGTCTCGCGACTGCCGCGCACGCCGCCATGTGTCGCCAGACCGCTGGCCGGAGACGGTGATAAAACCAAAATTTCGAATCGACGCGCCCGTGCAGCGTGCGTTTTTCTCAATCACCAGCACAGAGTAGCCACGTTGATGCGCCTCATAAGCGTGGGCGAGCCCCACGATACCCGCCCCAACGACCACCACATCCACGCGCTTAGACGACGCTTGCATGCAGGCCTCCGCTGAACGTTTTGCCCCGCGAACTGTTCAGGGACTCGGCGATACGGCGACGCAATGCCTCGTCGGGTTGATACGGATTGATCGTTTCAATGCCGATGCACTCAAGCCAAAATGCTAACTCTTTTGCGGATGTAATCGCCGGTCCAAGTGCCCGTGACAAATGCTTCGCACAGTCAGGATCGGTTTCACGTGCCATTTGGTACACCAGAGGTAGCCACCGGCCTACGGCATCCCCGTGGGGAGTGCCCTGTTGAATGGTGTCGTCATAGGAAAGCGCATGCGCCAGCGATGTTTGCGTCACCGCAATGGCGTGGCCTGCCCACAACGCAGCAAGCGATAGACGCTCCCGCGCTGTAAGATCGTAGGGGTCGCGAAGAACAAGGGGCAATGACTCCAAAATATTCTGCGCGGCCGAGACCGCTAGGCTTATGGTGTTCGGATCTCGGTTTTTATTCCAGATAGACTCCAGAGCATGCGAGAGCGCATCCACGGCGGAACTGCGGGTAAGCGCAGCGCCCGAGGAAAGCGTTAGCTCAGGGTCAACCACTGCCACGTCGGCTCCTACCGTAGGGCCAAAAAAGGAATGCTTACGCCCGAACCCAAAGTCCCAAATAGTGGCGGTACGGGTGACTTCGCTGCCAGTGCCAGCCGTGGTGGGGCATAACACCAGAGGTAGTCTGTAGCGGTTTTCGACCATCGGCCGATCCAGTTGATGCTCTAAGAACAGTCCCCTGATGGGTGAAAAACGCATGACCTTGGCCGCGTCGAGCACACTGCCGCCGCCGATGGCAAGCACAAAGTGCGACTGGTGGTCGGCGGTGACCCATAGCCTCGCCTGCCAAAACTCCACCTCGTGCACTTCGGGCATTCGGTCGGGCCATATCAGAATCTCTTCAAGACGATGCCGCAGCAGGTCCGAGACACGCTCCTTCAGGCGCGTATCGGCCTGAGCAAATACCACGACATAAGCTCGTCGATCCGGGAACAAAGTGGCAATCTGCTCAATTGCACCCGACTGACAGATAACTTTTGTACTCATTTGGCAGCCACGCTAGCTCACCCGGCGCCGAAGGTAGGCCGAGAAGAAATCAATGATGCTTACCGTAACGATTAGCATAATCAGTACGGCACAGGTTTGCGCGTACTCGAAGCTTCGAATCACTTCATAGAGAATCATCCCGATGCCGCCCGCACCAACCATTCCAACGACAGAGGCGGACCGTACGTTAGATTCAAACCGATAAAGACAAAACGATATCCAGAGCGGCAGCACCTGCGGAAGAATCCCAAATACGATTTCCGAGAGGCGACGGCCTCCGCAGGCCCGGATGCCCTCAATCGGCCGAGAATCCACAGCCTCAACCGCCTCGGAGAAGAGCTTCGCTAGAGTGCCCGTCGTGTGCACAAACAGTGCCAGAACACCCGCAAATGGCCCCAACCCGACTGCCACAATAAAAATCAATGCAAACACCATTTCATTGACAGCACGCAATGCATCCATGACCCGACGCACTGGCTGATAGATCCATGCAGGCACAACATTGCACGAACTCAGCAGCCCACACGGAACTGCGGCAATCACAGCCAAAAGTGTGCCCCAGATCGCGATCTGTACGGTGACGACCATCTCTTGCAGATAGAGACGCCAATCCCGAAAGTCCGGCGGGAAGAAGTCTCGGCCCAAGGTGACCATATTGTCGGAATGTTTAATTAGGTCCCAAGGGCGTACCTCGGCTCCCTGCCAGGCCCACGCCAGAACCCCGAAGAGCGCGGCCCACCCGATATAGTAGGCAATGCCGCGCTTTTGCTCCCTTGCGCGCGCCTCGACCCGCGCAAGAGCATCCGCTGTGGGACTTAGACGCATGCTTACTTGATCGCCGCTAATGCCCGGTCGATCTCGGCAAGTTTGGCACTTTTCTCACCGACAGGCATTGAACTATCGGCCTCCACCTTACGACGATCCTTGAACAGCTCGAGCTGTCGAATCGGATTTAACTGCGCATTGGTCGATGCACGGAATCCGCCGTAGTTGTAAATATTCTTCAAGACCTGCTTTTCCGCCGGGTCACTCTTGGCGTAATTCAGAACAAAGCTACGGATTTTTTCTTTCGTTGCACTGTCCAGGTCTTTACGCCATACAAACGGATCGCTCGGGATCAATGGACTTTTCCAAATCACACGAATCTGCGAAGCTTGCTCTGGCTTGGTACTCTCCAAGCGACCAAAGTCTTCGGTGTTGTTAGTGGCTACGTCAAGCTGCTTCGCAAGCACAGCCTGAATGTTTGCGCCGTGGCTTCCATTACGCACGGTTTTGAATACCTCGCGCGGATCCACTTTTCGTTGGGCGAATATGTAGTAGGTTGGGACAAGGAAACCAGACGTTGAATTGGGATCGCCAATACCAAAATTGATTGCCTTACTATTATTAAAGACATCGTCCAGGGTTTTATAGGGCGAATCTTTGTGCGTGATAAGTAGAGCGTGATAGCCATACGTACCGTCAGCATACATCAGCTGCGCAAATATCTCACCATTGGCCCGATCTACGGCCTCCATGGCAGCCTTATTGCCGTACCAGGCAACCTGCACTTTATTAAAACGCATCGCCTCAATCACGCCAGCATAATCTGACGCATAGAATGATTTCACCGTAAGGCCGGTCTTTTTCTCCATGTCACGGAAAAACGGCTCCCAGCGTTCGCGCTGCGCGGTGGCGGAATCGGTCGAAATAATTCCGAATGAGATTTCTTTTGCCATCACAACCGGTGCCACAAGCATCGCCAGGGCCACGGCCATGATGTTCACTACTCGCTTAATCAACATTTCACTACTCCTCTAGCTAGGGTAATTAAAGGACTACGCTGCAACCTCAGTGCTGCTCAATAAAGCATTCGCTGCGACGTCACGTGCATCAATCAGTTCAGAGACCTGCATGCCATAGAGCTGACGAAGACGCTCCTCGGTCAAGGCGTCTGTCGGCCCATCAAACACCAGTTCTCCATGACGAAGAGCAATTGCACGCGTGCAATACCGCATGGCGATATCTGTCTGATGCAGACTCACAACTAGGGTCATGCCGAACTGAGTCGTCAGATTAGTAAGAATCTGCATGACACGCCGCGACGATTCGGGGTCCAATGAGGCGACGGGTTCATCAGCCAAAATAATGCGGGCTCCTTTGGCGAGCGCCCGGGCCACAGCCACCCTTTGTTGCTGACCCCCTGAAAGCGTTGAGGCACGCTGATCAGCCTTTTCTGCGAGCCCGACTTTGTCCAAGCAATCTAGTGCGATTGCGCGAAACTCTCTCGGGAATGTTCTTGAAAGAATTCTCCAGACAGACAATTCCGAACATAGCCCGACCAGGACATTCTCAAGCACCGAAAGCTGCCCAACGAGGTTAAATTGCTGAAACACCACGCCGATTGACGACCGAGCACGCTGAATGTCAGATCGAAAGGATGCATGACCCGGCGTGAACAAGGCGACGCCATTGACTCGGATCTCGCCACTTGTTGGGTCAGGATGCTCAAGCCCACACAAAAGACGAATAAGCGTAGATTTCCCAGAGCCAGATGCTCCCAACAACGCAACCTTTTCGCCCTGCCCAACCTGGAACGACACGTCGCGCAACGCCGTACAAACGCACCCCGGCCTGCCATTCGTCCGTGCCGCCCCAAACGTCTTCGTCAGCCGATGCACCTGCACAATTGGAGCGTTCATTTCAGGCCACCATCCAATAGTCGACCAAGATCGGCCAGCATGTCGGAGCGGTCGTTGACGCGTGCGTTAGTCTGCTTGGCCTGCTCATCCCAGGCCCGCAATTGGAGCGCCTGTTGTGAAAACGGAAGTCCAATGAAGTGCCGTTGTTCATCCAGTCCCATAGCACCTCCCTGCAGTGCAAGGCTACGTTGACTGTCCATGGAGAGCAATGAGCCGTATGCGGTATTTGTTGCGACCAGGTAGCGCTTAGCCTTCACGTGAAGACGGATCGGCTCGGTCACCTCCTCGGGCAGGAGACGCGCTAAATAGGCAGCTCCCGTAACCTCGTGATGATCGTTCTTCCCCTTCAGGGTCGGTGTATCGTCCTGCGAAAAGAGATGCCCCACGTCGTGGAGAAATGCGGCTAAACAGAGCGCGTTAGGGGCCCCGGACCTGGCCGCGAGTGCTGCACACTGCCAGCCATGGCTCAGCTGGTCCACGCCCTCTCCCTCGTACGAGAGATGCCCGTGCGCGCGGTAGAGTTCAACCAGCGTTTTACGAGAAATGTCCATACGAAGAGTAAACACTGCGCATGTGACGCTTCCGTGACGGGTAGGTTACAAATGTGACAGATACTCAACCGTCACATTAATTTTAGTCCGCAACTAACTCGTATGACGCCATCAAAGTGATATTCGACCACGCCCGTGTTTGTGCAACGATCGTGTTCGTGCCCTTAATGAACTTGATGATGTGTCTGTCAATCCAGCGCGGAGCACCACCAGTATATCGATCACAAGTCCCCCTGCGCTGCCAAATATTGATCGGATCTGCTTTTGCCGCATTGTCTCCGGTTAACCATCTTCAGGTACGCAGCCCCTCTCTATTTGGCTTTCACTCTGTCCCCCTATCAGAGGCAGAGGATATCGTTGTCGTCCCCGACGTATGCCGATGAGCTGTAGTGGCAGTCTAGGGTGACCCGATCGTTGGAATTGGTAAGAGACTCTCGTCCGACGGATTGTGGTTTGACTGACCGTCCCCCTTTCATAAAGCCACAGGGCTGCGGCCTCAGTCCTAACTGGACTGGATATGGGGAGGGTCTGGCGGCATGTTTCCCCAAGAAATTGAGTACAAGTAACGAAATAGTCATATTTAAAGCGCAGGATGAAAAAAACAATAACAAACCCGAGTCTTTCTAATGAGTAAACAAACCCTCGAATCAAGAATCCGTGAGGAAACCCTCGACAGTTTTGATGAGGAACTCGAACTTGAGCTCGACGATGAGCGCTTTAACGAAGCCCGTCTTACCAAAACCGAACGGCAAGATCGCCTGAGTTACTTTAGGACACTGTTTAACCTACAAGGAGAGCTGGTAAAGCTCCAGGATTGGGTGGTTCACAAGAAACTGAAAGTAGCCGTCCTCTTTGAAGGCCGTGACGCTGCGGGCAAGGGAGGGGCCATTAAACGGATTACCCAGCGGTTAAACCCTCGTGTCTGTCGAGTGGCCGCCTTGCCAGCCCCCAATGATCGGGAAAAAACTCAGTGGTACTTCCAACGCTACGTACCTCATTTGCCTGCAGGCGGAGAAATCGTCTTGTTTGATCGCAGTTGGTACAACCGAGCAGGAGTCGAACGAGTCATGGGATTTTGCACCGATGATGAGTATGAAGAGTTTATGCGCACGGTGCCTGAGTTCGAGAAGATGCTGGTTAGATCGGGTATTCATCTGATCAAGTATTGGTTTTCGATTTCAGATGAAGAGCAGCATTTGCGCTTTGGTATGCGTATTAACGATCCCCTAAAACAGTGGAAGCTCTCTCCAATGGATCTTGAGTCTCGCCGACTTTGGGAAAGTTACACAAAAGTAAAAGAAACGATGCTGGAGCGCACACACATTCCCGAGTCCCCTTGGTGGATCGTGGCGGCGGATGACAAGAAGCGTGCGCGATTGAATTGCATCCAGCATCTGTTAAATCAAATTCAGTACGAAGAGATTCCGCATCCTGAAGTCATTCTTCCCGACCGAATTCACAACCCCGATTACATTCGCGGGCCCGTCCCCAAAGAGATGTTTGTTCCAGAAATCTATTGAAATATTGCAGTTGATCAGGTTGTCGTGTGCCAGGCACGAAATGAATAACAGAAGAGAGAATAGGAACAATATTTTTAAAACGGTGATCGACGGAGCAGTCGTATGAGGTACAGTTTAGAAACCAATTAACTGACCGCTTATTGTGGTAATTGCTATTAGGTTTTTCAGCCGCTCATTGCCCGGTTTCTGCGGAAATCTTGTAGCTGTTGCAAGTTGAATAAAGCGACTGTTATAAGAATTGAAACGCGTGAGTTCCCTCTTGCATCCACCGACTTTGACCCAAAGCAGGGGGCTTTCGCTCTTTAAAGAGCAGAGGACGGTGGCCAGCGCCGAACTGGTGGCGATTCAGGGATTCGAACCCCGGACCTGCGGATTATGATTCCGTCGCTCTAACCAACTGAGCTAAATCGCCCCGAGTTTTTGATTTTACAAGAAAAGCAAAATCGCTACAACCCGCCACAGGCATGGCGCTCAGGGGTTTTTCTGTACGGATTAAGCGGTGACAAAAATTGACCCATTCCAGCGTTTTATTGATGCCCAGAGCCCAATCTATGAAGAGGTTCTCGCTGAGTTATCCGCAGGGCAGAAAACTGGGCATTGGATGTGGTTCATTTTTCCGCAGCATGTGGCCTTAGGTAGTAGCGATCGCGCTAAGCGCTACGGGCTCTATGGCGTAGAGCAGGCTCGCGAGTATCTTGCTCACCCCGTCTTGGGTTACCGGCTCATTGAATGTTGTCAGGCGATGTTGGCGCATGGCGACCGGTCCGCCGCTTCAATCCTTGGTGAGCTCGATGCTCGGAAGTTTCACTCGTGTCTCACGCTGTTTCATTTGGCTGTACCCAATATCAAGACCTTTGTCCGAGCTCTCGAGGTCTTTTATGCTGGCAAATTGGATCAATTGACTCTAGATGCGGTCAAGCCGGAGTAGGGCTCGCTGAGCTTTCGCTGCCTTCTGAAGTTCCCGCTCTCGTTTCAGGGCGTTTTGCTTCGCTTTGATCTGATCCTTTAGCGTTTTGACCCGCAGCTGCTCAGGCGAGAGGGGTTTAAACGGGTTTTTAGGGGAGACGATCTCAAATATGCGCACACGTTTATTTATCGCGTTTTGACGGGATGCCAAAGAGTCTGCATAAAAAAAGGGCTCTAGCACCCTAAAAACGGGCGTTACGCGGGCTCAGTACTCACTGGGTAGCATCACTACCCAGAAGTTGCCCGCCCAGCACGCAAAGAGCTTTATTTCCGGCAGCGGAAAGTCCGTCCATTCGATGTACTGGAACGCCAGCTGCGCGCCATTGCCATCATCAATTACCAGCTCGGCGGAGCGTCCATCCAGGGTTAGCCTGCAGTGCGCAAAGCCTGTGCCTTCGGGCAACCCTACTAGGTGGGAGGCAATGGCGTCCATGAGCCAGTAGCAGCCCGCGGCGTCCGCCAGGTACTTGGCTCCGTCTGTGAGTACTGTACGGGCGGTGATTTGGTAGTACTGGGTAGTTCCTATGAACTGGGCTAGATTGCCCAGCAGAATCTCGGGATTGAGTTCATTTCTCATACGGTAGGGTCATCCTTGGGTATTTGAGCTATGTCTGCCGTCCTAGCCAACCGTTACCTTAAGTAACGGTGGTGAATTGGCTCAGACCTGCTTCTTTTGACTCGTTTGACGGGTTTTAGGCAGCGCGCTTTTTGAAGTTCTTGCGTAGATTGCCGCTGGCGAGCTCGATAGCTGCATCAAAGCTTCCTTTATCGGCCTCGGCTTTGAAGAGCCCTAGGATGTCCGCTATCTCGGAGAGATCGGCTGCTTCTACGGCGGTCTTACCTTTGGCAAGCTCCAGTATGCGGCTGCCGTAATAGACGCTCACGCAAAGCCGTCCGTTATCCGCCGTAAACCACCAGGGCTTGGTG
>JACCDP010340058.1_pt1 | contig 27990 bp, 25 predicted proteins | sample 7445841 | NCBI WGS metagenome assembly JACCDP01 (sample SAMN15323441, study PRJNA562643) | freshwater metagenome | isolation source: river surface water | place: USA:Blue River Watershed | collected 2017-08-17 | reverse complement strand
GCAGGCATCAAAATGCGGATGTAAGTCATTTTGCCCAACTCACCACTGGCCATCAGGCGCATGATTTCGGCTTTGGCGTGCATGACCGCTGGGTCAGAGCGTTTGTGGTAGCCTACCATCACCCAGGTATTGTGCGCCTGGGCAGCCGCCACGATACGTTGTCCTTGGGCAATGGAGGCAGCGATGGGTTTTTCGGTGAGGATTGGTTTGCCGTAACTGAGCAGCTCGGTGATGATGCTACCGTGGCGTGTAAAGGGCTGAATGGCCACAATGGCGTCGAGTGCGTGGTTGCTCAGCATGGCGTGATGACTGGTGTAGGCGTGCGGGACGCCCCACTTTTGTGCTACGTGAGTGGCGTGGTCGGGCTTGACATCACAGACCGCCACTACTTCGCAGTTGGGTACCATCACAAAATTGCGCAGGTGGGCGGCCTGACCCATGTTGCCCACTCCCACAAAACCGATACGAACGTTGCGCATAACGTCTCCTTTGACTAATGAGCAGTAGCAGTGTTATTGGGCGTACGGCGGTGCGGTGGGGCCGCGTGCCGAGCGGAAATCACGGATGTCGAGGCGCAGCTCGCGTTTGCCGTTCCATTCGTTGAGGTGCGGTTGGTAGACGACATCGATGGCTTTGATGCGATCAAAATGCGTCACCTGATGTCCTTCGCCCCATGCAATAGCAGTCACACTATGGCCGGCCATGTCGAGCTTGAGTTGCAGGTGTTTGCCATCGCCGCCAATGGTACGGGCGCTGATGACACGGCAATTGCGTGTGAGGAAGTTGGGCGTGCTGTTGTGTTGCCCACACGGTTCGAGAGCCGTGATATCGGTCAGGATGGTCATATCGAGTTCAGCGGCGTCGAGCTCGCAGTCGATGGTCAGCGTACGGATGCCGGTGGTAATATTGTTGGCTTCGGCATAGCTCAGCAGTGCTTGGCGCAAGTCGTCGATGGCACGGGTTTCAATGGTAAAACCGGCTGCGGCAGCATGCCCACCCATTTTGACAAAGTCGACGCCACAGTTGCGCAAGGCTTCGACCATGTTGAGCATGCCGGCGGCCCGTGCTGACCCACGTGAGGTGGGGATGCCTTGCTCGATGATGATGGTGGGGCGGGCAAACTGGTCAGCGATGCGGGCAGCCACTAAGCCGACCAGCCCAGCATGGGCGTCAGGGTCGGCATGCACGATGATGGTGTCGTGATGGCGCCCAATCTGGACCACATCTGCGGCGATGCGCTCTTGCAGGGCTTTGGTGAATTGCTGCCGCTGCGTGTTGATGTCGTTGAGCGTCGTCGCATACTGCGTGGCAGTGGCGATATCGCTGGCAAGGAGTAATTCGTAGGCGGGGGCAGCATCGTCGAGCCGCCCAGCTGCGTTGATCCGTGGCGCCAGCTTAAAGGCCACATCGTCGGCGTTGATGCGCATGCCATCAAGCCCTGCGACTTGGCGCAGGGCGATGATGCCGGGACGCATGCTTTGCGCCATACAGACGAGTCCATCGGCCACAAAGGCGCGGTTTTCGCCGGTGAGTGGCCCGAGGTCGGCAATCGTCCCGAGGGCAACCAGATCGAGGAGCTCGTACATGGCGTGACTGGGGAGCGGCATACCGAGCTGACCAATGGCTTGCACGAGTTTGTATGCCACCCCCACGCCCACTAGCCCCTTGTCAGGGTATGGGCAAAAAGCCAGGCGTGGATTGACAACGGCGGTTGCCACGGGTAAATCGTCGGGTGGCGTGTGATGATCGGTGACGACCACATCGAGCCCGAGGCTCTGCGCATAGGCGACTTCGGCTTTGTTGCTGATACCACAGTCGACAGTCAGGAGCAAGCGCACACCGCTGGCAGCGAGGCGGTCGATGGCGCTGGTGTTGAGTCCGTAGCCCTCACCGGTGCGATGTGGGATATAGGGGGCGATATGGGCACCAAGCTGGCGCAAGGCATCGCAGATGAGGCTGGTGGCAGTGATGCCGTCGGCATCAAAGTCGCCGTAGACGGCCATTGGCTCTTGGGTGGTAATAGCCTGAATAATGCGCTGGGCAGCTTTGGTCATGTCATGCATGATGAGTGGGTCATGGTGGGGGTCACTGCGTGCCAAAAAGTCGTTAACCATGGAGGCAGTCGTGTATCCACGACCCACAATGATGCGCGCAAGCCAGGGTGATAGGTGGCATTGATGTGCGATTGACGTGACAAGTTCGGCGTGCACTGGAGCCGCAAACTGCCACTGCATGTGTTTGGCTGATAAACGTGCAGTCATGCCGTGTGTAAGCACCGTATAGGTGGGTGATGCTGTTAAGTATACCATGCGTACCTCTCACTCCATAAACAGGTGTCATGATGGGATACCGTTTGCGTATGCGCAAAAGGTACGCACACACAGAAAAAGTGGTGGTGTTAAGAGGCGTGTGGGCGGTGGCATCTGCCACCGCTGCGGTTGAGCGTGGCGTGTGTAGGCTGTGTTTGAGGTGTGCGAAGTACGGAATTTCGTAGGCAACCACTATTGCACATAGTAGAACATTTGTGTTATTATCACACTATACACCATACACTGTTGTATGATAGTTGTGGTAAAGTTTATGGGTGTTGACATGACTGCACGTACCGATACAAGCGCACGACGACCAATTGATTCACACACGGGGCTTGCTAGCTTTACGCTAGAGAATGCAGTGCGTGTTGACGATTTGGCGGTTTGCTATCGTGCCACCCATGGCGGCACTGATCGACCCTTATTGGTTTCGATTTTGCGACGGAGTGACCCGCTATCGTTGGCGCGGTTTCGTTTGGCTGCGCAACTTGGTCACAAAGTGAGCCATCCGGGCATTTTGCCTGTGATCGTTGCTGGGCGCGATACCACATACGGCGATTACATGGTCACGCCCGACACGGGTGGGCGTCCACTCGATGAGCTATTAGCCAATGGGGCACTTGATGTGGTCGTTGCGGTGCGTATTTTTAGTCAGGTTGCATTAGTCGTTGATGCGCTCCATGACCAGCACATCATTCATCGCGATATCCAACCAGCAGCGATTCTGGTGAGTGATGATTTCAGTGTCCAAGTGACCAATCTGGGATTTGCGGCATGTGATGCGAGTCGTGATTTAGTTGATTTTGATGATCGTGATTTAGCCTCAGCATATTACCCACCAGCATTGCGGCTCGGGCACACTGATGCGCAGCCGAGTGACGATTTGTTTGCCATGGGGGTGCTCCTACATCATATGGTCATGGGTGGGGTAACGCCTGAGCTCCCGTTGCCGGCACTGGCGCCATCCAACCCGGTCAACGATGCCATTGATCGTATTATCAAGCGTTTAATGAGCACAACCGAAAGCGTGCGCTACAGTAGTGCGGCGCAGGCCGTACAGGCCTTGCGCCAAGTCGTGCCTGGTGCCGCAGTATCAGTGGCTGGTGAGCGCCAGCCGGTGCTTCCCTTGCCTTCGAGCGAACAATGGGACCCCATGGCCGAATGGCTCGAAAATCCGCTAGAAATCCTCATGGCAGATGCACTTGATGCCGACTATTTGCGTCGGAGCCAGACACGTGCTGATGCGCTCCACCGGGTAGATGCGATACGACGGTTGCTTGAGCGTTGGGCGCGTCAAGGGTGGTTTCGGCGTATCATGTTTAGTCAATTCATGGTGCCTCGACACATTCTCAGTTCTAATTTTTATTTGTATGAGATGCGCGTCCACTATGAAAAGCGTACCGAACCCAAGGTGGTACAGCAAATTCATCGAGCGGGGCATATTGTGCCACAGGTGGCGGTGGCAGATGTGTGGGATGTTGATGTGGCAGCTCCCGAACGATTCATCGATGTCCCCACCGTTACCATGAAAGTCCCCGGTTCACAGCAGGTCGTCCAATGTGAGGAATGTAGTGGTTCGGGCAAGCACATCTGCGGCACCTGTAGTGGGCGTGGGACTGTGGACAAAAAGAACAAAACCCAAAATGCGGATGGCAGTGTCGAAGAAGTCGTGGAGAATGCGGAATGTCGCACGTGTCGTGGCTATGGCAAGGTACAATGTCACGCCTGTGAAGGGCTCGGCAACATTCTCGAGGAGCAGACCTTTCAGTGGTCGCGCTACGGTAAGCAGTTCTTCAATGAAGATGACGACACAGGCTTGCACAAGCCGACACTCAACACACAATCGCAGTTGGTGTACCACAAAAGTGTTGACATCCATGATCCGCAGTGGATGCAGGTCTTTGCGCTGCGTGAGCTTGTCGAAGATACCATCCGCGAAGAAAACACCCACGTGCGTGCAATTGCCGCAGAACTCATCATCAAAGCTACTCCTGTCACCGAAGTAGATTATGAGCTCAACAAGCGCCAACACACGTTGAGTATTATGGGGTTCAACAATATCGTGCGCGGTGACTGGTCACTCTACGATGTTGAGCGTATTTTGCTCTATGCAACAGTAGCAATTTTGGTGATAGCTGTGGTGGTGATGGTCTTTGTGCTTAATCAACGCAGTGGCTGGATGTAAATCGACATCGTAGCCCCATTCATTTGCTCCTCCACCGGTGATATGTGCTAATTCGCTTCAACGGCTTTGGCCCAGAATGCGTCTACTTGGCTGCGGAGCAGGGCGTGTTCGATGTGGTTGAGCCCTGGGTCGTCACGCAAAATCGCCTTGGCTTCGAGCTGGGCGGCATGGAGCAGTCGGGTGTCGGTGAGCTGTGCCACCTTGAGGTCGGGCGTCCCACTTTGGCGCGTCCCAAAGAACTCACCTGGCCCACGCAACTCGAGGTCGATTTCGGCGAGGCGGAAGCCATCACGGGTTTCTTCCATGGCGGCGAGCCGTTTGGTGGTGACCTCGTTGTCGCGGTCGCTGACCAGGATGCAGTAGCTCTTGTGTGCGCCACGGCCGACGCGTCCACGGAACTGGTGGAGTTGTGCCAGTCCAAAGCGATCTGCCCCCTCAATCATGATGGTGGTGGCATTGGGGATGTCGATGCCCACCTCGATAACGGCAGTAGCCACCAGGATGTCGTGGTCGCGGTTGCGGAATGCCACCATGACTTCATCTTTGTCTTTGGCACTCATCCTGCCGTGGATGAGACCAACCCGTAAATCGGGGAAGATATCACTCTGTAGTTTTTGGTACATTTCCTCAGCCGACGGCAAATCCGACTTGTCACTTTCTTCGACCAACGGACAAATCACAAAGGCCTGGCGCCCTGCCGCAATCTCTTTGCGGATGTGCTTGTAGGCGCGTTCACGTTCGTATTGACGGATGCGCTTGGTCAGGATTTGTTGGCGTCCGGGGGGGAGCTCGTCGAGCACGGACGTATCGAGGTCGCCATAAATGGTCATGGTCAGCGTACGCGGGATGGGTGTGGCTGTCATCACCAGCAGATGCGGGTTGTGACCTTTGTCTTTGAGGCGCTGGCGTTGCTCGACACCAAAGCGGTGTTGTTCGTCGACAATCGCCAGACCGAGGCGCTGATACTGTACCGCATCGGTGATGAGAGCGTGGGTGCCCACCACCAGGTCTACCTCGCCGTTGGCGATGCCTTCGAGCACACGTCGACGCTCTTTGGCACCCAGACTGCCGGTGAGTAGCGCCACGCGTACGCCGTCGTTGCGTTGAGGATCCATGCCGAGGATGAGCTGGATTTCTGCCAGCCGGGCACGCTGGTGCTCATCTATTTGAGTTTGCCACTCGCTGCTCCGCCGCACGGCAATCGCACCGAGCAGGTTGCGCAAGCCACGGTAGTGCTGTTCGGCGAGGATTTCGGTGGGAGCCATGATGGCTGCTTGGAATCCCGCGGCGACGGCTTGGAGTGCGGTGGCAGCTGCCACCGCAGTTTTGCCGCTGCCGACGTCGCCTTGGAGTAGGCGTGCCATGGGCACAGGGGCGCGCATGTCCGTAAAAATCTCGCCGAGGGCACGGGTTTGCGCATTGGTCAGCGCAAACGGCAACGTTTGCAAAAAGGCCTGATGTGCTTCGTCATTATAGGGTATGGGGTAGCCTTCTTCGCGCTGCCAATCGATTTTGCGTTGGAGCACGCCCAGTTGGATCGCCAAAAATTCGTCGAAGCCGAGGCGGGTGCGTGCGGCGATGACGTCAGTGCCGTTGTCGGGGAAGTGGATTTTTTTGATGGCCGTGGGTAGGTCAACCAGCCCAGCTCGTTGGCGCACCACCAGTGGCAGTGGGTCTGCGAGTGCATCGGCATAACGATCGACAACCTGTTTGATCAGACTACGCGCACTGCGCTCTGCTAGTCCTTTGGTGAGTGAGTGCACGGGTACCATGCGTCCTACGTGCAACAGCTCGTCGGGGCTGAGGGCTTGAAATGGCTGCCAGTCGGGGCTGCTCATTTGCTTTTGGCCAGCAAAGAGCTCGACCTTGCCGCTTACCATAATCTGCATGCCAGGCACGAGTTGTTTGGCGAGCCACGGCTGTCGATAAAAGACGGCCTTGAGGATGCCGGTGTCGTCTTCGAGCTTGACTTCGAGGGCGTTACCGCCACTGCGCATACTAAACGTGCGTGTATCAAAAACGCTGGCCACCACGGTTTCGAGCTGACCAGGGCGCAGATCGGCGATGGTGGTGCGTTTGGAGAAATCGTCGTAGCGGAACGGATAGTGGTGGAGCAGATCACGAATCGTTTTGACGCCGAGGCGCCGAAAGGCTTGTGCGTTGGCTTTGCCGACGCCAGGCAGTGCGTCGAGGGGTGAATCCACGGTAATCGGAGTATCTCCCTTGGGTTGCGTGGTGCTTTTTTTGCTGGCAGTGCGTGCAACCACACGTGCTGGTGGCACAGGTGTTGGTGTCGGTTCTGCCACTGATACACTGTCAAGCGCTTTGTAGAGGGTCAGAAGCCGGTTAATCGCCACATGAATGCGCTCAGCACGTTGCGCAGTCGAAATCCCACCGTATCCGCGTAGCATGGCGAGCACACCAGCGACTTCGCTGTGTGTGGCTGCCGCCGGGTAGTGTTTGCTCCAGTCAAACAAAAAGACATCAATCCCACCATCGTGGACACGATTTTGGCAGGCATCCTTTTGTTCGGTGCGCAGCGCGGCACCGAGTGATTTGACACCGTCTTTGAGTTGCGTGGTCTCAGACGAGGCCTTCATAGACCGCCACTCCCATGGCTCCCGGGCCAAGCATGACCGCACTACTTGCATTCATTTGCATACTGATGACTTGCTCCCGTGGGAAGACCGTTTCGAGGCGTTCAAGGAATTTATCGACATCTTCGGGTGCCGTGGAATAGAGCACGGTGACTGCTTGAACTTTGGGAAAGTCCTCGACGAAGGTGGCTAGTCCCTCGATGGCTTTGGTCCGTGTGCGCGTTCGCTCATAGAGCACGATTTCGCCATCATCGAGGAGCAGTAGTGGTTTGATACGTTGAAACGACGAGATGTTGCTATTGGCGTATTCCAGACAACCAGCCTGCTCTAATGCGTCAATCGTATCCACGAAAAACACGTAGTGAGTATGTGCAATTGTATCTACAATTAGGCGTTCAACTTCACTCGGTGAAGCGCCATCTTGGACGGCTCGTGCTGCATTGACCACAATTGTCCCGAGGCCTGCAGAGAACGATTTGCTATCGATAATGCGGACTTTGGCAGCGGTGGCTGGAATGCGCCCGAGTACCTGTTGGGCTAGCCGATAGACTGGGCTAAGGTGTGCGGCCATATGAATCGCAAAGATATGATCGTACCGGAGCGTGACTTTGCGTAGTACCTGTTCAACATCATTGAAACTCGGCGGTAAAAAGCGCGGACGCAAGCGCCCGTCGCCGATGAGTTGGTAGTACTGGTCGTTGCCTAGTTCGACGCCAGCCCGAAAGGCTTGGTCGCCAAACTGGATTTGTGTGGGAATAATCTCGATGTCGAGTTCATGGGCGAGCTCAGCAGAAATATCAGCCGTGCTATCAGAGACGATTTTGATACGCGCCACTGCACTTATCCTTTGCGTTGTAACAGGGTGGCATTGACTACCGCAACCGAGACGGTGACGGGGATGCCGACCCAGCGGGTCATGTGTTGGCTACTATGGGTTTGGATGCGCTGAATGATATCTGGTCTGATGTCGGAAGCATCCATGGCAACCGGTACGGTACACGCATCGATGCGTGATATGGTCAGAGCACGCCATGCATCAGGGTGTGTCAACGGCATAGCGTGTGCGCCAATGCCACGAACTTCGGCACAGGTATAGAGACTATACAGCACCATTTGTGCGTATGCACGCGGTGTAATCATGCACCGTCCATATATCGGTGATTCGAGTTGCCAACCCTGGTCTGGTATGGTATCATTCAGCATTAGTGTGTCACACCACAACGTGGCGACAAGTGCATGTCGACTCGTTCCTAGGAGGATTCATCATGGCGAAATGCGTTTTCTGCGATAAAGGGGTCACCTTCGGTCGCAACATCCGCCACCAAGCGACTGGTGGTTGGTTCCGCCGCGCTCCACGTACCAGCCGCACGTTCAAGGCGAATGTGCAGCGCACGACAATCACCGAAGCCGGTCATAAGTTCCAAGTGAATGTCTGTACCAAGTGCTTGCGCACCATGTACCGCTCGCGCTAATCTCCCTAATTATAGAAGATTGCCCGGGCCATCGCAACCACACCTCTTAGGAATCCATCCTAGGGGGTGTGGTTGTTTGGGTGAGGATGAGGTGTTCGATGGCCCATGCCACACCGGCATCATCGATGCTGGGGATAACCTGTTTGGCTACTGCTTTGAGTGGTGCAATCGCGTTGCCCATGGCGAGCCCGAGCCCCGCCCACCGTACCATTTCAATGTCGTTTTCTTGGTCGCCAATGGCCACTACCTCGTGTTGTGCGATGCCGAGCTGATGCGCCAATTCTGCGAGAGCATGTCCTTTGCTGACCCCCATGGCGGTGAGTTCACCAAAGAGCTGGTGTGAACGAGTGGTGACCAGTTGGTCGCCCACCTGTGTTTTGAGAAAGTCGAGCGTCGGCCCAACAATGTCTGGCTGCGCCACAAACAAGAGCTTGGTGGCCGGATGTGTTGCCACCACTGCTGCCAAATCTTCACACAGGCGCACTTCGGCGCCTTCGGGATGGTAGCTGAGATAGAGATCGAGTTCTGGGCGGCGCTCAGCAATGTGCAAGACTTCGTCGATATATGCCACCACAAAAATATCTCGTTCGAGGATCAAGCGTACTGCATGCGCAGTGCTGGCACCAGGCATGGTGGCTGCATAGCGGATGTGTCCATGGGGAGCATCACGAATGACTGCGCCTTGGTAGCAAATCAGCGGCTGGTGTATATTGAGTGTGGTTGCAAACGGCATCGCCGCACCAAACATACGCCCAGTCGCAAGTGTGACAATGACTCCGGCGGCTTGGGCATTGGCAATGGCAGTGCGTACCCGTTGGTCGATGCCTAAATCGTGATTCACAATGGTTCCGTCGAGATCGAGTGCGAGCAAGCGATAGCGCACAATAAACTCCCGTGTGTCATACAATGTCTCCCTCATAGTACCATAGTGCTACGATGGATGACTTGTGCTGGCTTTTCTCGTATGATGATGATGTGGAACGGTAGAAACCAAGGAACACTATGTCTGCACGCCCACTATTCAGGCGGATTATGGCGACTACTGCGGTTTATACCGTGATTGGATTTATCGGCCCGGCAGTAGCGCTGGTGCTGACGCCGTTGTATATCCGTGCCCTGGGTGTGGCCGACTACGGTACCACAGACTTGGTGCAGACGTTTGCCCATGTTGCATATACACTGGCCATACTTGGGATGCCCACCGTCCTGGCGAGTGTGTATCGCCTCGATGCATCCCATGCACCCATGCCCCCTACCACGGTTGCCACAGCACTGGTTACGGTGGCCGGCTGGGCAGTGGTGATAACAGGTGTTTTGATATGGTGTGTGCCGTGGTTGGCACAGGTCATTCAACGCCCAGATACGGTCACCTTGATGTATATTCAACTCGCTGCAGTGCCGTGTGGTGTGATTCACGGCACCCTATTGGCGGTGGTACGGCTCCGTGAAGCGGTACGACTTGCAGCCATCTATGCGGTGGTTACGGTTATTGTTACGGCACTCACGCGTGTCATCTTGGTGTTGTGGTTGTCGTGGGGCGTGGCCGGCATGGTCGTCGCAGCAGCTGCCACGCATATCATCAATGCAATTGTTGTGCTCATCTGGACGCGATCATTGTGGTGGGGGCGTATCGATACAACCATCATGATGGTGTTGTGGCGCCGTGGTCTGCCCTTGATTCCCGCCAATCTGGCAATGTGGCTACTCCTCTACCAAGACCGGTGGTTTCTTGCGGGATGGGTGGATGCCGTCACATTGGGTCAGTATGCGTTGGCATCCACTTTGGTGACTCTGTTGGCTCTGCTGATTGATCCATTCAAAAATGCCTGGCAACCGGTGGCGTTGGCTGCGCCTGCTGCGATTGTGCCTACCACGTTGCGTATCTATGTGGCAGTGGCAGGGGCAATTGCTGTGTTGACGGGGGTGTGGGGGCGTGAATTATTGTGGCTTCTCGGGGGTGTACCTGCCCAAGCTGCAGCCCCATTGATTTGGCCGTTGCTGTTCGTGCCGTTGTGTAGTGGCGCGCTCACCATTGTTGGTCTGGTGCCTACTGCCCAAGGCAAAAGTGCTGGTTTGGCATGGAGTATGGTAGCTGCCGCCGTGCTCAATACCATCCTCAATGTGCTTTTGATTCCCACATATGCGGCCATGGGTGCTGCAGTTGCGACGGGGATTGCCGCCTTGGTGATGCCGTGCGTGTTGTGGTGGCAATCACAGCGCCTGCAACCACAATCCTACGCATACGTACGTCTACTCATCTATGGCGTGTTGGCATGCCTAGTAGCGCTATGCGCACAGCTCATGCCCGCATTGCTGCCACGAATACTTGTCTGTGGTCTCTACCTACTCGTCCTTGTGACTGCCGAATGGGATGCAGTACGCCGCCTGTGGTATGGTCATGAACCATCTGCATGACGGTGGTGTAACCGCAGTCATTTGCAGGTGCGTGTCAGTGCAACTACGTCCGTAATTAGCTGACCCGGGGTTTGGGTCAGTGCATGAAAGAGTAGCTCTGAATGACCACGTCCAGCATAGACGTGTAAGGCGCTGTTGGCCCCTACCTGCTGGAGTGCGGCGTGGAAATCTTGTGACTGCTGGAGCGGCACAGTCTCGTCTTGATCGCCGTGTACCAGCAGGATGTGCGTGATATCGGCATGCGCGTAGGTGATGGGTGATGTCGCCGCAAACATGCTGGCATCAGCCGTATTCCCCTCGGTCATGACTGCTGTCATGACTGTGCTGTCACGATCTTCGTCGCGCATAAACGCATATTGTGCATTAATGTCATAGACACCACTGATGCCATAGTATGCACAAATTGCTGATGAGGTGAGGTTGTGTGCCGCCAATACGCGTGTGTCAAACACGGTCATGGCACTCAACTGTGCGCCGGCTGACTGCCCACCAAACACAATCCGGCGTGGATCTCCGCTGTACTGCGCTATGTTGTTGACGGTCCATGCTAATGCGCTAGCGATGTCATCACTCATCTGTGCATAGGTAGCATCCGGGTAGAGTTGATAGCGTGGAACGACGACGACGATGTCATAGGGGACGAGTTTTTTGGCGACCAGTGCATACAATTCTTTGTTGCCACTGTTCCACCCACCGCCATAAATATACATGACGACCGGATAACTCCCAGGGGTATCTGGTTGATAAATATCGAGTACCTGGTGTGCTTGACTCCCATAGGAGACATCTTTGGCGATGGCAGGATTATTGGCATAATACGCTTGGCCATCGCGATACGCATTAAAGAGTCGCACATTGTAGACAATTTCGTCCCATGCCCAGGTACCGGTGATGAGGGCTATTGTGGCAATGGATAGCAACACGATGCGCATGGATTTGCGGTGCATGGATGTACTTTCAATCTCACAGAACACTACTCATGTCAACGCTTTGCTACCCATACTTGGATGTAAGCAGGGGCGGTGTTTGACTATTGTTGGATGCGCACCACGCGCTCCCAGCCAGCCAGGTCAGCATGCACACTGATTTGTGCATGGGGCAGGGTGGCACGCATCATGCTGACCACAGTGGTAGCTTGGCGTGGATCGATTTCGCAGGCAAAGATGCCAGGGGTGGCGAGATGGCGTGGTAACAGCTGTGCAAGGCGGCGGTAGTAATCGGCACCATCAATGCCACCCCCCACGAGGGCGAGGTGCGGTTCGTGGGTGCGTACGTTGGCATCGATATCATCGAGGAGTGTGTAGGGTGGATTTGACACAATCAATGGCAGTGGCTCGAGCATCGTACACAAATCCCCACACACGAGGCGCAGGTTGGCACAGCCGTGGCGTTGTTGGTTGATGTACGCCACAGCGAGTGCGGCTGGTGAAATATCAACGCCGATAATCAATGGAGCCACACGATTGATGGCGAGACTCACGGCAATGCACCCACTCCCAGTGCCAATATCGGCAATGCAGTGTGGTGCGAGTATTGCTGCTGCGTCACGTGCAATATCGACGAGGAGTTCAGTTTCGGGGCGCGGGACGAGCACACGGGCATCCACATAAAAATCAAGCCCATAGAATTCACGTTGATGTACGAGATAGGCCACCGGTACGCCCGTAGCGCGCTGGGCAATCAGGTGCTGCCAGTGTGTAGTGAGGTGTGCAGGAAAGGGGTCACGGAGTCTGGTCAGGATATGGGTGCGGCTTACCGCCATGAGGTGTGCTAATATCAGCTCGGCGTCGAGTCGCGGTGACGTACTTGCCGCCTGCAGGTGGTCAGTTGCTGCGTGCAGTGCGGCAAGTATCGTCGGTGTCGTACTGTTCATCGTCTAGAAAGCAAGTGGCTCGCCATGACCGTGTTGCGGCGTTGACAGTGTATCATAGGCACCAATCACACGATATTTGTCATAACGCTGGGTAAGCAACTGGTCGATGGGGATGAGCATGAGCTCATCGATGGCTGCCATGATGACTTCCCCCACTTTGCGCACAGTGTTGTCAGCGTCGAGGTGGGCGCCACCCTCGGGCTCAGGGATGATGCCATCCACGATACCCATCTCGGTCAAGTCTTGGGCGGTGATGCGCATCGTGCGCGCAGCATCGGCCGCCTTGGATGAGTCGCGCCACAAAATCGCTGCACTTGCTTCGGGAGCTGCCACCGAATAGACGGAGTGTTCGAGCATGTAGATGCGATCAGTGACACCAATCGCCAATGCGCCACCCGAGCCACCTTCGCCAATGACACAGCTCACAATCGGCGTACGTAGTTGTGCCATTTGGAGGATATTTTCGGCAATTGCGTTGCCTTGACCGCGTGTTTCTGATTCCATGCTTGGGTCAGCACCCGGCGTATCGATGAGACACACCACGGGGAGTGAGAACTTTTCTGCGTGCGCAAAGAGGCGCATTGCTTTGCGGTAGCCATCAGGTTTGGGCATACCAAAGTTGCGCTTCATGTTGTCACGCGTATCACGACCCTTTTGGTGCCCGACAATGACCACAGAGCGCCCCAACATGCGCCCCACGCCAGCCACAATGGCGGCGTCATCTGCAAAACGGCGGTCACCGTGGAATTCAAAATATTCATCGCAGAGGACGCGTACATAGTCGAGGGTACGCGGACGCTGCACGTTACGTGAGATCTGGACTTTGTCCCAGGCAGTTAATACAGTCTTCATGGGCGCTTCCTAAATGGCAGCAGCCACAGGTGAAAGCCCTGTGGTGCGTGTGGTGTAGAGACGGAAAAGACGCGCCAACGTGGAGCGCATTTCGTTGCGTGGCACAATCATATCAATCATGCCGTGCTCAAGCAAAAATTCAGCACTCTGAAAGTTGGCGGGGAGTTTTTGGCGGATGGTCTGCTCGATGACGCGCCGTCCGGCAAAGCCGATACGTGCGCCAGGCTCCGCAATGATTACGTCAGCCACCGAGGCATATGACGCTAGCACACCACCGTAGCATGGATCAGTCATGACTGCGATATGGGGCATCCCGATGCTCCCCAATCGTGCAAGTGCCAGATTGACTTTGGGGAGTTGCATCAGTGAGATGACCCCTTCGTGCATGCGTGCACCACCCGACGCATTAATCGTCAACAGTGGTTCACGGCGTGCGTAGGCTCGCTCAGCAGCACGGGCTATTTTTTCACCAAAAACACTGCCCATCGATCCACCAATAAACTCAAATTCGGTCACAATCAGCTGGATGGGTTGTCCCATTAGGCTGGCCTCACCACCGATGATGGCATCGTAAAGCCCAGTATGCTGTTGACTTTCACGGATTTTTTGGGCGTAGTTATCTTTGGGGGAGACAAAGTTGAGTGGATCCAATGGGGCTATATTCCCATCATGCTCGATAAATGATTCCTCGTCGAAGAGCCCCGTCCATTCCACAGCACTCAAACGCATGTGATGACCGCAACGACAGACTTTGAGGTTGTCACGGAGTTGTTTGACATAGGTGAGTTCACCGCAACTTGGACACTTAACCCACATGTTGTTGGGTGTTTGTTGGTCGGGCGTCTGCTCGGCTGGAGTAAATGCCTTCGGAGCCCGCCGAAAGAGTTCTTTCATCGACTGTTGCCTTACCTCATTCAAATACGATGTGCATTATACCACAGGCGTGTCCGTCTATCCTGTGGTTGGGACTGATGCATGGCGTTGGCACATGGTACACTACGCAACACCATATCTACTACGTGGTGTCCACAATTGTTAAGAACTCATGGTAAGATGGTACATCCAACCCTGTACGGTGGTTAGTGAGGTTGTGTATGTCGTTTTTGCCGGACCGTGTAACTGAACAAACCGATGCGCTGTCCATGCTTTCTGCTGTCGGTGACAGTAGTATTTCCAAAGAAGAAGGCAAAGCACAGGCAGTGAGTGTGATGCAGCACGTGAGTGAATTACAGGCGCTCATGATCGGTGCGGCTACGCACCGTGTGTTGTTGGTGCTGCAGGGGATTGATGCAAGTGGTAAAGATGGGGTTGTCCGCTTTGTGGTGAGTAACGGGGATCCGCTGAATGTGGTAGTTCATCCGTTCAAAATGCCAACTCCCAATGAGCTTGCTCATGATTTTTTATGGCGCATCCATGCTGCAGTGCCAGCCAAAGGCTATCTGGGAATTTTTAATCGATCGCACTACGAAGACGTGGTCGCCGCATATGTACGTGGTACGATTACGGATACGATTCGTCAGCAACGCTTGACGCACATTCGCTATTTTGAAGAGCTGTTGCACGATAGCGGTACGATTATCATCAAATGTTATCTGCACATTGATGCAACCGAACAAGAAGCACGGCTCATCGCCCGCGAACAATCACTGATGACTGCCTGGAAACTTGCTGCAGAGGATTGGCGTGATCGCACCCTGCTGCCCACATATCTCGCTGCCTATGATGTGGCGATGCGGCACACGAGCACGCTGCATGCACCGTGGTATGTTGTGCCAGCGAACCGCAAATGGTTCCGGAATTTGGTGATTGCTGAGCTCTTGTACCACCACATGGAGCCCTTCCGTGAGCAGTGGTCAAACACGTTACAGAGTATGCAACGTGATCGACTCAGCGCCATCGAACGCGTCCGCGCAGGGCTTGAGCAGGGGAAATTATCGTCATGATTGATACCGCACTTGCGCAGGCACTACACGTAGCAGGGTTGCGCTGGCGTCCCCAAAACGGTGACTGGTTTTGTTTGTGTGATGAAGACGATGCCTGGTTGATTGCCCCGAGTGGTGTCGAGCTCGGGATGTTGGATGGTCGTCCTGTGCTCATGTTTCATGGTGCAAGTGAGTGGGCGCTTGATACGGTGTGGGCCGGTGACGTCATTTGGCTTCCTAGTGCATCACAGCTCCAAGATGCCCTGTTGCAGGCACTTGGGTCAGATGCCAGCGTGACGCTGGATATCACCCTCACTGGTTCACGCTGTCGTGCACAGTGTGGGGATTGGCGCTACGAGGCGTCAGCGAGCGATGTGGCTGACGCATTTGGAGCCGTCTTATTGGCAGTGCTGCAAAACGTGCGTGGTTAGATGGTGAGTGGGTCGAGGGCGCGGATTGTGTTGGCAATCAGACGAGCTGTTTGCTCGATAAGCGCCGGGTTGACTGATTCGACGACGTCTTTGTTGGTGCCTTGCAGGGGTATGCGTCCATGCTGGTCGAGGCATGCAATGCTAATAGTGCGGCGTTTGGCCCGGGTGAGCGGTCGTGTGAAACTGTTGAATGCGGCGATGCGTGCTTCGGCATTGACGCCAAGTGTGGCCTCAGTGACAAGCTCGATCAAGAGTGGGTCTGCACTGTGCATGCGTTCATTGAGGTCACGCACAACGTAGCTGAGTGTGCCACGCCCAATACCCTCGATGCCAATAAAAAATGTTGCCTGGGCATCAAATGGATAGCGGCGCATGAGCTCAGCGAGCCCAGCCCCCGTGGTGCCACCCCCGAGCCCGACTGTCCAGATTTCGGTGTGTGACAAACGCCCCACGTCTTCGGCTGCAGCCAACACGGCTGCAAGACTCCCCGCATAACTCACTGCCCCACGTGAATGTGGTTGGCTGCGCACCCATAGCTCTGCAATTGCGGCAACTACGATGTATGCGGTTGGAATGACGAGCAACAGGAAGCGTGCCACGATAGGAATATCGAGTGGGGCCAAGAGCTCGATGCCCATGATGGTGAGTAGTGCAGTGGTCGCACCAATCCGTGCTTCGAAACTACTAATCGGGTCAGGAGGCTGATGGGAATCGAGTGGTACCAGCAACACGACCCGCCGCGTGGGTGGTTTGAGTGCAGGCTGAATCCCAATCACGTTTTGACTTTCACGGTCATGAATGCCAATATGACGGATACGTGACGACGTACTAAGTAGTGCGAGCACAAATGCCACAGCCGCACTTGCAAATGCATATGCGGGATTGATTCCCCACAACACGAGCACACTAATGGCGACAAGCGCCACCAAAAACGAGCCACTCCCCGTAGGTGGACTTGTTTTGAACGGGTCAGTCCAAACCTGCATGCCCGCACGGCGTAAGCGACTGCCGACGTAGGCAGCAGTCTGTGCCTCTGCAAAGGAGGTCACTGGACGTGCGCCGTATTCGTCTGCAATTTTGCTGACCGCTTCCATCGGGTTTTCGCGTTGCCGGTGGACTGGCAGTGCGAATTCTACCGTGTTGAGTGGCATCGTTGAAAAGTCGGGCTCGTGCGACAGCATTGCTGATATTACCGTTCTGTTTACGACGGTTCGTTGCCGTAGCGCCAGCGATAGTAGTGACGACCCACGTTACCTTGTTCGACTTGCCAAGCGCTCGGATTGGTGGGCACATAGGTCAGCACACGGCGTTCAAACGGCTGTACGAGCACCCACTGCTCGCTACCACCAATGGTGGCACGCGTCCAGTATGGCTCGCTAATGGGATAGCCCATGGTATATACCCAGTCCATGACCAATCCTTGGGTCGTGCGCCCATTGACGTAGACGGTGTCTCGTTTGGTCAGGTAGTCGTAAAACACTTGCGGAATATTGTGTCCGGTTTCGGGGATGTATTTGGCAAATGTGGTCGCAGCGGTACTCACACCACTAAATGCAATCACACTGCCATCACGCATAATCCGCTGATCCACAGACTCACCGGTGCGGTTGGGACTACGGATGCCGATTTGTGCATTGAAGCTGGCATAGGTGGGACCAACCGTATCACCTGGGTCACCGGCAATGGGAACATTGCTCGGCTCGCGCTCGACGAATTCGTTGTTGCCCACCTGCATGCGACCCGTGATGAGCTCATGCACCAACAACCCACTGGTGACATACCACGAACTTTGGCGATTCGCATTGGGATTGTTGATTTCCATGCGGCCTTTGTCGAAGTACTGTACTTGACGCAACCCGCCACTCACCTGTAGATAACTCTCAGAGCGGGCCATGAGACCAGTCGGCCCCCACAACCAGCTACGTGATACTTGCTGGCGTGCAATGGGGCGGTCGCTCCGATTCCAGATGACTTCAAAGGCGCGGTCGACGAACGTCTTGAGGGCACCATTAAATAGTTCGCCACTATTGCGTACATTGGCTAATTCGAACGATACTGTGGTTGGTTGTACGTTGATATCGACGGTCGGCGATGGCTGGATAAGCTCACTCGCCGCAGTTGGTGTGGGTGTCAGTATCAGCGCTTCACCTAGGCTGCGCCCGCATGCATCATTCCCCGGCTTGCATAGCTCGTTGACGACATCGTATTTGATGGTGGGACCACCAATATCGCCGATATTTTTGACTTGGGCGAAGTAGAAGCCATCAGACGTTGGTTGGAAGCGAATCTGCGAATCAAACGTGCTCGTATCCGCATTATCATTGGTAGCGATGAATGACACACCATCACGCTCAAAGAGGGTCAACACGGTATCGGTCCCCGCAAGTTGGTCATTGAGCATACCCGTGCTGTAACTCCGGGTGTCAGTGTAGAGATAGTACGTGTTGCCGGCTTTGGCGAAGAACATGATCCAGTCCGCATCACCCGTCGGGCACAAGCGGTGATCTGCTTGGCGTTGGTTGGACAAAATCAGCCGTGCTTGTTCTGGCAAGCCGTCTGGCTCGTATTTGTCGGTACAGACCCCCGTATTATCGGGTGCAATCCCACCATAACTCTGATTACCAACTTTGATAGAATAGGTGCTTTTGAGATACCCACCATACCCGGTCGCGTCACGGATGCGAATGTAGTACACGCCATCCATGGGTGCCCGGAAGTTGGGGATTTGCGGGTCAATGTTGGTCGAATTCGCCGAAGAGTGCTCGTAGAAATCATCACTGACTGCGACAAGACGAAACAACGGGTCGTATAATTCCATGATGAGGTCAAGCCCAGAGTCCGACTTGGTAATCTCAATATTATAGACTTTGTCGCGATTGAACCCAATCGAAAAGGCATCGACATCACCCGCATAACAGAGCCCTTGGTTGTACTCGATATCACCCATGATGATTTTGGCGGTCTGGAGATTACTTGGAGGATCGTCAGTTTCGCCGGTACAGAATGCTGATCCCACTGTGGTTGGTGTAACTGCAGGTGTGGCGGTGGCTGCGGGTGCCGCACCAATCTCGAATTTGAGCCCCGCTGACGACGGTGCTGGCGATGTGTCTGATACCGTCATGGTATTACACGAAATATTGGTTACGGTGGCATTGGCGTTGATGGTGATTTGGTAGGTACGTGATGCACCCGATGCAATGTCCGCTGTGCCCGTGTTGACAATGACAGAGCTGACCCCTGCACAGATGACACCGCCAACGCTTACACCGACCGATGATAGTGTCGTCGCATTGTTGTTTGTGACTTTGATATAGACGTACAACGAACTCCCCGCCAACAAGCGTGGGTTGTTGGCGTTGTTGGGGTCATACGTGTTGCCGTTGGCATCAACCTGAGTGACAGTCGTGCCTGCATGCGCAATGTGCGTGGGAACAAAAAAAGCGAACGCAATCAGGAGTATCGTGATGGCGTAATAAAAACGTGGCACATTCATCTTGATGGTCATACAAATACCCCTGAACACACGCAATTCGGAGAAATAACACGCCACTGAAAAACCCTAAAGTATTATACCATAGGCATATGTGATAAAAAACTGGCAATATTGAACGGAAGGCGAGTCTACAATGCATGAACTTTGGTTGCTGTTGCGTTTGTTTTGGGTCTTTACCAAGGTGGCACTTTTTTCGTGGGGTGGAGGGCCTGCCTCAATGGCACTCATGCAGCGGATGTCCGTAGAAGAAGGCTGGACCACGCCGCCTGAATTCGCTGATGCGCTGGCAGTGGGCAATGCGCTCCCTGGTCCGATTGCACCACAGGTGGCCGCCTATGTCGGCTACAAAGTGGCTGGTCTGAGTGGTGCCATTTCTGCGGTGTTGGGCACCGTTGGTCCAACCACTATTTTGATGTTGGTGATGATTGTGCTCTACTTTCAGGTCAAAGATTCCCCTACTGTGGCCGCCATGCTCAAAGCGGTACGTCCTGTGGTTGTCGGGCTTCTCTTGTGGACCACCCTCGATATTGCGCGATCCGTGTTCTGGAAGCAAGGTATGCCGCTTTCTGGGCTCATCCAGCGCTGGGATGGAATCGTCATTGCGCTAGTGGCGTTTGCCATTTTGACATTTACCAAGGTGAACCCAGCGTTCATTGTGGCTGGCGCTGCTGCGTTGGGGTGGCTCGTCTACCGCCCCTAGGGCGTCGGCATAGCCAACGCCCTAGGGGGGAGCATTACTCGGTGCGGGCTTTGGCGTAGTCGTCGCTCAGCTCAGCGAGCATGGCGGCGCGTTGGTCATAGAGGCGCTTGAGTGGGCGTGGGGTGGTGGATTCGAGCGTGTAAGCCGTCAAAATCGGCATGACTACCGTGCTATCGACATAACACACAATCGAATCAGGGAGTTGATCGGGGTCGACTTTGCCCCACGTCATGGCTTCGCTGGGTGTGGCGCCCGACAATCCCCCCGTATCTGGGCGGGCATCGGTAAACTGCACGAAGTAGTCGTGCCCCTTTTCGGCGATGCCCATGATTTCTTGCAGTTGGGGCTCTGTCTGCAGGATGAAATTTTTGGGTGAGCCACCACCAAAGATAATAACTGCACTCTTACCGCCGTGTTTTTTTGCATTGTAGACAATCGATGTCGTCTCATTGACATCGGCTTCGACGTCGAAACGCAGCTTGTTGCCGGCGAGTGCTAACGCAGCCACATTCATGCCGATAGTCGAGTCGCCGGGGCTCGACGTGTAGAGCGGCACACCGGCTTCGTAGGCTGCAGTGAGGATAGAGACATACTCGGTACCGATGGCGCGCTCGCGGGCTTGCGTGTAGCGTCCAAGCCGGTAGTGGAGCTCGGCCGTAGACATGGGTTTTTGGAATTCGGGCTCAGCGAGACAGCGCCGCAAAAAGGCGTCGGATTCGAGCAACACTTCCTGGTCGAACAAGATGTCGTAGATGCGGATGATTTTTTGTTCGCGCAGGGCGATATCGTCACTAAACGGGCTGCCACCATACAGGCTAAACCCCAGTGAACGATGCATATCATGATAGAGATTGGCTCCCGTGCTAATCACCCAATCGACGAGCCCGGCGCGGATGAGCGGCACGATCGATGCCGTGCCGAGCCCGGTTGGTGTCAGTGCACCTGACAAGGTGACACCGATGGTAACATCGGGTTGGGCGATTTTGCGGGCAAAGAGCTGACATGCTTCACGCATACGCCCGGCGTTGTATGAATAAAAATGATTGTCGACAAGCGCTTTGATGCTCAAACCTGGCACAATCGGCTTGGGGTCGAGCTTGACACCGTAAGACATGGATGGATACTCCCTTTGTTATGGCAAATCTTTGAGTATTCTACCATGCAGTGGTTCTCAATTCTCAATTCACAGGTAATAGCATGTTATACTATCGTACTGGTACGACTAAATCACAGAAAGTACGAATGGCATGACACAGTTACAATCCGTAGCGTGGCATGATGGTGGGGTATATGTGCTCGACCAGCGTCGTTTGCCGCATCAAGAAGTTGTGAATAGATATATTACTGTGGCCGATGTCGCCGAGTCGATTCGTTCGATGCAGGTGCGTGGTGCCCCAGCCATTGGCTGTACTGCTGCCTACGGCATGGCACTTGTGGCGGTGTACGGACAGGGTACGACGGGTGCAGATTTGCTTGGTGCGCTTGCCGACGCACGGCGGGTGCTCGATGCATCACGTCCTACTGCCGTCAATCTCTTTTGGGCGACACGGCGCATGTACGACTACGCGGTTACCCAACAACAGCTACCACGCGCCGAATTTGCTGCTGTACTTATTGCCGAGGCACAAGCGATTTTTGCCGAGGATGTGGCCATGTGTCGTGCCATCGGCGTGCACGGTGAGCCACTCATCCCGGCGCGTGGGCGTGTATTGACGCACTGCAATGCCGGTGGGCTCGCCACAGCGGGGTATGGCACCGCCCTTGGTCCGATATATCGGGCCCATGAGCTGGGGCGAGCCGTGCATGTCTATGTGGATGAGACGCGTCCCTATCTGCAGGGGGCTCGTTTGACCGCATTTGAGTTGCAGCGTGCTGGTGTCCCGCTTACACTGATTACCGACAATATGGCTGCCTATTTCATGGGGCGTGGGCTGGTGGATTGCATTATTGTGGGCGCTGACCGCATTGCTGCCAATGGCGATGTGGCCAACAAAATCGGTACCTACGGTCTCGCAGTGCTTGCCCATGCACATGGCATCCCAATGTATGTGGCAGCGCCCACATCGACGATTGATATGCGCATTGCTGATGGGAGCATGATCCCCATCGAGGAGCGTTCATCAGACGAGGTCACCATGGTGGCAGGGGTACGTCTCGCCCCCGAGGGGGTTACGGCCGCACATCCTGCGTTTGATGTGACACCAGCGCGGTTGATTCATGGAATTATCTGTGAAAAGGGTGTATTGACGGCGCCCTATGCAGTGTCATTAGCACAGGTAATGGGGTAAGTGGTATGCCGATTGCGCCTTTGCTGTATGGTGCCTTGCCGCATCCCACACTTGATGCGGCATTGTCTGTGCTACACCGCTTTGCTATGCCCTATATCGTATGGCCACAGCTACCACAACGAAGCTTCCGAGAACGGAGCGTAGTCCAGGCCGCATACGGATTCCCCGGTGTCGTCATCGATGAGCAGCAACGGCGAGTCTTTGTGCAGCGCGCCGTGAGTGAATCAGCTATTCCGCAGTTAGCGCTGGATTTCTTGCAACGCCGTGATACTAGGGCCGCGATGACACCCGCAGAAGCGGCTGGGCTGTTTGCTGTGTTGCCACTCCTGCAGTCACAGCAGGCGCAGGTTGGGTGCAAAGGGCAATTGCTTGGTCCGATTTCGTTGGCAGCACAGCTGACCGACGAAGCACAGAATCCGCTCATCAGTGACAGTGTCTTGTTTGAGGGACTCGTGCAACATCTGTGTCAACGGGCGCGTTGGCAGGCTGAATTACTCCAACGCACAAACCGACCGGTGTTGTTGTGTCTCGATGAACCATTCATTGATGTGATTTCGTCGCCGTTTTTGAGCATTGACCAAGACGAGCTCTGGATGGGATTAGCGCGTGTTCTCGATGCGATTCCCGTGTTGCGTGGTCTCGCAATTAGTAGTGACGTGCCGTTGGCACCGCTCTGTGAGTTGCCCATTCGTGTGTTGATGGTCAATAGCAGTGACTATGCACACCGCATCATCGACGCAGCGGCATCCATCCATGCGTTCATGCAACGCGGGGGAATCTTGGCGTGTGGCTGTGTGCCTGTGGCGAATGCTGGGATGCGTGCGGCACACGCACTTGCGGGGATGCATGTACTGTTGGCGCAGTTGCACCAGGCTGGGATCGAGTATGCGCTCATGCGTGAGCAGGTGATGATTATGCCAGTGTCGTCACTCGGTCAGACGACTGTGGAGATTGCCGAAGAGGTGATTGCGGTGACCTGTGAAGTGGCACATGCGCTCAACCAGGCACTGTTTTCTGAGTACTAGTTCAAAGGAGTATACTGTGCGCGTAGTAGTTACCGGGTCGTTGGCATACGACTACATCATGAACTTCCCAGGCTTGTTCAAAGATCACATTTTGCCTGATCGGGTGCACATGCTATCAGTCAGCTTTTTGGTTGACTCGATGAAGCGCATGCGTGGTGGGGTGGCAGGAAATATCGCCTACTCGTTGGCCCTCTTGGGGTTGCAACCACTTGTGGTGGCTGCTGCAGGGCAGGATTTTGGTGAATACCGCCAGTGGATGACGACCCAGGGGATTGATGCGAGCGGCATCCACGAAGTCATCGGCGAATTTACTGCGTCGTGCTTCATCAACACCGACCAAGCCAACAACCAGTTGGTGGCGTTTTATACAGGAGCCATGGCACGTTCACGGGATTTATCACTGTTGAGCTTTGGGCTTAGCCGCAACGACCTCGTGATTATTTCACCGACCGATCCCGATGCCATGGCGCGTTATGTGGGTGAATGCCGCCAAATGGGAGTGCCCTTTTTGTTTGATCCAGGCAAGCAGACGCCACGTCTGACTGCCGCCCAAATCCTCGATGGACTCGATGGTGCCTATGCTTTGATCGGCAACGACTACGAGTTTGCTATGATGGCACAGGTGACTGGCAAAAGTGAACGCGAATTGATGGAAAGTGTGCCACTCACTGTGCTTACCCGTGGTGATAAGGGGTCGGTGGTGTCAGAGTTGCGTGATGGTGTGCGCATTGATACAGCGGTCGATGTCGCACCCGTCGACGAAGTCCGCGATCCCACTGGTGCGGGTGATGCCTATTTGGCGGGGTTTGTGTTTGGGATGTCGCATCAACTTCCGGCAGTGACCTGTGGGCGTGTGGCATCGTTGGCAGGCGCATTTGCCATCGAGCATCATGGTTGCCAAGAGCACATCTACACTCCCACGCAATTCTATACACGCTATGTGGACGCATTTGGGGATGATGCAGCAGTTGCCAAGGCATTGCGTGTTGCTTTATAGCGAATATGAGTTGTCTGTCAATGAGTCGTCATGTGCAGAATACTCAGAGTGTAGTATACTTATTTACAAGTGGCGTATGACTGATATGCCAAAGTGATTGTGCGGAGCACGCTGATGTGCCTCAAAAGCATGCCAATGCGTGGCGCCGCAACGCCTTTGTGTGTACTATTTCCCACGAGATAGACCGTCGTCAGTCATGTGGCAGTATCACATGCAAGAAAGATAGGAGCAGGGGATTCAATGACCAAGCAGTATGACATCAAGGACATCGGTTTGGCCGAGCAAGGTCGCAAGCGCATGGCCTGGGCTGAGAACGAAATGCCGGTATTGCGCCAGATTCGCGAACGCTTCAAGAAAGAGAAGCCGTTCAAAGGCATGCGCGTTTCTGCATGTTTGCACGTCACTGCCGAAACCGCCAACTTGATGGCGACCTTGGCAGCGGGTGGTGCCGATATCGTATTGGCCGCCTCTAACCCGTTGTCGACCCAAGACGACATTGCGGCTACACTGGTGGCCCACGAAGAAATCCCAGTCTACGCCATCAAGGGCGAAGATAACCAGACCTACTACAAACATCTCGAGGCCGCCTTGGCCCACAATCCGCACGTCACCCAAGACGACGGCGCCGACTTGGTGTCGGGGATCCTCAAAAACCGCCGCGACCTCATCCCGCAGATGCTCGGTAGCACCGAAGAAACCACCACGGGTGTGATTCGTCTGCGCGCCATGGCTGCAGACGGCGTGTTGCCCTTCCCCGTCATCGCCGTCAACGACAGCGACACCAAGCACCTGTTTGACAATCGCTACGGTACGGGTCAGAGCACGCTCGACGGCATCATCCGCGCCACCAACGTGTTGTTGGCCGGCAAAACCTTCGTCGTCGCTGGCTATGGCTACTGCTCACGCGGTATCGCCGAGCGCGCCCGCGGTATGGGTGCGTGGGTGATTGTCACCGAAATCGATCCCGTCAAGGCACTCGAAGCTGCCATGGACGGCTTCCGCGTGATGCCGATGGAGCAGGCAGCTGCACAAGCTGACTTCATTGTGACGGCCACCGGCAACAAACACGTGCTCGACGCCAAAGACTTTGCGGTGATGAAAGACGGCTGTATCGTCTCGAACAGCGGTCACTTCAACGTGGAAATTAACCTTGACGCCCTCGACGCTATCACGGTTGAAAAGCGCCAACCCCGTCCATTCGTGGATCAGTATATCCTCAAGGATGGTCGCCGCGTCAACGTGTTGGGTGAAGGGCGTTTGATTAACTTGGCGAGCGCCGAAGGTCACCCCAGCGCCGTGATGGATATGTCATTTGCCAACCAGGCCTTGGCCACCGAATTCTTGCTCAAGAACCAAGGCAAGTTGACCGCAGCGGTACACGCGTTGCCCAAGTCGGTCGATGCCGAAATCGCAGCCCTCAAGTTGCGCGCCATGGGCATTCAGTTTGATATGTTGACGCCCGAGCAGGTCAAGTACCTCGGCTCATGGGAAGAAGGCACCTAATTGTTGTAGCACGCCGCGTGTGTCACGGGACACACGCGGTTTCATGTATCGCAGTACGTGCATACCTCAGGTGCTGTGATCGTTGAAGGAAGAGATATGGCGACGAATTTTATGAAATCCCCCTCATTGCTGTTCACCTCCGAATCGGTGACAGAGGGGCATCCCGACAAACTGTGTGACCAGGTGTCGGACGCGATTCTCGACGCGTTTTTGACTGTCGACCCACGCGCTCGTGTGGCCTGTGAAACAGCCACCACCACCGGCCTCATCGCCGTAATGGGCGAAGTAACCGTCAACGGCAACGTCGGCGACATCCAGGACATTGTGCGCAAGACGGTTGCCGATATCGGCTACACCGGTGGCAAGTTTTTCTTTGATGCCGAAAGCTGTGGCGTCATCGTGGCCCTCCATGGCCAGTCACCCGACATTGCCATGGGTGTTGACAAGGCGTACGAAGCCAAGGTCGGCGAAATGACTGATGCTGAAGTCGAGGCCGTCGGTGCCGGCGACCAGGGCATGATGATCGGCTTCGCCTGTAACGAAACCCCCGAATTGATGCCACTCACCATTAGCTTGTCCCACCGTCTGACCCGCGAATTGGCCGTAGCGCGCAAAAGCAAAAAAATGCCATTCCTCGGCCCCGACGGCAAAAGCCAGGTGACGGTGGAATACTCCCACGGCAAACCGGTACGCATCCACACCGTGGTGTTGAGCACGCAACATACCAAAGACGTTTCACAGGGTGATTTGCACGAGCAGGTACAGGAGCAGATCCTCGCCAAGGTGTTGCCTGGCCATTTGATGCAGACGCAACCCAAGGTGCACATCAACCCCACCGGTCAGTTCATCGTGGGTGGTCCCCATGGCGATGCGGGCTTGACCGGGCGCAAAATCATCGTCGACACCTACGGTGGTGTGGCGCGCCACGGCGGTGGTGCCTTCTCGGGCAAAGATCCGACCAAGGTCGACCGCAGTGCCGCCTATGCAGCCCGCTACGTCGCCAAAAACGTGGTCGCCGCTGGCTTGGCTGATCGCTTCGAAGTACAGTTGTCGTATGCCATCGGCGTGGCGCGTCCCGTGTCGATTAGTATCGAGAGCTTTGGTACGGCCAAAATCGACGAAGCCAAAATTTCCAAGCTGATCGACGAAATGTTCGATCTGCGCCCAGGTGCCATCATCCGCGACCTCAAGTTGCGCCGCCCCATTTACCGCCAGACGGCGGCCTATGGGCACTTTGGTCGCACCGATGTCGACCTGCCGTGGGAAGACACGGACAAGGCCGATGCGCTGCGCCGCGCCGCTGGGTTGTAATTGGTTGTTTGGTTTTTGCGTACATGTGATGGCACCGGTGCAATGCACCGGTGCCATTGTGTTGTGGAGAAGTAGGGGCGTCATTCCATGGCGCCCCGATGGCGAGGCACACGGTGCCGCGGCGGATGTGTCCACCCACGCCCGCAGCCGTGTGTCGTGAAATCGACGAGATTCCATGGCGGCGTAGCCGCCATGGAATGATGGTGGGGCGGGCGTGGCATCTTTTCGTCAAGGTTCGCACATAGCGTTATCTGTGGAAAAGATGGCACCGGCGCTGTGCGCCGATGCCATGACGCCAAGGTGAAGTAGGGGCGTCATTCCATGGCGCCCCGACACACCGGCGCACGGCGCCGGTGTCATTGCGTTGGGGGCGGAACGATTCCCCCCACGCCCGCAGCCGTGTGTTGTTATGCCGCCGTGGAATGATGGTGGGGCGGGCGTGTGGGGCGACGTGTCGGTCGTAGGAAAACGTCTCAACCCCAGCGTCATGCCATGGCGTGAAACGCCGTGGCATCTTTTCGTCAAGGCTGGAATATACATGCGTTGGCTGTGGAGAAGATGGCACCGGCGCTGTGCGCCGATGCCATGACGCCAAAGAGAAGTAGGGGCGTCAT
>JACCDP011022415.1_pt1 | contig 27999 bp, 65 predicted proteins | sample 7445841 | NCBI WGS metagenome assembly JACCDP01 (sample SAMN15323441, study PRJNA562643) | freshwater metagenome | isolation source: river surface water | place: USA:Blue River Watershed | collected 2017-08-17 | reverse complement strand
TAACTTACACACATAGTTTATCTTACTACCCCACCATCTTTGCATTATGAAATGATATGTGGAATCCTCAGTTAAGATATTATCAACTTCCCACAATCCCCTACTAGTTAGATTTTGTGGTAATTGTTTTTTATGTATTTTACCAATGTTTTCTATAATCAGTTTCATATTACATTAATAATAGGTTTATTGCTGTCAATGCTTTATCCATTGTACTCAAGTTTTCTTTTTTTATCATCAATCGTTCCGGCACCGAATTTGGTAATGGTCCAATTGTACCAACCGGTTTCCAACACCACATTTCGTATTCATCCCATACCGGTATCCTTTCTATATTCAACTGATGCCTTTCTCCACCTGGTTTTAATAGGTGAATGATGTATGCGCTTGGTATGGTTTCAACTCTACTTATCCGCCATCCACCTACATCTTTCTTAAAAAGTTTTTCTATGTTTACTATCTCAAGCATGTCCATAATATTTTTCTAATACTCCTTCTATAAGAGCTAAAAAATATTTATAATCCTTTACATCATCATCATTTAACCACACCCTTTCAGTCCATTCCATCTTCTCATCGGTCATATACAATTGATACCTTTGTTCGGGATAATATGGCATTTCCGCATATTGTTTCTCCCTACCTAAAGTAAACATCACTTTATCTTCCGGCTTTGCCCGCTTAGCCAACATAAAAAAGTAGGTATCATCAAACTCATGTGCTTTTTCCAAATCCCATCCCCATACCATCATCTTACCCACATCTTTATTATATCCGCTTATCGTTATCATATTAAATCATTTGTTGGTCTTTAGCCCACCTCATTATCACTTCAGTTGCATACATCTCTAAATTCTTTTGGAATATTTTCATATCCTTTATCTGCGCCATTTTTATAGAACCATTACCATCCATTAGGTTGTTTTCCATTTTGTATATTCCACTTTCATTTGGTATTTTATAAAGATAGATACAAAGTGGAACATCGTAATCAGAAACCGCTTTGTATTCAAATCGGTAAGATTCACTACCCAAAGGAATAAGTGCACCAGCTTCTAAAGCAAAATCCACAACCCTCTCACATTCCCATTCCAATAGTGGAGAAGGGACATTGAAATTATGTAGTACTATTTTAGTACCTACCATTTTATCTATATTTTGTATCTTTAACATATTAGAATACTAAGTTTTTCAAATCAGAAAATTTTTGAATTGGTGAACCATTAAGTTTTTTGTTCGTCATAGCATGTCCCCAATTTCCCAATTCGGACATCATAGAATTTGGACTTTGTATTTCTTTTAAGTACAAACCAATTGGATACGCCATACCTTTAGCGTTATCAACTAAGTAACAACTATATTCGTATGAACTTCTACTTCTATCTTTACTATCTCTCATAATAACAAGGTAGTAAATACTATTCTCACCTAAAGGGTTATTATACAAATACTCAATAGCGTACAGTTCTTTTTGTTCCACTACATTCAGTACACTTACCCTAGCGGTGGTAAGACTTTCCAATTTATTTATTCCTTCTATCGTTAGCATACTCTTAGTTTGTGGATAATACAATTAATAAAAATAATAATCCGAAATAGAATAGTATTAATTTCTCCGTAGGTGGAAGCGATAACCACATATCTCTTAATTCTAAAAATAACTTTTTCATATTAACTTCTATTACGTTTTTCTTGTTCAGAATACTTTCTAAGGTGATTTAGCGTATCTTCAAAGTAAGAAATGAACACATCCTTATTCTCTATTTCGGACCTGTGTAGTTGTACGCAAGTTATACCGTGCCATCCCATACAAAACAATTCGTAAACTCCATTCTTAGGGAACTTAGTCAACCAAACTTCAAATTCGGCATCCCAATCTCTTACTGGCACATTCTTCTTACTACCTTCCATTGTGAAGCAGTAAGCCTTTGAACCTGCACCAAACCTTTCATTCACTTCCAACTTGGTAATCGTTCTACCTAAGATAGTAGTACCTACCAATTTATCAATACCGGATATAATCAATTCGTTTACCATATACCTTTAATTTTAAGAAAGTTAAGAAAAGATGAAGCTGGACGAGATGAAGAATAATCATACTGCTCATTCAGTTCTTTAGCACGAATGTAACCTGAAGGGTCTACATAAGAACGGGATACATTCAATTCTCCCATCCATTTCTGAAATTCAGGAGAAAGCATAGTCGTTTCTCTTTGTGTATCCAATTGCTCTTGCTTTTGAACATCAAAATAACCATAATACATAATAGTAAAATTTAGGGGTTTATAAAATTATTTCCAATTGTTTAATTCTTTCTTAATCTTAACCAATTGTTTGTTATAGAATTCGTTTACTTTGACTTTAAGGATTTTGAACCATTCATCTCTACCCATATCGGTAAATACAAAATCTTTATTGGCATTCTTAATTTGTAATTGACCCTTACCCAAAGCCCCAATACCTAATATAGACCAATCCAATTCCCATACATACCTAACGTGAACATCTTTAATTTGAACTACACCATCCTTACGGGTATAATCAACAAATATGTACGCCAAATCTTTCTTAGGGTTTTCTAATACACCTTTCAATCTCTTAACGGAAATAAGGTTTGGCATTGAGAATCCTTTCTTATTTGGTTGAAGGTAGTGTGTCTTTACATCATATAGCATGTGTAAGGAATCACCTAACAAAGAAAAATCTTCGATAGACCTTTTAGAAGAAGCTTCCACAAAAGAAGTAGAAAACTTTTCACCAACAATAGTAGAACAATCGGCTTCAATCTTATCACCAACTGCACGATGACCAAAGGAATTCGATAAATTAAAATCGGACAAAGATTCAGATAAGACTGACTGAATTAATTGTGTATTCATATATAAGGGGATTTATAATAAAGATATAGTATATAGTAATAGTATATAAGGATTACTCAGAACTCTTTTTAGCCCTTTTCTTCTTTTCTACCTTTACATCCACATCCAATACTTCCGTAGTAGAATCAACAACCTTTATAGAACCATCGTTGAACTCACCACTAAGGGGAAAGAACTGACCTTTACCTTCAATCATAATAGAATGAATCCTACCCATTTTACCCATAACCGAAACATCATTAGAAGGTGAAGGGCCGTAAAGAACACCATCAACTTTTACCTTACCATCAATTACCTTAAAACTTTTCATAACTTAAAATTTAATACTTTAGAAAATTTGATTACATACAAATATACGAAAAATCCCTGATATTGCCAAATAAAATTCAAAAAAAATAGGGGACTTTATAAGGGATTGAGAACCAACACGTTACCCGAAGGGCTTAAAAAGACCGCCTAACCAATTGATAACCAACGGAATACATATTAGGGGCTCCCTGTTGTCTATAAGGTAGTGAAACGAAGTAGAATATATTCACCTTATTTGATAGGGTAAAGGGCTCAGGGTGGCTAAAAGGTCACCTTTAACATATAAAAATCCAGTAGGGAAAAAACCCGGCTCGGGGCGAAAACGGATGAGGCGGGACCACCAGCCATTTTTTATTTTCCGAGTTCCACGAAATTCAGTCCCCCCCGTCCGTCTCATGCAACTCAATCCGGGCAAAGGTTGCACAGCACACATCTATATAGGTACTATATACTATATACACATCAGGCTCATGCAACGTAGTGCGGGTAAGGGTTGCATCGGGCGGCCTATGTAGTGAAAGGTATCCCTTATATACTATATACTATATACTATGCTACAGAAGTGTACTTTTATATAGTGGTACTTTTTAGCCGTTTTTATTTTAGCTAATGTCCACGCTAGTCCACCCCCATTCACGGACGAGCACAAAAAACCCCCATTGTGGAAACAACAGAGGAAAATTTATGAATAAAGAAAACAGAAAATCAATATTTGTAGAAAGCCACACGTTCAGCTTTTCGCCACGGAATATCATTTTGTGTACGCGCCATCCAACTATTACCTAACACCAACTTACGATTGCTGTGTCTACCACGCGGGCGAATACGTTTTGTTTGGTATATATTCTCTAGCACTTTTTTAATAGCTAGTATCTGAGCTTCGGACTTGTATGTAACTTCTAATATCATATTATGCATTTATGTATGTACTAAACCAATTCTTTATCGTCTTATGTGTCAGTCCATCAGTATATTGTTCAGGACGTACTTCCAAACAATCTTCATACAATTGGGTCATATCTTCCCTATGGTATATGAATAGGGCGTGTATTTTAGCTTTAATACTATTCTCTACTCTATTACCAGCTTCCCAAGCATAGTGGGAATCGGAAAACATATGTGAGTAATCATGCGCCTCCACAATCTCTAAGAGGTCTTTTCTCATTTGTTCAGCTACTGTCATATATACTAATTTAAGGGGTTATTAAGAATGTGCTCTAGTATCAGCTTCTTCCAGCTCTGCTAAGTAAGCTTTACCATTGGCCGTACCCCAATATGATTTAGGGATACTATTATCGTATGGATTCTTACGAGCAGTACGTTCAATCACTTCAGCTTCCAGATCGTTTGAATGAAGGAAACCATTAACCAGCTTTTCCATCAGGTCACTACGTCTTTCACGCACATCAACCGTATTGTAGTGGGCTAGGGCCATAACTAAGGTTTTCAACTCTTTGTTTGTGAACGCTTGGACCAACAGGTCTGAATTACTCTTATACATATTACTTAGATTTAGGGGTTGTGAAAAAATACTCAATAGCCGTTTTGATAAATACATACCCTACAATAGATACGGCTGAAACTATAAGGGCTTCGAAAATTGTAATGTGAGTACCCATAGTGATTATTTTATAATGATGAATTTAACAATAGTACCGAAACCATTAGCAACCAAGTCAGACTTGATTTCTTTATGGAATTTCTTAGGGAACTTACCCATAGATACAGGGTACTCAGCCAAAATTCGGTTAATCTTAACCGATTCAGCTTTGAAGATAGAAAGGAACTCCCTAGCTTCATTGAAAGCCTTACGGGTTTTACATTGGATTCGGTGAACATTACCCATAAAATCGGTATATTCAACCGATACATTGAAACGGGGGTTTTCACTCATTTTACTAGCGGAGAACTGTCTAAAGGGATTCATCGTATTCATATTCTTATCATTTATTACATAGTAAAGATAGGGTACATTCTGGACATGGCCAAATATTTTACAGGTTATTTTCAAAAATTTTTTATTGATAATCAACACGTTACACATATATTTTAGGTTAATATGTAATTAATTGATAATCAATAACTTACGTTTTCCGAATTAGGGCCCCAAATTTGACAGAAGACGGGACCGGCTAACAGCGTGATAACTTGAAAGATATTGTTAAAATGATAGTTAAAATTTGTAACGTTTTTTCTAACGTGTTAGTTATACCATTAATTAGTAGTTAAAATGGCCCATTTTTGCAGAGGAGGAACAAGGGGTACTTCTGGTACAAGTGGTACAATGGGTCTGGTACTTGCGGTACAACGGGTACGAGTGGTACTAACCGCCGGTAAAGGGCATAAAAAAAGGATACCCGAAGGTATCCCTTTAATCCATTAAATCCTAAGTAGTGATTACTTAACAACTTCAGTGCTATCAGCAACTGGAGCTACAGTAGTATCAACTACAGCCGCAGTTGTATCAACAGCCACAGCAGTTGAATCAGTAGTAGCTTCAGTAGAAGCGTTTCCACCACAAGCTACCAATGTAGTAGCGATTGCGAATACGAAAAGTACTTTTTTCATCGTTTTGTTTTTATGTTTGTTTAATTGTTTGACCTATTAAGTATAACAGGTATAACTATTGGTTTCTTAAAAAATTGGGACCGGCTGGGCTTCCTGCCGGTCCCATTATGTTAGTTAAGATTAACCAATCCACTCATTACGAAGGGTCTTAGCGGCCTTCAAAGAGTTAGTGTACTGAGAGTACATAATACCATCTTCAGTTACACGTACACGATAAGATACATTTCCAGAAGGACGTGTAATCTTTTGGATGTTGTTGCTTACAGTTTCGTAGATGTTACCACGCTTTGCAGCTTTTCTTGACTTAGTAGCCATAGTTTTGAAAGGTTGACCTCATACACCAGTAGGTTTTATTAATATAAGTGGACCCGTTTAATCAAGGTGGTGTCCTTTACCTTTACTTCGTAAAGATACGAAATTTTTTTGAATCTACCAAATTTATTTTATTCAGTATCAATATTTGTATTATCCAAAGGGGTCACACCGGCGGCAACCATTTCTTTAGCCACACTCTTAGCACCTTTAGCAATAACCTTCTCAGCATCTAAGGCTTCGATTTGGGTTATAGCATAATCAATGTGAATATACCTTTTACCAATTAGTTCACTCACCCAAGATGGACCGGATACAATCTTAATCATATCAGGCATTGTATCAGTACCTACCGGCTCCATTACAACTCTTTTATGCTTGATAGCTTTCACTTTAGCGATGGCCGTAGCCTTTTTACTTTTTTTAACCGCTGGTTTAACACTTTTACGGACAACCTTAGCTGTTTTTGTTTTAGTTACTTTCTTAGTAGCCATATCTTAATAAGGGGTTTAATAGTTAATTACTTCAATTTAGCTTTCTGCTTTGTGGACATCCAATCTAATTCTGGATACTTTTTTACCATATAACGTACCCACTCAGCATTTGTACGTTTATCAGGGTGTTCACCACGGAAGAACATTGTCTCACCGCCTAACGATTTAAGGTAACGGGCGCTAGCTTTACTTTGTGCAACTTTCATATAAGGAGTTTTAGAATTTAATAGTATCGAAACCCTGCCCCTTACGGAAAGCATTGATTTCTTTTTGGAATGATTTGTTAAGCTTGATACGTTGGCAAACCTTAGTACCATTCAATGCACCCATATACATTGCTACCGATGCACGATTGATACCTTTGAAACCAATAAGCTCCATTTGCTCAACGATTTCATCAATCTGCCAATTTTCGAATGTATCGCACCATTCCACTTCATTGGGGAATTGTAGGGTAGCCAATGCGAATACTGTCTTTGTTTTGGTAGTGTACTTGCTGTTCACTTCCCATCCGATGTTAATTCCGTTTTGTTTCATATACTTAGTGTTTAATTTTTTATTACTTTACAATACCAATACGTTTCCAACCACCGTCCCATTCCGTACCATTCAAAAACCAATTCCAATTCTTTTGTTTCACCCATACGCCAGGCAAACCATTCAACCTTTCTTTTGTAGTGTTGCTGGACCAACCGGCGTTACTTACACTCATTACACCTAACGGGTCAATAGTGGCGATAGTGTTATTATGTAATTTCAGTTTCCAAAAGGTAGCATCAAATTCAACTTTCATATTACCTTTCTTAAACGTACGTCCTTCAATAAAAGCTTGGACAGCTTCTTTAGTTATTTTTCTCATCTTAATAAGGGGTTTAATAAATTAATAGAATTACTTAACAATCCATACCATACTTAGGGGTACGTTAAACGATTGAGAACCGAACCTTACCTTACAACGGGTACGATTGATTTCCGTTACTACACCTTTCAGACCAGCAACTTTAGGTGAATTCACTTTAACGTTGTCACCCACTCTTAACTGATTCTTAACTGCGTAAGCTTTCTCAGCTCTATGCTCTTTAAGGATTGATACTACATACGAATTCAATTGGCGGAGGTCATCAATATTCATTTTTTCAATTTCCGCATACATCTTAGAACTAATCATAAATCTTAACTTTTGTTACATAGTAAAGATACGAAGGATTTCTGATATAGCAAAATATTTTTTACATTATTTTTGTAAAAAGTGGTAACCCGTTGGAAATCAATGAGTTGCGTTCACGCCGCCGGGTGGCCGGACTTAACATAATATATTATATAAGAAAATAGGGGCTTTTTCCGAGCTAACGTGTTGATAATCAATGGCTTACCTATTTAACATAATATACGTTATAGGACAGTGGAGCGGGCCGCAGAGCCCGCCCTCCACTCCCTAAAGTTACGAAAAATACTTGAGAATTCCAAATTTTGTGGATAACTTTTTTGGACCTTTATAAAGTGTTGAGAATCAATTCGTTATAAGCCATCTCTAAGCAATCCAACCAATCTGCCGTGTCTCCATCGGCTTCCAATTGACGTTTAATCTGCTTAGCATAACTTACGAGCTCTTCGTCCATACCTAATTGGACCGCCTTAGTAAGCATTTCGGTTTCGGTGAGCATTTATGTAGATTTATATTTTACTATCGTCATCCCATCCTTGAACATCGGACAGACACCTTTCTAATTTAGCTAATTCCTTTTGAGCAGCTTCAATAGTATCCCTTTCAACTTTTATCTTATGCTCCAATAGTATAGTGGCAGCAACCTTTCTGCCCCACTTTTTAGGATATTGGAAACGGTTACCAATAGGGTGATATTCCCCTCTTATAAGTGTATGTTTACCCTGGCAATCCATAACGGGGTAGTACTCACCGGCTTCGTTTTCAAAAAGCTGCATCGTACAATGTTCTGCTCTATTATAAGCTATCTGCCCCGGAGCTGGTTTATTTGGTTCTTCGTTTGTATGCACGCTTTACTAATTTTTCGTTATCCCTAGCTTGTATTTCGTAAGGGTTCTTTTTGTATCCGTATTTAAGTTGATAATGATTATACCAACGATAGCTTTGTTGTGCATGTGTCCATTCGTGTAAGATAGTTTTCTGGACCGCTATCATTCTTTTACATTGTGCTAAGTTTATCCAAATGGTTTTCTCCCAATCGTAATATCCACACTCAGCCGATTCTTTTGTATCCCAATAAAATGCAATTGCCGCACATCTGCTTTCACCTAATTTTTCATAGGCCCAATTCCAAAGGCGGTTGCAATCGAATTTCATTCCTATTTTATTACTTACTCTCATAAATATCAGTTCGGTTTAGAATATAGTTATTGAATATACAAATATACGAAATTTTTCCGAGCTTTCCAAACCTTTTATTCATCAGGCTTGCATGGCATAGCTTTCAGAATACAAAGATACGAATAAATTCCGAATTCCCCAAATATTTTTTTCCGTTAGTGTGTAAAAATTCCCCAAGAAAAATTTTGCCGAATGGCTAAGAATCCGTATATGGTCTACATTTTGATTGACACTATGTACTTTTGAAACCAATTTGTCTGTTAAGTGGTAAAAAGTGTTTATTTGTGGAAGTTAGTGTTAAATTGACATTGACGTGGTTTTCAATTACTATGTACTATCAAATTACAAATGGACCTAAAGGGACCTGTAAATTGGTATAAAACGTAATTAAATTTTTATAGTATCAAAATAGTGTTTTTATGAAACGGTGCGCAAGTGCAAACAATCCTATTTAGTTAGAGCTCCTATCAAAATCCATAACCCCAATATCATCATTGTAAGGGCTACTAATTCGGCCAATTGGAAAAGGGGCTTTGGGTTGTTATTCAATTTCATTGTGTGAACGGTTTGTAGCAAGAAGCTCGTACTTTCTTTGTATAAGGGTTTTTATTTGGGAGCATAGTTCGTATTCCTCTAATCCTATACATTCGGTAAGTAGCCATTCTAATCTTTGAATTTTGAATTGAAGCTCGGCCCTTTCACTCCCCCCTAAATTGTGTCCGTTAATATTATCCATAAGGTTACTATTATGGCAGTAATGATTAGGAGCTCGGACCCTTCCCCACTCCCTAACCTCAGCCATTCTTTATATATCTTTTTCGGATTCATTCTCTTTGTATTCTCTTTTATACATCCATACCTTAAACCAAATATAGAAGGCCATTAATCCTATTAACCCTATTCCCTCACCTATGTTATTCAGCTCATTCATCCGTTTAAGTGTTTATTTTTTAGTGTGGTTTTGGGTATCGTTTATTTCGGCGTTACCTTCGTTTATGTACTTATCCACTACCCACTGTCCTATTCCATACCCTATTAAGATTCCCCCTACTATTACTACTACTATCATCTGTATCCGTTTTATTCGTGTCCGGCTTTGTGAACGTTTCCTATCAATCGGGTTTAGAACTTACCCCATTGTGATTTGTGACGGTTCGTTTCTGCCCATTCGAAACCTAAAAGAATTTCCTTAAATATCTTTACTATTCTTTTCATTTTTGGATTTTATTAGCCATCCCTTTATCTGCCACTCCAAACCCTTTCTTTGTAACCATACCCCAAACCTTTCGATTACGTTTTTAGGTACGATTCCGTTAAGGGATTCGTATTCCTTTTGTAAACGTATTAGGGCTTCCTGTCCCTTTGTGTATTTATAATTCCTTTTTATTTTATACATAAACTCCTATCCCTTTATAGGCTGGCTAAACCGAAATTAAGCTGGCTTGTTTCTATTAAATATATACTATCAAAAAAATTTCCCATCCGACCCGATTTCCGATTCACCGATACGATAGTAAAGATGAATACTGAAAGGATATTATGAAATCATTTTATAGATATGTTTATTAATACCATAATACACAAAGTGGTCCAACGTCATTATGTCCTCTAATGTAACCATAGTTTGAAAATACAATCCCTTAACTATAAAACCCGTACTCATTGTGTATGCATTGTGTCCTCGCCATTCAAAGGTATTCTGTCTATTTAGATTAATTGTAAGTGAACCTATTTCCATTCCCCTAATCGGCCAATACCCCGTTTTCTTTTCTATTTGTATTATGTAGTGATTCTTTTCTGTCCACATTTCCCTTACAAACCAATCACCTAACCGATAATGATTTAGTTTATCTATGTTTTGTATTGTCAACATTCGTTTCTTTTATTAGGTCTTTAACAATATCCGCCCAATCGTCCGCCCTATCCATTACTACTCTTTGAAACCCCTTCAATACATTATCCCTCTGCTCCTTTGTTAATTCTATATTCAATTGGTGCTCCATTCCTTTTATATCGTCTATTGTCACATTCATACGATTAATTTATTTAGATATTGCTTTACTGATTATGTCCACAATTCTATTGATTCGCCACTCACTCTTTTTTTCTTGTATTGTTTTCGGCTCTTCGTCCTTTGTTCTGTCATATACGTTTACACTGCCATACGAACCTTGCATTGCTTGAATATACATACCGTGCAAATGTGGCGGAATATCTTTGAACTCACCTATTATTGTAATTGGTAACTCTGTCCCTGTCCCAACTATTCGTATTGATGTATTGATTTGGGCCTTTGTACTACCCTTCATTGTTAGCTTTCCGCTATCTGGTGAAATGTTTATACTCATCCGAAACTATTTAATACTTTCTTAATTGTTTTCTTTACCATACGTTGTGCCGCAATTAATGCAATTAGTGCTCCAACTCCTGCTCCTATTAAGAAGCCCCAAATAAATTGAAATTCTATACTCATAACATTTTGTTTTTATAAATTAAAAAGGTAGTGGGTCAACTAATGAAAATAATTTACGCTTAAATAATTCAATATCTGCTACATCATCCCTATATAAACGTACTGATTGATTGCCCCTTTTCATTTCCCAATTGTACGGCTTTTCTTTATTCTTTGATTCTCTATATAGTTTTACATCGGTTATACTACCCGTATCCATATCCTTAATTACAAAGTTATATGTTTGTGGTGTCATAATAACAGCTTCAACAAACATACCTAATCCCAAATCAGCCGCATATAATTTATCGTAATTCTCTATTTTTAGTTTCTTATACATTCCGTTTAGCTCTTAAACTTAAAATCTTGCGTATAAATGTTATTCTCTTTTATCCACTCAATACATTCCCTCATTATCTTTGCTTTCCGAATTTGCTCAACGTTATGGTCATGTTGACCTTCTGTCATCAAAGCGGTTACCTTTGATTCAAATTCATTAAGAGCTTCCCTTTCTAAAATAATAAATTCTTTATAGCTTCCAATTACATTATCCATTGTTTTCAGTTTTACTTTCAATTAAAATATAACGATACCCACTTTCAGTTTGTTTGAATTCACCTTGCTTTGATATTAGCTTTACTAATTCAATCCCACCTTTATTTGCTATTAAGGTTATGGTATCCTCTAAATAAATTACTTTAGCCATTCTTTACGATGTTTTATAAACCAATAAATGTGAATCATTAATACACAGCTATTCACTACAATTGTGGGACCGGCCATAATACCCAATCCATACACTATCCAGAACATTGAACCGATTGAATTTATTAAACGGAGCTTAAAAATGTTTTCAATTATGAATGAATATAAAACTATTATTGTACCTATGTATCCAAATATTTCCCAATTCATAACTAATCAAATAAATCTTTGAATAAATCTTTTTCCCACTCCTCGTTTTGTTTTTGCTTTTCAACTTCAGCTTCAAATCTTTGTGGTGTCAATTCATCAAGCTCTTTAATATCAAAGTGCTGAGTAGGTATTGTAAACACTCTATACCCTTCGTTGGTTTTACTTATTGTAATCCCGTCCTTAATCCATTCTTTTAACTCAATCATTTTTCCAAATTTTTTATACTGCTAAAAATGACATTACAACAAAGTATCCAACAATTGCTGAAACAATTATCCATGTCCAAATTGTATCGGTATTAATTCTTTTCATTTATATTTGTTAAGCAATTTTCTTTTTTATTATCAAAATCATTTCTAAACCATACCCTGCTAGCTTCATCAGTAAACTTTCTTGTTGCTATGTATGGTTTTAATTCATTAATATCTATTATTTCAAAATATTTTTTCATTAATTTTTTATCACTAACGTCAACTCTTGATTTCAATTTTTCAACCAATTCATTATAGTTAATACAATATTCAATTATTTTTTTACAATGTTCCAATGATTCGTTTATCTTAGATATTTCTATTGAATTACCTTTTTTAATTATGTTACTAAAATTTTTTTTAATAGCATCGTTTGCAGATTTAACAGCATCTAAAGAACTTTTTTTATCAAACTTAGTTTCTTTGTAATTTAATGAATAAATAAACTTTTCATTAAAATCAATATCACCTTTAGCAACAATATAACCTAATCCCAAATAAGTTTCTGGTATGTTTGTTGTAAGTACATTTTTTTCAATTATGTTAAAAGCTACATTAAACATCAAAGATAATTCAGATACCTTACCTGCTATTATTTTATCTCCAATATGAAAATCATACAATCCCCACTTTCTAAAATACATTGATGATGAAATTATTTTGTTGGAATTTGATGTCATTTTTTTATAAACTAAATCTAAGTTAGACCAATATTCATCCAATCTTGCTTTTATGACCCAATCCGTTTTTACATTTCTCAATCCATTAATTGTACTTATAATTTGCAAATCAATGTTACCATCTTTTTTATAACGTTTCTTTGGCCAATCATTGATTACCAATTTCCAATTTTTTGGTATTTTTAATTCGCTAATATCTTCTGTTTCCCAAACAGAAACAATTACCAAATTATTAGAATAGTTTTTAATCCATAAATCAAAACACTCTTTATTAATTTTACCTTGTAATAAAATAGTACAATCCTTCATATCTATTTTTTGAAACTTGCTTTTAGTTTTTCAATATACTCCAACTCAGATACCATTTTAGCTTCTCTATTAATTCTATCCTTTGCTCTCACCAATTCAGAAAATAAAAGGTCTAATTTTGAATTTTTTAATCTTTCTTGTTCATACTTTTTAATAAATTGTTCAGCTGCTATTTGCTCTAATCCAAATCCAACTGTAGTATAACTTGTTTTTGCAAAGATACTAATTTTTAGTTTGACATCCAAATTTTCTTTTATGTTTTTTATATGCGCCGATAATCTATCAGTCCAATTTTCACTATTTTGATAATACTTCCAAAATTCAGTATCGTTTCTTTTTGTTATATAGTGATATTGTAGAAAATCTAAGATGTCATCCATAGATTCATTAAATACAAAATTAAATTGACTTCTAGCAACAGCATCTTTATAATCTATATCAAACCTTCTAAGTGCTTTTAATGTTGAAATTGTCATACCAATTGAAGTTGCTTCCAATGGTTCTACAAAAGCTGCACTTAACCCAACTGCTAAACAATTATTTATCCAAATTTCATTAAACCTACCTGCTTCAAAATTAATAACTCTATGTGAGTCAATACCAATACCAAACTTTTCTTTGATTTCATTTAACGCTTGAGATTCATCTATAAAATTATTATCAAAAACATATCCACATCCTATTCTATTTTGTAATGGTATCTGCCAACACCAACCATATTTCATTGCCGTAGCTGTTGTATAAGGTTTAATGTGGTCTTTGGTTGGTGGCATCATAAATGGTATAGCGGAATTAACCGTTAACTTATCTTTATATGAAATCCATTTTGAATTATAAAGCTTTCCAATTACCAATCTAGCAAATCCACTACAATCGAATACGAAATCAGTTTTAATTGAGTTACTATTTTCTAAATTTATTTTTATAACGTCTCCATAATCATTTTGTTCAAATCCATTAACAATGCCTTCAATACGTTTAACTCCACGTTGTTCAGCAATTTTTCTTAAATACTTTGCTAATAAATTGGCATCAAAATGAAACGAATGATGTATTATTTCTTTACCATACAAATTTACAGGTGATGTAAAATCATATGCCATCTTTTTTGAAATAAGAGTTTCGTTGAATGGTAAATTATTTTTAAGAGTATATCCGATAAAATCTAATCTTGCCGTTGGGTTTACTTTTTCATCGGTTGAAAAAAAATCATGTAAATATCTTTTTCCATCATTATTCCAATTCTCAAAAGAAACACCAATTTTGTGAGTAGCATTTACTTCATAAATAAATTCTCTTAAATCAATACCCAATTCACTTAAAAAAATAACAAATATAGCAGTTGAACCTTCACCTGCTCCCAATATACCAATATCCTCACTTTCAATTAATGTAACATCCGCATCACTTCCGTATAATTTATTTACATACAAAGCAGAAAGCCATCCAGCTGCGCCACCACCTACTATTGATATTTGTTTTTTCATTAAATGTTTGTTTCTTTGATAACTTCAATTGAATATATAGCATCACCACCTCTGATAAAATCAATAACTTCAACCCCATCAATCACTTTACCAAAACAAGTGTGGTTTCTGTCTAAGTGCTGAGTACTCTGCCTATTATGGCAAATAAAGAATTGTGAACCGCCTGTGTTTCTACCTCTATGTGCCATACTTAGGACACCTCTATCGTGAAATTGTTTTGGTGCGCTCACTTCACATTGAATTGTATAACCAGGACCACCATCACCTCTACCGTTTGGACATCCACCCTGAATCATAAAGTTTGGAATAACTCTGTGAAAGTTTAATCCATTATAAAATCCTTCATTGATTAACTTTACAAAATTGTTTACGGTGATTGGCGTACTTTCATCGTACAACTCTGCTATCATATCACCCTTTGCTGTTTTAATTAATACTTTTGTTGCCATAGTTTTATTTTATAATCATTAATAATTCTTGCTCTCTGAATAAATAATATTCTTTGTTTTCCAACTTCACAGTTTGTGCCGTACCGATTTGTGGCATCATAACTTTATCGCCCACCTTTACACTCATTGGAATTAGAACTCCATCGTTTGTATAAATACCAGGCCCAACCGATACAACAGTTCCTATCTTTGTATCTTCACCTTTGGCAGAATCCGGAATAATAATACCGCCTGCTGTTTTTGTTTGTACTTCCTCTTTTTCAATAAGGACTCTGTCTGCTAATGGCTTTGCTAATTGAAATGTTTCTTTACTCATTTATTTATATTTTTACATTAAAGTTTATAATACATCTTACATTTTTTGTAGGTCCTGAACTTGAGTGATATCTTTTACCATCAAATAAAACTACTCTACCTTTCTTTGGACTAACTTGCTTAATTACATTTAATTGTACATCTTTAGGTAACTCATTGTAATCATCTTTTGTTTTATCAAAAATAAAAGTATCACCGTCCGAATCATTTACATAATATAAACAAACCAAATGTGGATACAAAATATCAATGTGTGGATTATCATATTGCTTTCTTAATTTTTCATCCAATGGAAAGTGCATGAAACTTCTCACATTGAAAATATCTAAACACTCTTTACCAATAGTTTTACATGCTCTCTCAGGAATTGGTTTTACAAATTTTAATAACGAATCGTTTACATATTCAGGATAATCCTGCTTAATATATGTACCAATACCTGGTGTTAATTCCGTTATGTTTTTTCTTTTAATTTCAGGTTCAGATAAAGCGATATCTTTGAAAAAAATCCAATTCAAACTTTTAGATAAAAACGTATCCTCAATTTGTTGTTGAGCTACGTTGGGTATAACGTCATCTATTATGATAATATCGTTTATCATTATGATTTTTTTGAAGTTTTCTTTCTAGTCTTTTTGAATGGTTTACTCTCGTCAACTATTCCTTTAATATCTTGCTTTGGATTTTTCTTTTTAGTTTTTGGTTTTACCAATTCTTTTTGAACACTTTCAATAATTGCTTCATTAATTGCATTATTCATTAACTTAGATGCAGTTTCTTCCAAAGTTTCAGAAATATCCTGCTTAGCAATTTCAGCCATCTTTTGTTTTGCTTTCTTTGATACTCTACTCATTGGAACTGATGCCAATGGGTCACTATCCCCATAACTTCCGCCAATTGTAGTTAGCTTTGCCGTAGTTACCGGTATTGATGGGTCCGGTGCTGGAAATTGGGTATTCTCAAATTCCTTTTTTAATTCATCAACCGAAAGTGAATGTGTTTGCTCACCTTTAATTCCTGCTAATGTTTGAAACTTATCTTTTAATTCAAACTCAGCTTCCTTTTTACAAAGTTCATCTACCTCTTTGTTGTGTTTTTTGTTTTGCTGTACTTCATATATTAACTTAGCTGTCAAAGATAATACAAATAATATGAAGCATCCTAAAATAAATGTTCCCATAATTGTTTTTTATTAATTGTTAAAATATACTTTTTATTGCTGTCCAAATAAAATCGAACCCAAAATATAGAATTGAAAATCCAATTCCCATAGCCGCAAGGAAAGCTATCGTTTCGAACACCTTGCCCCAATTTACATTTTTCATAATTGTTATTGTTTATTGTTTAATCGTCCTGCTCCCTTGTAAGCCCTCTTATAATTCGGCTCCAATAGTGAACTTATCTTTACACCTTCATATCGGTTTGCTGCATGTATAAACATTGTTTCACCAATGTATGTACCACAATGCCAACCTGAAGGCGATTGTCTACTTCTGAAAAATACCAAATCACCAACTTGTAAACTATCTTGCTTTACTCTTTGTGTTTGGTCCCACTGCCTATAACATACATTTTCTAAATTCAATTTATATACATCCGCATACAATCGTTTGTTGAATTGAGAACAATCAATACCCCTTTCAGTTCTGCCTCCTAACTTATAAGGTTTACCCAACCAATGAAACATAAAGTTATTCAATGTAGTATCCATAGTTAAGAATGGAATACTATCCACAGCTCCTAATGATTTTTTTGTTTGAGCAGATACATTTACTATAAACATAACTGCTAGTATAGTTAATAAATTTTTCATTATCCATTCATTCTCTTAATGGTACAATCTTCATAACGGCAATCGTAGTATTCTTCTTGATTATCAGGATTAATAACTAACAATCTTGCTCCAATCATTTTGATAATTGCGGGCTGATATGTAACGGGTGATAAAACACGTTCACCTACATATTCTTTGATTGATATTTTAGAGTTATCAAATCTAATTATTTCGATATGTTTTGTACTCATTTCTTTATTTATATCTTTACGAAATACTTCACCCAATTCTCTTTGAGCTAAACTCATTTCTTTTTATTTACTACAATTGTTTGGACTTTCTCTTTTGGTTTCCAATATTCAGCAAAACTTTTTTTAGCTTCACCCGTTTCAACCATATTATAATAAGTTTCTAATGCATGTTTACGGCATATAGTTCTAATCCAGCCATCATTCCAAGTTCCAACTTCAACTTCAGAACCTGTTTCCTCACATACTGTATAGGATTTCTCTTCTGCTTTGTGTATTAACTTCCAATTCTTATCAGATGTACCCGTAACATAAAAACGTAACCCACCAAACTTTTCTTTGATTTGAGTTACCTTTGTAATCCAATCACCTTTCTTTTTATCATTCTCTTTTATGGCAATGATTAAATCTTTTAGAATATTAAACCAACCATCACCAACATCAAATTGATATTTGTATGGATTAACTTGTCCATAATATTCAAATCTGCGTGTGAACTTAATTCTCTTTTGTAGTTCCCACAATATTTTGTTATAAGCTTTCTCAAATGGATTGTGCTTATAATCTCTAACTTGGAATGTAAACATTTCAGGATACAATTCAGCAAGTCTTTCGTTATTTTGCTTTTTCATTTTTTACTCCTTTTTTTCTTTTTAATTGCTTTTCCGCAATTGTTTCACTCTCTACTTCACTCTTTGTTTCTACTACTTCAACGGCTTTCACTTTACGAGTTGCAGCTTTCCATTCCGATTTAGCTACATAACTCCATGCATTACCTACTTTATTGTAAGCTTCTTTATCGGTGATTCTTTCAATTTCACCTGTTTTGTTGTTTTTAATACACTTCATAGTTTTGTTTTTTAGGTGGGTTAGTGTGGTGAATCAATAAGTCATAAAGTTATTGCTTAATTCAGAGATGTTTGAGTGCATTAAGTTTTAACTGTTGACGGTATCAAGATTTAAGAGTTGAAATTCATTATCATTATCAGTTATCGCCAGGCACAAATTGGCTATGTAGAACAATAAAGATACAACGAATATCATCACTCACACCTTCCCAATTTTATTAAATAGTTGTAGTTGCGTTATGCAAATCCAACTGCTCTTGCAATTCTTCAATTTCAGTTTCCAATCCTTTAATCATTGCGTTTCTATCAGCAACGTTAAGTTCAACCTCTTTTACTGAACCACTACTTAGTGAATATCTATCACTAACTTTACCCTCATCAACCGGAATTGATTTAAGGAACTTTACCCTTCCTTTCAATTCGGCCATTAGGAATATTTTATCAAACACAGGCGCATTTGCTCTATGTATCTTCGCTTTCAATTCAACCAATTCTCTGGTCAATTCATTCGCCTCATTCAACAATCCAATAACTGAATAACGGCGTGGGTTTCCTTCCTCAATTGAGTTATACTCTTTTGCTAAAGAATAACACTCCATAATGGAAACAACCAATTTGTTTTTTGCTTTCAAAGCTTGTTTTACTGTCATTTTATTTTGGTTTTATTTACAAATATACAACTATTTCCTGAATTATCCAAATATTTGTATAAGATTTCTTACTATTATTGTTGTGGATATTATCACCCATAGTGTATTGAATACTATTAATGTTGGCAAATCCTTTCTCATTGATGCCCAAATTAAAAGGGATGATGTCAATAGTGTCAGAAAATGAAAGTACCAGAGTTCGATACCGAATATCAAACCTGGTACAATGATTACTGCTTTAGCCATCCACGCAGCTAATTCAATTATGTTATAATCTGTCCAATACTTTTTTTCTCTATACATTAGGATTCGTTTCCAAATTCGTTTCCATCCTACAATAGTGTAAAGTGCTGCAACTATTAATATGTAACTTAGAATATAAATCATTACTTTCTTAAATCAGATACCACATCCATCTTCACCTTTTCTAAATATACCATTCTATCGTTTTGTGAAACAAATGGTACACTCCAAAATTGGCGAGTCTTAGTTCTGAACCATCCGAATACAAATGAATATACACCCATCACTAATCTTAACTTTACCGAATTCAAATAAAGTGTCATAACAGGTAAAGCAGGTGCACCATGTGTAAGATATGTTCTAACCTTTTTATCTTTTAACAAAGGAATAGGCACTCCATACTTTTTTGTAATCGGTTTGAACTTGTATGCGAAACCCGGAGTAAAGATTTGGTCAAAGAATGATTCCAAAGCTGGAGAACATCTAAACCAATACACAGGTGATACGAAATAAATGTTATCAGCCCAACTGATTAATTCTTTGTATTCTCTAACTTTATCTTTATGGAATTCAAACGTTTTGTTTTCAGCATAAAGGTCAATTACAAATACCTCTCTATTATTTTGCTCAAGAGTTTCTTTGACCGTTTTTGCTATACCATTGGTACAAAAACTATATTTGTTTGGGTGACCAATTATTATTAAATTTTTCATAATTATTTTACTTTAGGTTCGGCAATAACATAATTACCACCAAAGATTTTATAAGGTCTGTTGTTTTCAACATCAACAAAACTTAATGAGCCATCCTGATTATAAGATACCTCTTTAGCCCAATACTTTGTTCTTTCGTATCTAATACAATACATCTTGTCTTTTTCACTTTGTATTTCTTCTACTTGGTAATTCAATAGAGCAAAAAATGCAAATCCTATCACTCCCATTGTTACCCAAAAATACTTATCAAATACAAAATCAAAAATAGAACCCAAAAAATTCAAAAACTTTTCTTTCATATATTTTTATTTTAATTGTTTACAAATAACAGTTAGCTTTACATACGACTAACAACTTCAAATGCTTTGAACATTCACTATCTGCCCTATTAATAGCACCAAACAGGTCATTGTTCACTACTGATTGGACGAAACTTCCGCCAGCGTATGAACTCTTATCACGTGTTGCCATAATAGAAACCATAATGTCAATAATGTGTTCACTTACATTTTCGTTCCACTCTTTAGCGAATTGAATAGCTCGCTCTCTATATTGTTCTCTTATATCCATAACTTTATTTTTTATTTTTATTCGTAACTATTTCTATCAATACTAATCACATAAGGAAAGCGGGGTATTCCATCAGGGGTTAAATTGAAATACTTAACCGTTGCTTCCTTACCGATTAGTTTCTTTTTATTCTTTAGCATCTCTTCTGTTTCTTCCCACGTTCCCTTTACATTTGATTTGAAAGGTTTACCATCTGCCGTTTCAAACACAAAGTAACCAGCAGTTCCTGCTCTATTACCTTCACCTTCACAAATATCAATGATAGTATATTCTTCGTCAATGAATGATTTGTGCTTCAACAAATTCTTTGAACGTTTGTTTTCATACACTCCATCGGTTCTCAACATCTGACCTTCATATCCCCTTTCAACATAGTTTTCATACCAATCTGTCACTTCACCTTCATTCTTTACTATGTGTGTTTCAACTTGCTTTACACATTTAGGAAAGTCCAAACTCAATTCATCCAACTCAATACACCTTTCTTTGAATGTCCCATCAACAGAAGGTACATCGTAAACGTGATACTCAATGTTCTTCGCACTTTGTTTCAGGTCATCCGCTGTTGGTTTTGTTTTCTTAACCAATGATACGATAGCGTTGAAATCGTTAGCGAACTTATCAGCGTATAACTCACCATCCAATATCAAATCAGGTTCGTGCTGAAATAGTTTATCCAATGATTCTCTAATGTGTGGTGCTGATATAATTTCTTTACCATTACGGCTGAACATACCATCAATAGTTACAATACAACGAATACCATCCAGCTTTGGTTGTGAATAAATAGGGTACTCAATCTTGTCTTTCCTACCTTCCCACTTACCAGCCAACATCGGTTCAAAGTATTGTTTCTTATTAATGTTCTTAATGTTCTCAAAGTAACCACGTTCTAACTTCAACTTACGTTTAGCTTCAGCTTCTTTAACTGCTTGCTCATTATCAGTTGTAGCGTTTGCTCTGCCTTCATTCTTACCATACACTTCAGTCCATTCACTAACTACTTTCTTACCGTCAGTTTGGCCTGAAATAGTACGATAACGATTCTTAACTACTTCAATTGTCCACTCTTGCACCTTACCACCTTTTGTGGCTTTGTAAATTGTTTCTAATAACATATTCTTAATTTTTATTTTGCTTTATCAAATAATACAGCTATACGTTTCAAAGTTAAAAGAAATCCTTCCATTGTATTCATTTCATTTATCTTTGCGTAAATTGTTTGTGTACCTTCATTGGTAATCATTCCACTAATTTTGAATTGGTTATTACCATCGTATTCCAAAGTAAACACAATGTAATCAGGAATATTTTGGTAAGGTAAATTTGGGTCAGGTGCATATTTACATCCTAATACACCAAACCATTTTGTATTACCTTCATCCTTCACTTCGTTTACACTCTTAATCTTATACACTGCTTCAGCAGCATTCATAATAGGAAACTTAAATTCCTTTTGTATTAACTTATCAAATCCTTTTATCATAACTTAATTTTTTATACCATTGGAAATCCACTCACAGGGTTGTTTGTTGTTGAACGATATTGTGGTGCGTTTGAACTCCATCCCTTTGAATGATTACTAAAAGAACGTCTACCAAAAGATGCTGATACCATTGGTGAAGGTTGTCCGATACTATCCCAACCACTTTCCCACTTTGTAGGTAACACACCATCTCTAAGTTTAATACTACAAATAGCTGTAGGTCTAAACTCCATAATATCTCTACGTCTTACTTTACGGAAAATGTTTTTACGATTCACTTTGTCCACTTCCATAAAAAGAACGGATTGAGCTTTGGTAGTACATACCTTCAACTGCTTTACATCGGTCTTACCATTAACACTAACTTCAACATCCACAACCAATCCTTTCACAAAGGATTCGGGCAAATCAACCCAATCTTTTTTTAACTTACTCATATCTTAATAATTAAAAGTTTCTACAAACAGGACCAAAACCAACTTCAATTGAATTTGAATCGGTCAAAGTTTTACCACACTTCAGACATTTACCTAAGTGGAAAATATCAACACTTTGGTTTAGGTTATTAAAGTTATTACTGAACATCTGTCTCAAAAACCAACTAACTGCTTCACCCGCCGGCGTATTAACCACTTCATTGGTATTGGTATCTTTGTTCTTTTTTACAATCTTACCATCTTTGAACCAACCCATATATTTGAAATTAAGGTATTCAGTTTCTACCTTAATATGGATATAGTTACTATTTTTGAAAGGTACTTGCGAAACCTTAAAAGTGTAATCTTTACCACTTTTTTTACTACGAATAGTGAACGGAGCACCATTCAGTTTTTTACCTTCGTTATTAATAAAGTGTTTCAAACTCTCAGCGGAAATAGCATATTTACTCATAAATCTTAACTTTTGTTACATAGTAAAGATACGAAAAATACCCGAAACTACCAAATGTTTTTTCGGGTATAAGTGATTGATTATCAATGAGTTATAACTGGTTGATTATCAATGAGTTATGAAAATGCTCTCCAATCCAATATTTTCTTTTTCAGTTTAGATTTTCTAAAAAACTTTTTTATATTTTCGTTTAGCTCATCAAAGTTTTTTATTAACTCATTATCAATTCCATTATTTGTATTGTAAGAATTATTTATTGGTATTATTTTTGAAATGAAACCCGAATTTCTTAAATGGTCTACTTTATCTCTTATTCTAAAATTTTCTTGCCATATATCAGTTCCATCAACTATTTTACCATTATCTGTTATTCTACCTAATTGATGCTCTCTAACAAAGCAAAGTACTTTCTTAAATGCATTATGTCCCAATCCCAAATAATCCAAACTACCAAAAAATTCCAAATCATCTATATACTTAGAAGTCATTTGTATTTTATCCTTAACCTTTTTTACCGAACTTACTCTCATTGAATATGGATGCATAATACATAATATATTTGATTTAGAACAATGTATTATCGAAGTCCAATTTTGGGGTTCATTATAATAGTTTTCTACAAAACGCCAAGGGTGCTGCCACGGATGATTATTTGGAATTGTATATGGCTCCCATGCCATTGTTGTTTTTTCAACTTCTAATGGATTTTTAGTTTGTATCAAATCAATCAAACCATCATCATTAAATCTAGCACAAGAACCATAAGCAAAATCTAATTCTGGATTTTGTAAATATATCATCCATAAAAATTCCAAACAATCAGATGTTAAAAGGTCATCATCATCCACCCTAACAATAACTTCACCTTCAGATAAATCTGGTGCTAGCAACCAAGAATTTTTGAACATCTCATAATTAGATTGACTTGTAATATATAAACATCTTTTATCGGTAAAATTTGACTTAAATGTTTTGTATATAGAAAAGTTCTCATCCGAACCCGCATCATCAAACAAAATAAGTTCCCAATTAGAATAAGTTTGTAATGCTATTGAAGATAGACATTCTTTTAATAGTTCTGGTCTATTATATGTTCTTACAACAATTGTAATTTTCATTCTAAATATTTAGGTTTGCTTTCCAAAACTGCCACCACTTCTTTTTTGGTATTGGTTGACATTGTGAAAACGGATTATCACCAAATGAAACCGAATTGCAATATTTTGCGCTAAAAATGTTTAAGAACACCTCGTGATACTTTTCAGGTAATGTACTAAAATCTGCACTTACCTTTACTTCTAAACTAACCGAATTATCTTCGCTTGTTTTCAATGTAAGCATGTTTTTGGTTTCAACTAGTTGAGAAGTTTGAACATTTAGATAACCGCCACCTAAATAAATTTCACTTTGTTTTTTAGTTTTCATATTAGTCTATCTTTATAACTCTATTAACTCTTTCAGTTACTTGCTTTACTTTCTTTTGTGAAGTAGGACCTTCACCCAATCCATTTGCCATCCAGCTTTTTATTTCCATTTCAGAAAGGTAATCGGATACATTAGGAATATACTTTTTACCAAAGTCTTCCAATATATGCCACTCACAAATATCTTTTACCGATACTAGCTTTCCATCTGAATTATGGATGTATTCGCCGAATAGTGGAATCATAACTTCAAAGATAAAAAACATATTGTGGGTTAAAGCACGATGCCTATTATCTGAAAAGTATTTTTTACTACTATCCATTTTGTTATGAAGTGGTAAATAGTCTTCTACCTTACCACCCCATAACCTAACGGATGATTGAGAATGTTTTAACGGATTTGCCATAACTATTTAGTTTCTTCTTCTTCATCTTCATCTTCTTCCAACTCACCCCAATATTCATCTGATACCATAGTTTCACAAGTCAACTCACCATCTTCATAACGAATACGGCCGGTTGTACCTGCGTTATTGAAGTTATAACTTACACCAGTTGCATCAACAATTTCAAATAAGAAATCAGTATTCTCATCTGTGTTGGCATCAAAGTTACCTTCTAACTCTTTGTACTTTCCATCTTTGTAATCGGAAACCGAAACATAAGTGAATGAATCAAAGTTATCACCACCACCACAAAACTCAATCTCTACGGATGAAGTTTCAGGATCAAATTCAGGATAACTTTCTTTAATCTTTGCTAAGAATTGTTTTTTAAGTCCCATAACCTTTATTGTTTTTTGTTATTAAATTGTATGTTCTATTTTTACTCTTACACAGCTTTGTGGTAATCTACAACTCATTAAGTAATTGTTGATGTACCCCATAATATTAGCTGAACCTATTGGATTGGCTGAGTGTGTATAGATTTGTGGAAGTGGTATGTTTGTTTTCATACTTTCAGCCACTAACCATTTAGCACAATCATACCCAGTCTTTTCAGCTATGTTATTATAGTCCAAAGTATAATTCGGATGAACATTGTTGTAAAACTCTCTCATAGCAGTTTCACCCAAATCGTGGTCTAATGAAATCACTTCGTAATTTTCCAAACCATTTCTTTGAATGTGTGCTACAAATTCATCGTAACTACGCACAACTTCCCATTCAGATAAACCATCAACCCATTCATTGTTTGGGTTTTTTGGAGTTCTGACATCATCCAAATATAATCTTATTTTTTCTTTTTGTTCCATTACATTAAAAATTCAATCTCACCGGTTTCAAAATTGTAATTGAAGCTGATTGGTTCATTTTCGGCTTCGTATCTTAGGTTACAACTACAACCATTGAATGTATAACAATCGTACCATTCAGTTAATCCCATAGTTTTATATCCATAGGCTTCGTGTATGTGACCGGCAAAATGTAAATGTGGTTTCACTTCCTTCAATCGGTGATACAAATCAGCACATCCTACATTTTGATTTGTATTTTGTGCCCTATCATTGTATCCATAGATAGGAGTATGTGTAATAACAATATCAGTATCCATTGGTATTGTATTCCAATATTGTACTATATCGTGTCCTCTATCTTTATTGAAAGCCCACCCATAACCAAATGAAGGTGAATAAGGCGAACCCCATATTTTTTTACCTTCAATCGTTACACTACTATTCTCTAAGTAATACATACCGGTTGGTAAGTTACCCAACAATTCTTTTAACCATTCTGGCTTACCATCTGCTGGCAGATTCTCAAATACTTTATGTTCAAAGTGAGCTGCTTTTGAATGATACAAACCTTCGTTATCAAATACTAAATCGTGATTACCAGCTATAAAAACTTTGTGGGTATAATCCTGCTTATCAAACCACTCAATAAACTTTTCCACTTCGTGCTTTCTACCAATAGACGTAAAATCACCCGAATGGATAAGTAAGTTTCCACCGGGTAGTTTACCATTAAGCTGATTGTGCTTATTGTGCGTATCTGAAATGTGAGTGATTCTCATAACTACAAATATACGAAATAATTATGAATTTTCAAAATCTTTTATTTTCTCCGGCCATTTGTTTCGCATGTATTCAACATAACGGTCTTGCTTCATACCATTATAAAACATCCAAGCGAAATAATAATCAAACCACCAATCTAATTTTCGTAACATTTTTTTCATATATTAAAATTGTAAGGTTACTTTATCATTTTCAATGATTGCTTCAATTTGATGCCCTCTTTGTAAGATAGATTGAATAATGTGATGCGATAAATCAGCATTAACTATATTTTCGTTTGTAATTTGCGAAAATTCATATATAGTATTTGTTTCTAAGCTTTGAAGAACTGCATGCTCAGTCTCTCCCGCTAGAGCTTTATTTACTATTCTAAGTGTTTCCATATTATTTATTTTAGTTCAAACAAATGTTTTTAAGGATGTCCTCACCATCCTTTATTCTTTCAATTTTAGCTTTAATCTCATCAACAACACCTCTAGCCTGCTTCACACTTTCCATCAACCTATCACGATAGTTTTCCACATCGTGTTTAGTTTCTACTTCATAACAAAACTGGTCAATAGCATTATTGATAAGAGCTTTCAATGTATCATCATCACCCTCAATCATACTCATCTCCATCATATTGATAAGAGATGCTGCGGTTGCTGATTTGATACTCATACTTACACCATTCTCAGCTTCTAATAAGTTGCATAAGATTATGGTCATAGCGAATCGTTGCTCATTCACTCTAATTGCTTTTTCACCAGCGGTTAATTTCTTTTTTCTCATTTTATTAAGTTAATTAGTTTACGAAAATAAAATACAGGTACTTCAAATTGAGCCCTTACAAAAAGGAAAATCTGAAACCATGTCCTAAATCGGGTATCATCGTTTAGTTCTTCCATTCTCCTATTTACCATTCGTACAATAGGATAGCTCAATAGAATCCATACCAATCCAATTGTTACTCCATCCATACTTATAAATATTTGTTGAACACCTTTTGGTACTCTTTGTTTAATTGTTTAAGAATCTTTTTGGGTACACCTTTAGTAAATCTATTATATTCATTGTGCCAAGTTAGATACGCTTGAATCTCATCGTACACTACACCATCGGTATATCCCATATCTATCAAGTTGTTTCTAAACTTCATACGAATGTCCAACGGAATAGCATCGGTAATTTCATCCATCAATTCCTTATACTCTTTGTTAGTATAATATAAACCATGCGCTACTTCGTGCATAAAGGTATCACTTTCAGTATCGTTAGCTCCGATAATGTAGGCGTTGTTATCACGTTTATTCTTTTTATTAAACATCTTACTATCAACTGCCCATATAATATCTTTCATCACATCATCCCATTTACTTTTCC
>JACCDP011245079.1_pt1 | contig 28017 bp, 29 predicted proteins | sample 7445841 | NCBI WGS metagenome assembly JACCDP01 (sample SAMN15323441, study PRJNA562643) | freshwater metagenome | isolation source: river surface water | place: USA:Blue River Watershed | collected 2017-08-17 | reverse complement strand
ATCTGATAAGCGAGTGTTTGAATAACCGGCTTTTACATAGGGTAATAGTTTGTCAAAGGTGTATCCAGCTTTAGCAACAACATTAAAAACATGATCTTGTTTGACAGAGTATCTTTCAGAATCACTGCCACCAGTAAGACTATCTGACTTACTTCCTGGCGTAAAAATTATATTTCCTTCAATCCCTAAAACAAATTTAGAGTTGAATTGGTGGTTATATCCAGCTTTAAATCCTCCAGCAAAATTAGTAGAAGTAATGTCAGGTATTACTGACGGAGTGTAATTTGGGATTGTGTTTTTTGTTTCTATCCTATTTATGCCAGCTGTGACACCAATATATGGGCCAGTCCAATTATATTCAGAAAATACAGATGAAGATAAAGTGAGCAGTATAATTAAAGTAAGTTTTTGAATTGTGTGAGCTGTCATATAAATATTCTTTTTAAAGTTTTAGTAAAAAACTCATGAACAGGAATGATGAGTATTAAGATTATAATTGGCTTACTAAATAATTTAGTATGTGTAATTATAAATAATTATCCTATTTACGCCTAACAGTTTTAAGCTAGAAAACCCCAAAAAACTCCTCCTAATTTACCCCGTCTGTTAAACTACCCCCATAACTGGAGCAGGGCATCAAAACTCACCTGAAATTTTTTATGGGTAGTTTTGTGGGTAAGAGGGGTTGTCAAAACCCACATCTTATTGATTAAATTCGGGAAAACATGACAATCCCATTTTGTGCAGCTCCACCAATATAAGTTATTGATTTTAAATATAAAAGATAAAATAAATATTAATTATTTTTTAAATATACCTTTAATTTTATTTAATATTTATAGATTAATGCTTTGTTATTTTTGTTGCTAATAATACAGATCCGGCTTCTGTCAAATGGGCAAAATCCCAGGCTATTGGCATAAATATATTATTGTATGAAATTGAAGCCTGACAATTATTTTTGATGCATAAGGCATTTCTTACAGAGAAAAATTCAGCATTATTCTCATTCGCAGCCCTTGCGATAATTTCATCAATTAATGCAATATCATTTGTTAATATATTTTCTAGCAAAAATTCATCATTTAGAAATTTATTATTCTTAAATATAAATATGGGTAACGAGGGTTGCCATTCTTGAAATGAGCCAATGATTATTATTTTTGTAGAAGGCGAAATTTTTTGAATATAAGATAAAGTCTGCTCCAGATTTTCTTTAATATCAATATTCTTATATCTTTTCCAATGAGCGCTCAGATAGATATTTTTAAATTGATATTTCTTTATTTGATCTAGAACAAAATTATTAATTTCTTTACAGTGTTTTCGATCTTGAATTGAAATATTTTTAAATGGAGGACATCCACTAGCGGTATATTGACTGACATTTTGATTTATATTTTTTAGACCAAAAGATAATGAGGCTGCAAATGAATCGCCCCAAATTAATGAGATATTTTGATTGTTTATAGATAAACAATCATTGGAGAAAGAATTGAAGTCTTGATCAGGTTTTAAGAAGCAAGAGCCGTATTTATACGCTCGTATTAATTCGTGATCCCCATATTTGCTGTATTGAAAAATTTCTCTCTCACTCTTCGTAAATCTATACTCAAATAAATTCGTGAGATTTCCTATCAATCCGATAAGAATAAAAAAAACACTCCCTAAAATTGTTAATTTAAAAATATTTTCGCGTGAAAATTTATTTTTATTTCTTAAAGGTTGCTCTATATATCGCCAGCTTATATATGCAATTGTAATTGTTATTAATATAGCTAATAAGTTAACATCAGCTGAGTGATAATTTTTTAATTTTATAAATGCAAAAATAGGTTGATGCCATAAATACAGGCTATAGCTTATCAAGCCAATTGATGTAATAAAATTGTTACTTAAAATTTTACCGGTAAAATTACTATTTTTTGCAAATAAGATAACCAAGGCAGCTCCTATAGTTGGTAATAACGTCCTTATGCTCGGGTGTGGTGTATTTAAATCAAATAAAAATATTGATGACAAGATCATAATTAATCCAGCTATGGAGGCAAGATTTGCAATCGCCATATTTTCTTCCTCACTTTTAAATGATAAAAAAGCCGAGAGCGAACCAATTAAAAGCTCCCAAAAGCGAGATGGTAGTAGATAAAATGCAGCTGCTGAATCTTTACTGATTTGATATTGAGCATAAAAAAGACTACAGAAAAAAATAGTCAGAAGACATAAAAAAACTCTTTTTTCTTTGAAATGCCAAATACAAATGAGGATAAATGGAAATATTAAGTAATATTGCTCTTCAATACTAAGGCTCCATGTATGGAGCAAAGGTTTTAATTCGGAGACTGAATTAAAATAATTATCTTGTCTATAAAATAAAATGTTTGATGTAAGAAGTGCAGTTCTTAATATGCTTTTTGAAAAGCTTTTCATCTCACTAGGGAGTAATATAAAAAGAGAAAAAACAAAAGAAATAAGCATCATAAAGAAAAGAGCTGGCAGGATTCTTCGCGCCCTTCTTTCATAAAAACTTACCAGGCTAAAATGGTTTTCTTTTTTTTCCTTAATAATTAGAGATGTAATCAAATAACCGCTAATTACAAAAAAAATATCTACGCCAATAAATCCACCTTTGAACAAGGGAAATCCTGCATGAAACAAAATAACAGGCAGTATCGCTAAAGCTCTTAGCCCATCAATTTCTTTTCGATAATTTAGAGCCATAAAATCTATACTTTTTTAATTGATTAATAATTGTTTCGCTTTGTTATTAAGATCATTTTTCTTATCAATATTTTCTTAAAAAATTCAACTTAAAATATTTTGTTGAACTGGTAAAAATTATTTATTAGTAAGGTATTAAAAGAATAACCATGTTTATACTTAATTCGTTTAGAATTAAATAAATATTATATATACTAGGACTTAATTTGAAGATAAAAACATTGGTACATAGAAAAGTACGCACGGCGATTTATAGAGCATTTTTCTATAATCCTTTGTATGAGTTTTTTATACAAAAATTTACTAATTTTTCTGGAATCTTACAATTGCCTGAAGTTGGATGGGCGATCCCGTGCAGAAAAGAAGATATTTTAATAGATTTGGGGGCGAATATTGGAGAGATTACTTCAAGACTAGCTAAAACTAAGGCGAAAGTATTTGCATTCGAGCCTGACCCCGTGGCCTTTAAAATTTTATCACGTCGATTTCGCTTTATTAAAAATGTAATTTGTATCAATAAAGGTGTGATGGCTCGTGCAGGCAAGCTTAAGCTTTATCCTTGCAACCCAAATCAAACTGATCGTGTTCAAGCTTCTGTTGGGTCATCTTTTTTACCACAAAAAAATGAAACTAAATTATCACTAGGTAATGTGGAGTGTATTGGTTTTAATGATTTCATTTGTGAGCTTAAAGCGCCTATAAAATTCGTAAAAATGGATATTGAGGGCGCTGAAGTTGAAGTTTTAAACTCTGTAATTGATTTTGGAACATATAAGTTGATAGATAAGATGGCGATTGAAACCCATGATCAGCAGATTTTATCGCTTAAAGAAGCGACTGATTCTCTAAAAGCGAGAATTTTATCTTATCAATTGACTGAAAAAATTAACTTGGGTTGGGTTTAGTATGACAGCAAAATCTAAGAGCCCTGAGGTGTTGATTTTAGATGTTGATGGCGTCCTAACCACCGGACATTTTATTTATGATAGCCAGGGAAAGAAATATAAGATATTTGGACCAGATGATAATGACGCGCTTAGTTTAATCCAACCATTGTTAAAAATTCATTTTGTGACGGGGGATCAAAAAGGTTTTGAAATTAGTCGAGCTAGAATTGAATGCGATATGGGTTACCCTCTATCTTTAGTTAGCACGACTCAGAGAGTTGACTGGATACAAGAAAACTATAACGTAGATTCAGTTATTTATATGGGTGATGGTATTTTTGATCATTATGTCATGCAAAAAGTTTCATACTCTATTGCACCTGCAAATGCTGATAATAATGCAAAGAATTTTGCAAATTACGTTACCCAAAGATCGAGTGGTGATCGAGCCGTAGCTGAAGCTTGCTTGCATATCTTAGAAAAATTCTTTACGCCATATAACCCGAAGAAGCCTTTAATCAATAATATTAAATATTCAGGTAATTGGTCAGCGTAATGTATAAAAAGCTTAAATCAATTATTAAACAACGTCGCTGCACACTCTTGGGCGTAGGTCCGATGAGTCTTAATTGTGTTGATGCAACTATTGAATTAGCAAATCATTTTGAATCCCCATTAATTTTAATTGCTAGCAGAAGACAAATTGACTCAGAAGCCTTTGGTGGAGGTTATGTAAACAATTGGACAACGCGTAATTTTTCTAATTACATATCAGAACGAAATAAAAAAAATAATATTATTCTTGCAAGAGATCATGGAGGGCCCTGGCAAAATTCGTTGGAAGTATTAAAAAATTTAGATTTGAAAAGTGCTATGAATTCAGCAAAAGAATCTTATTTGGAAGATATTGAATCTGGTTTTCAAATTATTCATTTGGATCCAAGCATAGACATTCATTCTAATCCTAATATTAAAGAAGTTCTTGAGCGTTTATATGATCTATATGATTTTTGTTACACTCATGCTCAACGCTTAAACAAAGAAATTATATTTGAAATAGGCACTGAAGAGCAGAGTGGAAGTACAAATTCTCAAGAAGAGCTTGATTACACATTACGATCAGTTATAAATTTTTGCTCGAAGAATAAGTTTCCAAAACCAGCATTCGTTGTTATTCAGTGTGGTACTCGCGTTATGGAAATGCAAAATATTGGATCTTTTGATTCTCCCATTAGAGTCGCCAATGAAATACCAGCCGAGATTCAATTACCAAAAATGATTGAAATTTGTAATCAATACGATGTACTTATGAAAGAACATAATACAGATTATCTATCAGATGATGCTTTACAATGGCACCCCAGACTAGGCATACATGCTGCTAATGTTGCACCTGAATTTGGTGTAGCAGAATCGAAGGCATTAATAAAAATTCTTGAGGAGAATGGCTTAACTAAATTAGCTGAAATTTTTTTAGCTACTGCATTTAATTCAAGAAAATGGGAAAAATGGATGCTCACAAATTCGAAAGCTTCAGACAGAGATAAAGCGATAATTGCCGGACATTATGTTTTTAGTTTTCCTGAGATTATTGAGGTTAAAAATCTCGCTTCAGTCGAATTAAAAAAAATATCAATTGATTTGGAATTATTTTTAAAAAACCAAGTAAAAAATAGTATTTTAAGATATATGAAAAATTTTAGATTGGTGAATATTTAATGAATCGTGTGGCGACACTTATTTTGAATCGTAACTTGCCTAAAGTTACAGATAAATTATATGACCACATCAAAAAATATGACGGATCGCTAACTGATATTTATGTGATTGAGGCTGGTTCTGATGATAATCTTTTAAGCAAATACACAAGTTGGCACGCAAAAAGTCCAGATATTATTAAATTTGGCTTACGTTATAGTAGGGGTATGAATTATGGCCTTTTTAAACTTCTTGAAGAGGGTTTATTTCACAAGTACGATGCTTTTTTTTTAGTAACCAATGACACAGAATTAGAACCTAAAAAAAACGTTATAACATTATTGAATATAATGAATGAGCATAAGCGCTTGGGTATACTATCCCCATGTTCAAAACATTGGGGTGAGCGCTTTTTGCTCCAACATCAACCAATTAAATATTTTTGGTTTATTCATAATAATGCTTATTTTTTAAGGCGTGAATTTATTGAGTCCGTTGCTAATTTTGATAAACCAAACTATATAAATTTTCTTTTCGACGGTGAAAATTTCAGAGGATATGGCTCAGAGCATGAGTTAATTGCTAAAGGTTACATTAACGATTGGGCTGCTGCTATTACAAATGAAGTTTGGACAAATGAAAATGAGAAATATCTACTTGAAAATGCATCACAAATAAAGACTGAATCGTATGAAGAAAATTTAGCATTGTACATAAGTGAAGGTAAGGCTTGGATGAAAAAAAAATATGGATTTAATAGTCATTGGTCTATGCAGCAATATGTAAAATTATTTTATGATAAATTTTTTGAATTTCATCCTGAATTTGAACAATACAAAATATAAGAGAGTCTAATGAATCAATATCAATATATACCTAAGCCATGGGGGGCTGAAGAAGTCGTTGAAATTAATGAGCGCTATATGGTAAAAAAACTTACTATGCTAGCAGGTAAACGATGCAGTTTGCAGTACCACAATATTAAAAAAGAAACTATTTATGTGCTGTCAGGTAAGTTAAAAATTATTTATGGATTAACACAGGATGCTTTAGATGAAAAAGTTTATATGCCAGGTGAAAGTTTAAGTCTTGAGCCTGGAGTTATTCACCGCATGGAAGCTATTGAGGATGCAACATATTTAGAGGCTTCTACACCTGAAATGGACGATGTTATTCGGCTAGCAGATGACTTTCAAAGAGTTTAATTTTGAAATTTAAAGTATTTATTCCTGCAGCTGGTCTTGGGAATAGACTGGGAGATCTCACTAAATACCTAAATAAACCTTTGATTTCCGTTGGCACTAAACCTGCCTTATCTCATATTATTGATAAATTCCCCTTAAATATAGAATATGTTATTGCGCTTGGATATAGAGGCGATTTAATTAAACAATTTATTTCCATAGCTTATCCAAATCTTAATGTCCAATATGTAGATGTAGATAAATTTGATGGAAAGGGTTCGGGGTTGGGGTATACGCTTAGTTGTTGTGAGTCTTACCTTCAATGCCCATTTATCTTTATTGCTTCTGACACTATAGTGACTGATGATATACCCGAACCAAATTTTGATTGGATGGGATACGCGCAAGTGGACAACGCTGACGCTTATAGAACTTTATCGCTTGATATAAATCAATCAGTTTTATCAATCAAAGAAAAACTTGATACTTATGCAACAAAGTTGGCATATATCGGATTATCGGGCGTTAAAAATTATAAGCAATTTTGGAATTCTTTTTTTGCAAATGAAAATTACGTTTCAATAGGTGAGGTTGCTGGACTTAATGGATTAATACTAGATCAAGTAAAGTCAATTCAGTTTGATTGGTTAGACACAGGAACAATTCAATCGCTTGAAAATGCAAGGCAAAGATATAAAAGCCTAGATGACCCAATTATTTTAGACAAACAAAATGAGGCTATTTGGTTCGTAAATGAAAAGGTGATTAAGTACTGTGACGACGAAATATTTATTAAAAATAGAATATTAAGAGCCAAGCAACTGGAGGGCTTTGTCCCTAAAATAATTTCTTGTAGCCGAAATATGTATTCCTATTTAATGGTTGAGGGAGATGTTTTTTCGAGGTCAGTATCATTACCTTTATTCGAAGATCTTCTCAATCATGCAAATACTTTTTGGTCTCGAGTCGAAATAGAAAATCAAAAAATAGAAAATTTTCGCGATTCTTGCCATAATTTTTATCACAAAAAAACCCTTAATAGAATTGTTGATTTTTATAATAGTCAATGTAAAGAAGATACCGTTCAAATTATTAATGGAGTCACGACCCCGAAATTAAGCGATTTAATTGACAATATTGATTGGGGCTGGATGTCGAATGGTATCCCAGTCAGATTTCATGGTGATTTTCATTTTGAGAATATTATTTATAATCCAAGTGATAATAAATTTACATTTTTAGATTGGCGCCAAGATTTTAATGGCGATCTCTCGGTTGGTGATATTTACTATGATCTTGCAAAATTGATGCATGGTTTAATTGTGAGTCATGATTTAATTGAAGAGAATCTGTTTAATATTGACTGGCACGACAATAAAATTGCTTTTAACTTACATAGAAAACATTCACTTGTTCAATGTCAAAGTTATTATGAAAAATGGCTTCAAATTCACGGGTATGATGTAAAAAAAGTCTACATTCTTACTGCAATCATATATCTAAATATTGCTCCGCTACATCATTACCCATATTCACTTTTATTATATGCATTGGGCAAGTCAATGTTATATCAATATCTATAATAGTTCTTAATGCAATAGAAATTTAATATGAGATTAATTTATTTTTCACCTGAAATCGATCCAATGATGGGTGTAACTTTAACCGATTTTTTTAATAAGAAAAAAAGTGCCAAAAAACTCTCTTATCTAATTATTGAGTCACTAAAAAATCATCCAAATGAGACATACTTTTTTATTAAAGATGGTAAAAATATTTTTAAAAATCGTTTTTTGAATAAATTGAAATTTCTATTTTGGGCAAAAATAAATAAATATCCTATTGAATTTAGAAAAATTTTAGACTCCACATCATTTTTCGGCGCAACAGATGTTTTGTTTTGTAATGCACGCCGTTGTCTAAAAGATAATTCCCTTGAATTCTTTATCTCATTTAAATCTTTAAAAAAAATTGCTCATTTAGACCATTATATGACTGATACTGGAAAAATTGCAGCAAACGCAAAGAGGTATAAGATTGATGCCTATATTGCATCAGCTAATCTATATAAAACAAGTGCTTTTTTTAGATATTTTTTTCCTTTTGTATCAAGAGATGTTTATGTATTGCCTCATGTAGCTGAAAGTCGTTTTAACAAAAAGACTAATTTTTCTACGAGAATAAATAAAGCTTTTGTTGCCGGTTCAATTGCTATTTTTGACCGAACAGAACCCTATTTGAAAGATTTCTTTGACTATTTTCCTGACTCGGTTTATCACCCAATGAGAAAGAAAATTTATGATAATGAGACAATTCTTAGAGATTTCATTGATCATAAATTATATATTACCTACATTACATCTAAAAAAAACAGTGTAGCGATGTTAAAAAAATATCACTCTGATTTTAATATGGTAGACGCTTATAATTCGTACAAAATGTTTTTGGCGCCAGAGGAATTATCAGGCATGTCGGCTATTTCATTTATTGAAGGATTGAGTTGCGGAGCCGTATTTATTGGTAAAAAGGGTGCAATGTATGAAGATTTAGGATTCAGAGATGGCGTCAATTATATTGCCTATAATGGCTCCCTAGAAGATTTATCTAAAAAAATTATCTTTTATCAGAAGAATTCAGAAAAATTAAAAATTATTGCTGACAATAGTTATTCTTTTTTTCTTGAAAAATTTACTCAGCAGAAAGTTTTTGAAACCTTTTTTATTGATATCCTCAATTATGCGAATGGTATCTCTCATCCCAAAAGTTCATTTGTAATTCAACCTTAATAAATATTTTCCTAGAGCTGGAAATAGGCGAAATTATGAATCTGACATATAATTTAATTGTTCATATTTTTTAAAATACATTCTTCAATATGCTTAAAAAAATTAAAAATTACTTTAAAAGAAAAAAAATTGTAAATTCAGCAAAGAATGACATTAATTTAGTCTATGAATTACAATCACTCAGCAATCAAAATAAGTGTAAATTGATTAATCTCCGTCAGCATTTTTGGCAGGATAAAATGGGAAGATTTATAGAAAGAGCCGGTCTTTTTTATATTACCTCAAAATTAAATAAGCCAAAAAAAATCGTAGAAATTGGTTCTTGGGTCGGTGTTTCTACATGTTATATTGCTGCTGCATTGCCAACTAATTCATTGACTCATATTTATGGTGTGGATACATTTATGGGCTCTACTATCAACGAAACAGCAGCAATTGCATGGAATAAAAGTGTCAACAGTATGGGTGGTTCAACACTAAATAGATTTATTGAAAATGTAAAATCCGCAGGGTTTGAAAATAAAATTTCACCTATTGCTTCAAATTCTGTTGATGCTGCAAAAAAATGGAAGGGCAAGATAGACTTCTTATTTATTGATGGGGACCATTTTTATGATTCTGTCAAAAGAGACTTTAATGCCTGGTATCCTCATTTATCTGAGAATAGTGTTATTGCTTTTCATGATTACGATGATAAACATCCGGAAGTTGTAAAGCTTGTGAATGAAGTTAAAAAAAGCCATTTGTCTAAATTAAATATTAAACAATTTGATTCAATCATTTGTTTTTATCCAGACTCAGTAAATATCTAACACTTTCATTCATCATTTTTTTAACATATTTGTAATAAATGTAATGATAAATCTTTTTTTTGTGCAAAAATTATTTTGAATAGACACTTAAAAAAATTTTTTTTCTATTTCTTAGGTAGATTTTTTTTTTCTATTAGATCCTACAAAAAAGCCACCTATTATTTCTCAAAAGCAATAAGATTTAGATTTTTTTTTATAGATATTCAAGAGAGGTATAAAGAATCTATATTCAAAAGCAAGGTTAGGGGCTCATTTGTTATTAAAGGAGGAATCGGTGATATCTTACAGTATTTGCCATTTGTTCTAGAAAATAAGAAGTTTAGGTATTTTGTTTTGACATACTTTAAAGATGCGCCAGGCTTTTTTTCAGACCTAGGCGTAACTAACTGCAAATTTATTTACTATTTCGATAGAAATGAATATGGTAAATACAATAAATTATTAAATTCACAAAAAAATACTTATCCATGCCCTAGAGATGTATTCTTTAGTTTACCGCCAGTTAAGGATGTTAAAGAGAAATTTATAGACGCAAACAGAAAAATCGTTGGTTTACATTTTAATTCAAGTCAGATTAATTTAATTCATACAGTTCCTCAAAACCTTAGGAGGGAATTGATTAATATGCTAATTAAAAACCAATTTAATGTGATAGTTTTTAGCAGTAATGATGAATATAAAGCTATGGAAAAAATGAAAAGCAAATACATAAAATATTCACATAACACTAATTTAATAAAAAATTTAGCCAAAGTTATCCATTGTGATTTCTTTATAGGGAGTGATAGCGCATTTAAAACTATGTCTTCAATGCTAAGGATTCCTACCATAGTAATTTATCCCAATATTAAAATGAGCTCTTTTGGAGCCAGAATGTTTTTTAAGCCCTACTTGAAAGCAAAAATCTTATCAATTTATAAGTTTAAAAAAAATACGGAAGAAGAAATAAATAAAGTCTTATCTTTTGTACAGAGTAAAATAAACATACTCTAAAGTGCTTCTGAATAATTTTATGAAAACTAAAAAAACTACAAAATTACTTCTAAAGTTAGACTTAGGGTCTGGATCAAGACCCTATAAAGATTATCTTGGCATTGATAATGGAATAAATAATAAATTTGTAGTCAAAAAAGATGTTTTGGTTTTTTTAAAAAGCTTACCTAGAAATTCTGTTAGCCATATTTATTCAAGACATTACTTTGAGCATACTGATTCTGACCATTTTTTAAAAATTTTACGTGAGATTGATCGCGTATTAATTAAAAATGGCGAAATGATATTTACAGTGCCTCATTATTCAAATCCTTTTTTTTACTCAGATCCTACGCACAAAAATTTTTTTGGCGTTCATACCTTTAGTTATTTATGTGAAACCTCCTGTTTGAAAAGACATGTGCCTAGCTATGTCTCAACTAAAGGGTGGCATTTAATTGATTTAAGAGTTAATTTTGTACCTATGTTTAAAATTAGATTTTTTGGTTTTCGATTCCCGTTCGTCTCAGATTTACTTAATATTTTAGTGAATTCTCATTATAGATTGATCGAGTTATTTGAACGATATCTTGCATCAATTCTTTCAATATATGAGGTTAGATATTTCGTGATTAAAAAGTAATAATTTGTATATATGAAAATTAAAGCTTTAGTCCTTTTATCTAAATCTAACTTGCCTTCAGCTCGATTACGTTTTATTGATATGCTCCCCTTTTTAGTTCGCTATGGAATCAAATTAGAGGCAATTGGTTTTGCGAAAGGAATTGGTAGACCTCTTCAAATTTTATCATTATTTAAATATGATCTTGTTATCATTCAAAAAAAGACTTCGCTTAATAGAGTTGAACTTTTTTTAATCAAAAAATTAGCGAATAAAATTATTTATGATTTTGATGACGCAACCATGTTTCATGAGTTGGAGCATGCAAAACCACTCTCCGGTAAAAATTTTATTAAATTTTTAAAAACTATTAATATTGCTAACGCAGTTGTTGCTGGTAATGATTTCCTTGCTTCATTTTGCAAAAATAATGTTGTTAATGTTTATAAATTTCCGACACCAGTGGACACTAATAAATACTACCCCCTCCGAAAAAAAAATAAAAAAATTGTAACATTGGGATGGGTAGGAGTTCCGGGTAGTATGATTCACTTGCAAAAAATTTTGCCGTTATTGAAGGAAATTGCAAAAAAATTTCCATTCGAATTTATTGTGATATCAAAAAAAAATTTAATTTACAAGGGCCTTCATATTAGAAATATTGAGTGGCAACTAGAAAAGGAGAATGAGTATCTGAACATGATAGATATCGGACTTATGCCTCTCGATGATAGTATTTGGACAAATGGTAAGGGTGGTTATAAATTAATTCAATATGGGGCAGTCGGTATTCCTTCTATAGGGTCAGCAATTGGCATAAATAAAGAAATCATTATCCATCAAAAAACTGGATATCTAGCAAATTCCTCCGAGGAATGGATTGAATATCTAAAGCTTTTAATTACAAATGCCCATTTAAGAAAAAAATTAGGTCTTGCCGCCCGATCACAGATTGTAAAGAAATATTCCTTAAAGGCTTACGCAAAAAATTATGCAAGAGCTATCACAAATACTATGATGGGTTAGTTTTTTCCTCATGATACTTTTAGTCTAAGAAAGCTTCACATTGAAAAATCTAAAAATTCAAATCCTCCGAATAGTTATTGGCTTAAATCAAGGCGGTGTTCAGCAAGCTGCATTAAATCTCGCAAAAAATCTAGACAGTACCAAATTCGAATTGATTATTTGCGCAATTGAAAATGGCGGATTAATCGCAAATGAAATTAAAGATACCGGAATTAAAGTTATTGTTCTAGGTTACAAAAGACAACCTATTAAGACAATTCTTGCCCTGGTTAAAATTATTAAAGAAAACAGCATTGATATTGTTCATGCCTCAAGTTATCACCCTTCATTATACGGTAGGATTGCGGCGTTGATAGCCCGAACGCCTGTCATTATGAGTTATGAGCACGTAATTTTTGATCATTTTAGACCTCTAAGAGCCCTTCTGAATCGAATTTTAAATATGTTTACCCATGGCTACACTGCAGTTAGCAAGGGAGTCTCAAAACAAGTTATTCAATGGTATGGCTATAACAAGGAAAAAGTTCATGTTGTATATAACGGGGTAGATACCACTAAATTTTCACCAAAAGCTTCTAAGGCCTTTGCTAAAAAAAAATTAAAAGTTGATTCAAAATCTTTAGTCATTGGCATGATTTGTCGATTAGATTTAAACAAGGGACATAAATATTTTTTTGAAGCAATTTCAAAATTACGGCAACAGCAAAAATGCACTATACAGTTCGTAATCATTGGCACAGGCCCTGCTGAAAATGCCATTGTCGATTTAGCCAAAGCTTATGGTTTAGAAAAATCTATAATGTTTTTAGGCGTTCGACGTGATATAAACGTATGTATGAATGCGATTGATATTTTTTGTTTTCCAACACTTCAGGAGGGTTTCTCTAACGTTTTATTGGAAGCAATGTCTTCAGGATGCGCTATCGTGGCTTCAAATTTTTCTAGTAATCTTGAAATATTGAAACATGAAAAAAATAGTTTAATAGTTCAAATGAAAAATGCACAAGAATTAAGTCAGGCTATTCAAAGATTTATCGATTCAGAAAGTCTTAGGGTTAAAATGGGTAGTAATGCCAGAGCGACGATTGAAAAATCATTTTCAGTAAATGCTTACAGCAAAAATATGGCATATATTTATGAAAAATTATGGAGCAACGTAAATGCACTTAAATCTAAAAACTGATCAAGAATCATTATTTTGACTATAAAAACTGCATTAATCGGGGGTTCGGGATTTATAGGCTCTTCTTTATCTTCTTTTTTAAGAGATAAAGGTAGGGAAATTACTGTCATTGGGCGCAGTATAAATCCCAAGAGTGAATTACAAAAAGGAGTTTCTTACCAATCAGGTGATATTACAAATAAAAATTTTGCCGATAGTTTTTTAAGGATATCAGATGAAATTATTTATCTGGCTCATAACTCAACCCCTAGGACAAGTTTTGACAATCCCTTTATGGATCTTAACGAAAATTTAATAACAGCAGTATCCTTCTTTGAGTTAGCTTGTCAGTATCCAATCAAAAAAATGATTTACGTTTCATCTGGGGGTACTGTCTATGGAGAAACTGAAAATCACCCAATTTCTGAAGATCATGCTACCAATCCAATATCCCCCTATGGAATTACAAAACTTGCTATCGAAAAGTACGCCTATTTATTTTACAAAAAAAATAATTTTCCGATCGTTTGTTTGCGGCCATCCAATGTTTTTGGTAGGTCGCAAAAACCATTTATTGGCCAAGGATTCATTTCAACTGCGATAGCATCAATTTTAAATAATAGAGAAATTGTTATTTATGGAAAAAATGGAACGACAAGAGATTACATTTATATTAATGACTTTGTAAAAGCTATTTTTCTAGCACTAGAATTTTGTATACCGGGGCAAGTTTATAATGTAGGTAGCGGTACTGGAACAAGCAATAATGACATTATTCATAAACTTAAAATGCACAGAATGCTAAAAGATAAAGCATTCAAAGTCTTTTATAAAGAATCTAGACCTTCAGATGTTAATTATAATGTATTGAATGCGAGTAAATTTAGTCAGCTTTCATCTTGGTATCCTGAGTTTAGTATTGATGATGGTATAGATGATATGCTTGTTCATTTCTCGAATTAAATTTTATCTACAGATAATTAAATCATAACAATGGAAAAAAACAAAACCGCCCTTTTTCTAAAAACTAAAAATATTGGGGACTCTATTATTTTAACTTCCGCAATTGCTGCTCTTCCTGATGAGTATCAATATGTGGACATTGTTTGCCTGCCAGAAAGTAAAGAAATTTTTGAGATGTGCCCTAGGGTAAGAAACATTTTTATAATACCGAGGCATTTAATTGGCATTAAAAAATGGTTATTCTATTTCAACGAAATAAGAATAATTATGAGTCATGAATATGATTTTTTAGCGCATTTTACAACTGACTGGAGAGGTGCATTACTCTCTAGATTTTTAAAGCCTAAAATGAGTGTAGCCGTTAGGAATAATAGAAGAAATCAAATCTGGCACCACTCTTTTAATTTAATAGCTAATGTCTCCAATGAAAATAGGTTGGCTGTAGAACAAGATGTTGATTTATTAAGGCGTGCAGAACTTTATAATGAACATGAAGCACCTCCATACAATATTATTCCATCAGAAGTTAGTGAATATTCTATAAAAATGTGGGCACAATTAAATATCAATAATGACCGTAAGAAAAAAATTATTTTGATTCATGCTTCATCAAGATGGAAATTTAAGCAATTAACAATTAACCAATGGAAAAGTATCATTGATTCTCTATTTCAAAAAAATAATATTTCTATTATTCTGAGTGGGTCCGCTTCTGATTCTAACCATTTAAAATCAATATCAGATTTATGTAAAATTAAACCATTAATAAAAATTACACCAACACTGCAAGAATCTGCTAGCTTAATCAAATTTGCTGACCTTGTAGTTTCAATCGATAGCATGGCTATTCATCTAGCTAGCGCATTAAAAAAACCTTTAATAGCTATATTTGGACCTACAGATAATAGAAAATGGTCACCGTGGAAAACGAAATATAAAATTTTAGCCTTGAATGAAGTTGATAGCCCATCCTTTGCATGCAGACCGTGTCGTTTAGATGGTTGTGGAGGATCAAAAATTAGCCAATGTTTGACTCATATGTCTTCGGATTATGTTGTTAAAAATATATTAAATTTTTTTGAGACTACATAATTGAAAAAAATTATACATTTATATTATCGATTTCAAATGGGCGGCTCTGAAAACCTAACAATTTCAATCATTAAAAATGATAAATATTTCCAGCATGTCGTAATTGTGCTTCAGGGTGAAACTGCTTACCAAAAATATTGCGAAGAAAAATTTAATGTTAATTTTTTAAATTTTAATTTCAAAGCAAATAGTTTTTTTTCATTGTCTAGCTGGAGGGCATTAATATCGAATTTAAGAAAAATTCAACCAGACATTATTCAATCGTACATGTATGACGCATCAAAGTTTGCAAGAATTGCAGGGTTTTTATTAAAAGTTCCCGTTTTTATTTATATTGTAAATACATACTCATATAAAAAAATAAGAAGAGGTTTTTTCAATTATCTCCTTTCATTTTTTACATATAAAGTTATCACTAATTCAAATGATGTAAGGAATGATGTAATTGAAATTGATAAAATTTCAGCTAAGAAAATTGTCTTATTAGAAAGTTTTGCAAATTTAAATTTTGAAAAAAATAACGATTTTTCTTTAAGAAAAAAATTCAATATTAAAAAGACTGATTATCTTTTTTTATTTGTTGCAAGATTGGTTGAGCAGAAAGGGATCGAATATTTAATAGACGCTTTTAATATTTGCGTCAATCAAAATAAATTAAAAAAACTTAAATTGATGATTGTAGGAGATGGAGAATTAAGGAACTACCTTATTAAAAAAATCATAAATTATAAATTGGCAGAACATATATACTTAGTCGGTGAAGATCCAGATCTTGACCCTTACCTAACAGAAGCGGATGCGTATGTAGATAGTTCGATTAGATCAGGTTTGAGCGTTGCGGCTATCAAAGCCCTTGAGGCTGGCTTACCAACTATTATGACAGATGTAGGCGGTGTTCGTTCACTTTCAGATAATGGCAAATATGTAAAAATTTGTCCCCCAGCCAATAGTAAAGCTATCTCTTCAGCAATCACTCATTTTCTTAGTAGCAAAAGAAAATCGAATTTAGGTGCACCCAAATATATTAAGAGTCATTTTTCTGATATCAGCATGACTAAAAAAATAATTAACTTGTATAAAGAGGCCTTAAAAATTTGAAACGAAGTATTTTTTATGCCACAGCAACCAGAGTAGGAGGGGGAGGGTTGTCTCTAGTAGCTGAAATTGCTTCTCAGGCTATTGAAAAAAATGACATGCTCGAACAATTAGTATGTTACGGAAAAGAAAAGTCATCAAAAGTTGTAAAAATTAATCGTATTTACTTTCAACCAGCTAAGCTTTTTTCATTTTTACCTTCAAAGTATTATTACAGCATGAAGAGATTTTGGCTTGATTTAAGAGCCTCTCATTATCTCAGTCGAAGCCATGCAAGGATTTTCCACGGTTGGACGCATGAATCATTTATGTCTATGCATGTAGCAAAAGAAAAAGGTATGTTAATTATTCTTGAAAGGGGAAATCCGCACCCGCTTTTTTCTAAAAAAACCTTAGATTTGGAATATAAAAAATATAAAAAACATAATTTCTTTTCTATAAAAGATAAAAATCCCTTCTTAAGAAAATTTAATCATTACCGTTATGAGCTTGACGAAGCTCTTAGGGAAATAGATCTTGCGGACTATATTTTTGTGAATTCAAAATTTTGCGCAAGTACTTATGAGAAGTTTGGTGTTAATAAAAAAAAGTTAGTTATACTTCCTCGCGGATTTGATCCAGAAAAATATTTTGTAAGGCCCATTCAAAAAAAGAATGATAAATTTATTGTACTCTTTGTGGGTGAAATGCTTCTGCGCAAGGGAATTAAATATATTTTAGAAGCATGGGAAGACTTTTCCCATGATAATTGTGAGCTTTGGTTTGTGGGTCATGTTTCAGATGAGGTTGCAAACTTAATTAATGCTTACCAAAATAAGTTTAATAATATTAAGTGTTATGGCAAGCAAAATAACGTTACTCATTTCTTTCAGAAAGCAAGTGTCTTTGTTTTTCCATCTCTTGATGAAGGATCTGCAAAAGTGACTTACGAAGCTATGGCGTCAGGCCTCCCTTGCATTTTTACTGAAAATAGTGGTTCGCTAGCAAATAAAAACTCTGCAATTATGATTCCTATAAGATCATCAAAAGCCATTAAAAATGCGTTGATAAAATTGAAAAATGATATTCATTACAGAAATCAGCTTGGACTTAATGCAGCTAGAACCATAAAAAAATACACATGGCAATATTATCAAGATTCTTTGATTCTTACCTATAAAAAATTACTTAAGGAAATTTAAACTAAATGTTTAAGAATTTCTTTGCTAAGCATAGTCTTGAACGTGATGTTTACGATTACAGATCTTTGAGGCCTAAAAACAAGCCTTGGCTTATTCTTTCTTCTTCCAAAAAAAATCAAAACTTTTATAGAGATAAAACATTAGCTGAAATGACAGGGGGTATTTTTTTAACTGAAACTTTTGATTTCGCTAAATATAATTTTAATCTTCAAAGAATTATTGAGTCATTTTTTGACGATGATGTGGGAGGTATTTTTATTAACTATGTGCCAATGTACACGCAGAAGCTTGATTTTTATGACCTCAAAGCTAAGAATTTGTGTGGATTTGTTGGTGATCATTATAATTTTACTGATAAAAACGATATCTTTATTGATAAGCAGAATTTTTTCAAAAGAGTTTCATGGGATTTTATTGTCAGCGCATACCCTCATACTAATCCGATTGTTAAAAAAGCACTTGGCTATCAATATAAATTTATTGATTTACCTTGGGCTATTGATCCTTTAGTTTTTCATAATTTAAAACTTAAAAGACAGTTTGATATTGCATGTATGGGTGCATTATCTGAGAGCAAATACCCTTTTAGAAGGCAAATGCGAGAATGGATGCTTCGTGAATCAGCTTTAAAGTTTTATAAAAAATCTAGGGCAAAAGGATTGGATGGCTCAGATCATGATGGGACTGCATTTAATAAAGCTTTAAATACATGTAGAGCAGCCTTTACATGCTCTTCCTCAATGCATTATACGCTTATGAAATATTTTGAAATTCCTGCTGCAGGAACTCTTCTTTTTGCCGAGAAAACAGATCTTTATGAAGCCATGGGATTTGAAGATGGCGTTCATTATGTGGCCGTAACGCCAAAAGATTTTCGTGAGAAAATTACTCTATATCTTTCTAAGAATTATAATGACGTTTTAGAAAAGATTGTTGAAAATGGGGCCGATTTCATTATGAAAAATCATACTTGGGATTCGAGAATCAAAGTTTTTTTGAAGAGCTTTATTCAATCATGATAACTATCGCTAAAGAATCAGCTGATTTATCGGATTTTGATCTAAAAAGTATGGCTGGGAAGGCATTGCTCACCTTAGATTTCCTAAAACGTAAGTTGGTGGATTACCGCTTACTTAAAAAAGATATTGAATCTATTCAATCCATAGGGGTGAATAGTAATAGCAAATAGCATGCATTCAAGAAAGCATATTAAATGAATATCCTACTCAGCGGTGGCATGGGTTATATTAGGAGCCATACCGCTACGACCCTTATCGAAGCCGGGCATGAGTTGACGCTCTTTAATAATCTATCCAATAGTGACTCATCTGTTCTTCAATCTTTAGAAAAAATCAATCACAAAAAAATTCCCTATGACATTGTTGCTATACGTGACGACGATACAGCCATCTCATATGTAAAACCTGATCTAGCTAATGTCACGCTTCATTGGAAAACTAAACGAATGCTTGAGTCTATGTGTGAGAGTGCATGGAAGTTTAATGAGGGTCACGCTATATGAGTGCTATTAACATTACACCGGTGATTTTATGTGGGGGATCAGGCACGAGACTCTGGCCACTTTCGAGATCAGCATTCCCCAAACAATTTTTAGTGCTATCGGGTAATACAACTTTATTTCAGCAAGCAGTTGTTCGATTGCAACATCTTCAATCTGAACATATCAAACTTAATAACACCTTAATAGCCACAAATGAAGAGCATCGCTTCTTAGTGCTCGATCAGTTACGTGAAATGAAGGATGTGAAAGCACAATTGCTCTTGGAGCCTATTGGTCGAAACACAGCTCCTGCATTAACCTTAGCAGCTATGCAGGCAATGGAAGATCATAAAGACCCAATTTTAGTCGTGACGCCGTCGGATCAGATGGTGCAAGATCAAACCGCTTTTACTAAAAGCTTACATAGCGCGATTGAGTCAGCATCGACAGGATCTATCGTGGTATTGGGAATTAAACCTTTAAAAGCTGACACAGGTTTTGGTTATATCAGACAAGGTAAAACTAAAGATCAGTATCAGTCACACAATGTCATCCAGTTTACGGAAAAGCCTGACGCTGATGCTGCAGAGAAATATATAAAGTCGGGGGAATATTTTTGGAATAGCGGTATGTTTGTATTACGTGCAAGTGTTTGGTTAAAGGCGATTCAACATTTTAGTCCCGATATTTATGAGGCGACATTTAAAGCCTTCGCCCAAAAAACAGAAGATGATCTCTTTATTCGCCCTGATGAAAACTTATTTAAAATGATTTCTACTAACTCAATCGACTATGCTGTTATCGAAAAATGCCCTTCATCCAATTTTGAGATCAAGATGGTTGAATTAAACGTAGGCTGGAATGATTTGGGTTCATGGGACGCGGTATGGCAAATGGGGGATAAAGATAAAAATCAAAATGTGACCTATGGCGACACTCTTCTAGAAAACACAAAAAACTCTCTTATTTATGCCAACCATAAATTAGTGAGTGCTTTAGGGATTGATAATCTCGTTGTGATTGAAACTTCCGACGCTATTATGATCGCGGACCGCAAACACAGCCAGCATGTGAAAATGATCGTAGATAAGCTTCACTTACAAAAAAGAGAAGAGCAAGTATTGCATCGAAAGGTATCTCGTCCATGGGGATGGTACGACAGTCTCGATGAGGGTGAAAATTTTAAAGTGAAACGTATTCAGTTAAATCCTGGGGCATCTCTGAGTTTGCAAAAGCACGCAAAAAGAGCAGAGCACTGGGTGGTTGTAAAAGGTATTGCGGAAGTAATATGTAACGATAAAAAAATTACCTTAAAAGAAAATGAATCGACTTATATACCCTTAGGTCATACGCATCGACTTTCGAATCCAGGTCACGATATATTGGAAATTATTGAAGTACAATCGGGCAGTTATTTAGGTGAAGATGATATAGAGCGATTTGATGATTCATACGGGCGTTTAAAAAAATAAAGGTTGCACCGAAGCGTCTCTCGGTCTAATACGCGGGATTTGTATTCTCCCGGTTTCATCAAATACTTTTATGCTTCTACATATTTCTTCAGTGCTAGTTTTGTTTTGCTATTTAATAGAGACCAAACGCTCAACTTATCTTCTTGATTTAAGCGCTCACATCGCTCATGTGCTGATTTAATATTACCTAATTTAATTTGATCTGTAACATCCTTAGCTATGAGCATAAGTGGATTATCTTTCACCACATCTTCATCTCTTATGGGAAGATCTTCACCTGCATAGATATAGAGACCAATACCATGAAGTGATATAGCTTTGGCTAAGCATCTTTGCATGGCTGTATTCACTTGATACGCATTAGGATTCGGAATAGGTTGGTTTCTAAAATCCATCACAGGTAATTGAGCTGTTCTCGATTTACCAAAGGCCGTTACCTTACAAAATACCATCATGCTCTCCCCAAAATTTTTAGGTTCTAAGTAATCCCATGTGGCATTGTCATCGAGTTGTAATAACTGATCTAATGCCCACGACCAGGAAAGGTAAGAGAGCCCATTTTTCTTTTCGATATGTTGGCTTACATTAATTTGTCTTAATTCTTTATATCTCATGATGTTCTCCTTGATATATTCTTTATTACTGATTTCAGCTATTTTTTATTGAATCGATTTCATTGCGTCCATATTCAACATCGGAGCGATATTAATCTCGCTATCAATTGGTCTTATTTCAGAAATACTTTGGATGCCATTCGATAGATGAACATCAAACGTGTCTTCTCTATATTTCACAGTGATCCAGGTTGATTGTTTGTATTTCATTGCAAATTTTTATATATTTTTTTAGATATTTAAGTTTACAACTCTAAACATAAATGTGTCAAGTAATCTAAACAAATAAATATTAAAATAATCTGCTTCTTAAAAAAATTAGTCAAAAAAAAGCCACTGAGACAGTGGCTTGAGTATTTAATTAAAAAATAGATTATTTTTTAATGTTACCTTCGCCTAGCATGATCCATTTGGCACTAAAAGGCGAATTCTCTTCTAATTTAAATCCATATCTTGGGTCGATATGTTTGATGCGACCGGATAGCCATTGATTAACTACACTCCTAGATGCTCCACAGAGAAGACCAAACTCCGTTTGACCTTCAATATGGAGGGACTTCATCATATACTCGACGCGTTCAGCAGTAGTTTTCAATGCTTAATCCAGTTAACAAATGTGTAATCAAATTATAACTTTTTTTCATTTGACTCTTGGCAAAGATATTAAGCTGCCTCTTCGATTACGCCCCTATCATTTATTAGTTCACCCTCAATGAGCTTTGCCTTATTCTCCCGATACTTCTCGAGAACATTCATCGCACGGTAGAGATCGTTATCGAGCTGCACCTGGTACCTTGTCATGAGTGTGATATCAACGCCGTAAGGTATGCGGTGGATGATCTTCATGTCTTCGAGAAGGCTATGTGCCACGTGAATGTCCTGACTTGAGGCGATATAGTTATTCGCTTCTTTTTTAATCTCACGAAGCGCTTTCATGATCTGGTTGAGATCCTCTCTAAATTTATCCCATGACATCTCATAATCCCTCGCTTTATTTTTAAGAAGCGCGAAGGTCTTCGGCATTGTCCTCTCAATGAGTCCAAGTGAAGGTAGATCATCAATGAGTTGGTAAGACCTTAATTCTTCAATCACCTTAAGATAGTACTGGTAATTAAACTCCATATCATCTGAGAGGTCATCGGCTTTAAAGCGCCTGATGGTGGAGTGGCGTAAGATTTGTGAGAGGCTTTCAGCTATGATCTCAAGCCGCATGGATATTCTTAGCTTCGCGGCTTCCGCCGCACAAAGACGAACTTGTCTCACCATGGCGATATAAATGCGATCTACTAAACACAGCTCCATCGTATCTTGCGGTTGGTAGGTAGCCAAAATATTCTCACGTAGACTTTTTATAAAAGCTTCGTCTTCGCCAGGCAGGATGGCGATGTTGGAAAAAATACCGTGGGTGATGGCGTTCATACTAGATTTCTTTTTACCCTCGATTGAGGTAGGACCCGTAGATTTTTGAGCGTTTTCTTGATTGGCTTTAATTTGAGCCTCTGTTGTCATAATAATTACTCCATTAAAAAATTGCCAACACTTATTTGCTGGTAATTTTAATATGGGGACGATGTTAAAAATTTCAAGTAAATCAATGACTTATTGTAAAGTATTACTTTACAATCTTTAATCTAAAAAAGTGTAATGGAATGTATTTCTAGGGTGTAGCAATTTACGATTAAATTTTGTTTTTTTTATTGAAAAAATTTTAGCTAAAACACTCTTTAAAAATTTATCCATTAAAAGGCATCAATGACTTAAACCTTAATCCTGATGATAAAATTAGTTTCATGACAATCCTTGTGACAGGCGCTGCAGGTTTTATTGGCTCTAATTTCGTATTAGATTGGCTGGGTCAATCGGCTGAAGATGTAGTTTCTTTAGATTTATTAACCTATGCAGGCAATTTAGAAAATCTATCTTCGTTAAATCAAAATCCTCACCATCATTTTGTAAAAGGCAATATTGGAGACCGAGCACTTGTCTCAGACCTATTAAAAAAATATCAAGTAAGAGCCGTTATAAATTTTGCGGCAGAGAGCCATGTCGATCGATCAATTCATGGACCAGGGGATTTTATCGATAGCAATATTGTAGGGACTTATAATCTTCTCGAATCGGTGAGAAGTTATTGGAATGATTTTGATGAAACCTCTAAAAAAATATTTAGATTCTTACATGTATCGACTGATGAGGTTTATGGATCTTTAGATGAAAAAGCCCCGGCTTTCACTGAAAATCATCCGTATGAGCCCAATAGCCCTTATAGTGCGAGTAAAGCCGCAAGTGATCATTTAGTGAGAGCCTGGTTTCATACCTATGGACTTCCTGTATTAACCACGAATTGCTCAAACAATTATGGGCCTTATCATTTTCCAGAAAAATTAATCCCTTTATGTATCTTGAATGCTCTTAACGACAGACCACTTCCTATGTATGGCGATGGTAAGCAGATTCGTGATTGGCTTTATGTAAAAGATCATTGTAGTGCCATTCGTGAAGTCTTAGCTCATGGCAAAATTGGTGACACTTATAACATCGGTGGATGGAATGAGAAGGCTAATCTTGATGTCGTGAAAACTTTATGCAGCATCTTGGATGAATTAAAACCTAGAGTAGATGGATCAAAATACGAAGATCAAATTATTTATGTCAAAGATAGACCAGGTCATGATAGGCGTTATGCGATTGATGCTTCTAAATTAGAGCGTGAATTAGGATGGAAGCCAAAAGAAACTTTTGAGACTGGGCTTCGTAAAACAGTTCTTTGGTATCTAGAAAATGAAATGTGGGTCAATCATGTGATATCGGGTGAATATCAACACTGGCTAGAAAAGCAGTATTCATGAAAATATTACTCACGGGTAAAGATGGTCAAGTAGGATTCGCATTACATAAGAAATTAGCATCATTAGGAGAAGTGATTGCCACAAATCGGCATGAGCTTGATTTAGCAAACCCCGATGCCATTAAAGTCTTTATCGATAAAATCCAACCTGACATCATTATCAATCCAGCTGCATACACACAAGTAGACAAGGCTGAATCTGAAAAATTATTAGCTCATCAAATCAATGCGACCGTCCCCAAAATATTAGCTGAAAAAGCATCCGAACTTAATATTCCTATCATTCATTTTTCAACGGATTATGTATTTGATGGTTTAAAACATAAGCCTTATATAGAAACTGATCAAGCCAATCCTCAATCCGTTTACGGTCAAACAAAATGGGAGGGCGAAGAGGCTATTCGCCATCACAAGAAACATATCATTTTAAGAACAAGTTGGGTCTTTAGTTCTCACGGCCAAAATTTTTTAAAAACCATACTCAATCTCGCCCAAGAAAAATCTTCTTTAAATGTGGTGAGTGACCAAATAGGAACGCCCACTTCAAGTGATGTATTGGCTAACGCCACTTACAACATCGTCAAAACTATTTTGAAAAATAATAATTTCAAATACTTTGGCACCTATCATGTAACATCAATAGGTGATACTGATTGGTTTCATTATGCATGCTTCATTATTGATGAGGCGATTCGCCTAGGTCTTAAAACGACCATGACATCTAGAGATATCAAACCGATTTCAAGTGATTTATATCAAACCTTAGCTAAACGTCCCACGAATTCCAGACTTGATACTTCAAAAATTAAAAAGACCTTCATGCTAGAATTGCCTCATTGGGAAGAAGAGGTTAAAAAGGTTTTAGAAGAAATTATTCATTAAATGACGCAAATTAAAAATAATAGAAAAGGTTTGATTCTAGCAGGAGGCTCAGGCACCCGTCTTTATCCTGTGACGCAAGCAATCTCTAAACAATTATTACCTGTTTATGATAAGCCCATGATTTATTATTCTTTAAGTACTTTAATGCTAGCCGGCATTAAAGATATTTTAGTGATTTCAACACCTGAAGACACCCCACGCTTTGAGGCTTTATTAAAAGATGGCAGTCAGTGGGGAATTAATATTCACTACTGTGTGCAAAAGTCCCCCGATGGGATAGCGCAAGCCTTTATCCTAGGCGAATCGTTTATTGGCAATCACCATTCAACATTAGTTTTAGGCGATAATATTTTTTATGGTCACGACTTTCATCAACTTCTTTTAAACGCAACAAATAGAGAAGAGGGTGCAACAATTTTTACCTATCATGTCCAGGATCCTGAGCGATATGGTGTCGCTGAATTTGATGGAAAGAATCAAGTCATTTCTTTAGAAGAAAAGCCCATACAACCTAAATCAAATTATGCAGTGACCGGTCTTTATTTTTATGACAAAGATGTAGCTGAGATGGCAAAAAGTTTAAACCCGTCAAAAAGAGGAGAGCTCGAAATTACCGATCTTAATCAACTTTATTTAAATCAAAATAAACTCCATGTCGAAGTGATGGGGCGAGGTTATGCATGGCTTGATACAGGTACCCATGAATCTTTACTAGAGGCGAGTCAATTTATTGCAACGTTAGAAAATCGCCAAGGCTTAAAAGTAGCATGTCCTGAAGAGATTGCTTATCGTCAACGATGGATTTCGGCAAATCAACTTGAGGCGTTAGCAGCACCCTTGCTTAAAAATGGTTATGGCCAATATTTACAGCGCATCTTACACGAAAAAATTGTCTAAACATGAAGGTAACCCCTTTAAAGATTCCTGATGTACTTTTAATTGAGCCCCGCGTATTTGAAGATGCGCGCGGCTTTTTTTTCGAAAGTTTTAGAGAAGATGTTTTTAGAAAAGAAACTTCATTAAATGTTTCATTTGTGCAAGACAATCATTCAAAATCAAAGCAAGGTGTTCTTCGAGGCCTTCATTATCAAATGCCACCCCATGCGCAAGCTAAACTGGTGCGCGTGATCAAAGGTGAAGTGCTAGATATTGCCGTGGACATTAGAGAATCATCACCCACATTTGGCCAATATATTTCGGAAATTTTATCAAGCGACAATAAAAAACAACTCTTCATACCCGAGGGGTTTGCCCATGGCTTTTTAACGCTTTCTAAAACTTCAGAATTTCTTTATAAAACCACTGATTTCTATTACCCTGAAAGTGAGCGTTGCATTCTATGGGATGATTCCACTTTAAATATCAAGTGGCCTGAAAATTTGAACATCGAACTATCAACTAAAGATCTCTTAGGGCAAAGCTTTAAATCGAGTGAATTATTCCATGTAAACAATAGATGACAAGAGTTAAAATTATGTTCATGAATCTTAATATCATGCAGTGGTTTGATTTTAATGTCCTTATATTCGTAGGTATGTCATTAGTCTTGCATGGTTTCATTGCCTATCTTTGGCATAAAAAGTTTTATCAAAAATTAGGACTTAAATCTTATCAAGCCATTCAGCGCATTCATTTAAATGAAACGCCAAGGTTAGGTGGGCTAGTTCTTATTTTGTCACTCGCATCTTTCGTGATGTATTCCCCTAACAATGAAAGTATTCAACTTTTAAAACTCATACTTATATGTTTGGTCCCCATTATTGTTATTGGACTCAAAGAAGATATTTTTCATAATGTAGAACCTGCCGTACGACTCATTTCACTTCTTTTTGTGGGATGGTTATTTAGAGCTCAATTTACGGGACCTTTACCCCACATGGCTGATGTGCCTTTGATAGGTAAATTACTTGCCTTACAAGGGGGGGTGAGTTTTTTTTATATCTTAAGTATGGTAGCTGTCGCTAATGGTATGAATCTCATCGACGGGGTCAATGGCCTATGTGGGGCAGTTGTTTTATCAATCTTAGGCGCACTTTTATTTTTAAGCTACAAAACAAGTGACGTGGTGATGCTATCGACCATCTTTAGCGTGATCTTGATTCTAGTTCCATTTTTAATCTTTAATTATCCTTATGGCAAGATTTTTTTAGGCGACTTAGGGGCTTATAGCTTGGGACTTATAATTAGTATGTTCACCATTATACTTTTTGGTCGACATCCTGAAATTTCTCCTTGGGGGGCTGTTCTTATTTTAATTTATCCCGCAACGGAAGTTGTATTTAGTTTGTTAAGACGCGCTATGAAAGGCGTGTCAATTTACCATGCTGATACAGCGCATCTTCACCTTAAATTCTTTCATTTTTTTAGACCACAATCTCATTATAAAAAAATGGCCAATGCGCTCGTAACTCCAATTTTAAGTCCGCTTTGGTTATTCCCATTGATCGCGATTAGCTGGTTTCACCACAAACCTCTTTTTATATACATCGCTATTCTTTT
>JACCDP010952160.1_pt1 | contig 28018 bp, 19 predicted proteins | sample 7445841 | NCBI WGS metagenome assembly JACCDP01 (sample SAMN15323441, study PRJNA562643) | freshwater metagenome | isolation source: river surface water | place: USA:Blue River Watershed | collected 2017-08-17 | reverse complement strand
CGCGCCCGGCTGGCCAACGTCTCCGCCCGGGCCCAGGTCGGCACCGGAGACGGGATCCTGATCGCGGGTTTCACGCTCTCCGGGAATATTCCGAGGCGTGTGCTCATCCGCGGCGTCGGCCCAGGCCTCGCCCAGTTCGGAGTCAGCGGGACGCTTTCAAACCCGATCCTTGCGATCTACCGCGGGCCCAACGTCGTCGCCGACAACGACGACTGGGGCGGCGGCGAAGACCTCGCGGCTGCCTTCCGCGCCGTCGGCGCTTTCGCACTGACCTCCTCTTTCAGCCGCGACTCCGCGCTGATCGTCACGCTCCAGCCTGGGTCCTACACCGCCCAGGTAAGCGGTGTCGGCGGCACGACCGGCGTCGCCCTGATCGAGATTTACGAGGCACCCTGAGCGCAGGCTCGGGCCGGAAACCCGTGCTCGCCGTGAGGATACGGCTTGCCCACCTGTTCCGACGCACGCTTGCATCCGCCGATCCGATACTAGATCGGCCGAACGAAACGTGCCCTCCGCACTCGCAAGATCCACCGGCGCCACTCCCGGCCTCTGGCGTCCCCTCGGATCTCTGGTGTCCCTGCTGGTCCTGGCCGGATCCGTCGCCTCAGGGGCGGTGTCCACGCCTCACGGTCATGAACTGGGACGCCCGTTGGTTCGCGCCTACGGCCGGCTGGAGCATAAGGCCCACGCCCAGTTCTGGGCCCCTTTCCAGTCGGAGTCCGGCCTGCTCTACTTCGGAAACCAGCTCGCCGTGCTGGAGTTCGACGGCCGCGAATGGCGGGTGCTACGGATCCCGCAGCCGTTCACGCGCGCCATGGCGCCGGGACCCGGCGGCGCAATCTACGTCGGCGATGAGGAGGCCATCGGGGTCATCGAGCGGGACGCCAACGGCGGAGTGACCCACCGCTCCCTGCTCGCGGAGGTCCCGGCGGCGGCCAAGCCGTTCGGTTTCGTGCGCGACATCACGGCCTGGAGGGATGCGATCTTCTTCGCGACCGACCGGGCCCTGCTGGCCTGGCGCGACGGACGTTTCCGCTCGTGGCAGCTGGAAGGGAACGGCCGCAAGCGCCTGTTCCGCGTGGCCGACCAGCTTTTCCTTCATCGGGAGGGCGAGGCACTGCTGCGTTTCGACGGCGAGGGATTTTCCGAGATGAGCCGTGCGCCGGAACTGCGGAAGGAGGGTTCCGTCTTCGTAGTCGAGGGTCCGGAGCCCGGCACGTTGCTGGTCGGGCTCGAGCACGACGGGCTCTTCGTTCTCCGTGACGGGTCGCTGCGCCCGTGGCCCAATGACGCGGCTGGGATCCTGCGCCGCGCCGCGGTGCAGTGCGGCCGGCGGCTGCGCGACGGCGCGTTCGCCATCGGCACGCTCCGCGAGGGCGTCGTGATCCTTGCTCCCGACGGTTCGCTGCGAAAGCAGGTCACGCGGGACTCGGGCCTGCCCCATTCCTCGGTGATCGCCCTCCTGGAGGACCGAGACGGCAATCTCTGGGTCAGCACCCGCCAGGGACCCGCGCGGGTGGATTGGCGGACGCCGGTCTCGCAGTTTGACCACACGCAATCAGGCATCACCGACGCCCGCGCCCAAGCCTTCGTCCGGCACGAGGATTCGCTTTGGTACCTGAGCAGCGACGGGCTCTACCGGCTGGTTCCGTCCCGCGAGCCGGGAATCCCCGCCCGATTCGAGCGCGACGCAAGGGTAGACCTGCAGTCGAGCCTCACCTCGCTGACCTCGCATCCAGCGGGCCTGCTGCTCGGCGGTGGCCGCGGGCTGCAGCGCTTGGCACCCGGCGGCCTGGAAGTCCTCCAGACCTGGCCCGACGGAGTGGGCGACGTCGCCGTTTCGGCAGTCCAGCCGGAACGCCTCTACCTCGGGCACTCCCGCGGCGTCGGGACGGGCGTCTTCACCGGGGAGGGAAAGTGGCGGGATGAGGGCGCGATTCCAGGCGTAGAGGCGGAGAACTGCGGCGTGGTCGAGATTGGAGGCGAATTGTGGGTCGCGACGGTCAGCAGGGGAGTCTTCCGCGTCACCCGCCCCGCGGAGGACCGCGACTGGCGCCGCGCCACGGTGCGCCGCTACGGGCCCGCCGACGGCTTGCCGGAAAAGCACGGGGCGATCTACCTCAGCGCCACGGGCCTTGGCCTGCTCTTTGATACTGCGGAGGGCATCTACCGCTTCGACGCCGCGGCGGGAAGGTTCCTCGCCTACGCGTCCCTGACCTCGTTCGAGCAACGCAAGGTGGTGCTCAACCCGCTCGTCGCCGGGGGCGAGGGCGAGGTCTGGACCAACGGTATCCTGATGACGAAGGAGATCCCCTATCCGGTGCTGCGCCTGCGACGGGCCGAGGACGGCACGGTGTCGGCGGAACCGGCGCCGCGCGCGATCTCGGAACTGTTCCATCCGTCGGGAGCGCACCGGATGTTCCATGAGCCAGGGCCCTCGGGCCGCAGCGTGCTGTGGGCGAAGGGCGAGCATTCCCTGGTCAGGATGGAACCGTCGCACGCGGGACTCTCAGCGTCCGCGCCGATGCCCTTGATCCGGCGCCTTTCCGCGGAAGGGCGCGATCGGCCGCTTCCGACGGCCACCGCCACGGAAGTCCGACTCGAAGCCTCCGCCGAGCCGATCGTGATCGGCTTCGTCTCGGGCGCCTTCGCCAATCCTGCGCTCGAGCGGTTCCAGACCCGGCTGGTCGGCTTCAATGACATCTGGACGGCGGCCTCCGCCAAGGCGGAGGCGGTCTACACCAACCTCGAGGGCGGCCCCTTCCGCTTCGAGGTCAGGTCCGTCGACCCATTCGGGGCGCCCGGTCCCGTCGGGTCGCTCGTGTTCTCCGTGCGCCCGCCTTGGCAGCGTCGCGGCTGGGCCTACGTCGCGTACGCACTTGCGGGTGTCGCGTTGATGGCCGGCTACGTGCGGTGGCGGCTCGGCGCCGCCGAACGCGAGCGGCGCCGCCTTGAGGACCTCGTCGCCACCCGAACCGGAGAACTCGCGGTGGCGAAGGAGCAGGCCGAGTCAGCCAACCGTGCGAAGAGCGACTTCCTTGCCAGCATGAGCCACGAGCTCCGCACCCCGCTCAACGGCGTGATCGGCTACGCGCAGGTCATCGGCCGCGACCGTGAGCTGTCGGAACGTAACCGCGAGCGCCTCCGGGTCGTGCAGGCCAGCGGGGAACACCTGCTTCGGATGATCAACGAGGTGCTGGACCTCTCCAAGATCGAGGCGGGCCGGATGGAGCTGAGGCCGGCGCCGTTCCATCTGCCGCAGCTGCTCGAGGACGTCGTCGCCGTCGCCCGGCCCCGGGCGGAGGAAAAGGGCTTGGATCTCCGGCTCGAGGCCGCACCCGCACTGCCGGACCTCGTGCTCGGGGACGCGCAGAAGTTGCGCCAGATCCTGGAGAACCTCATCGGCAACGCCCTCAAGTTCACCGTGAGCGGCTCGGTCGTGCTCGCGGTGCCGCCGCCGGTCGGCGACCGGTGGACCTTCCACGTGACCGACACCGGCGTGGGCATTTCGCCGGCCGACCAGGTCCGGCTTTTCCAGCCGTTCCGGCAGGCCGACGACGGCCGTCCTCCGGAGGCCGGCACCGGGCTGGGCCTCGTGATCGCCCAGCGGTTGGCGACGATCATGGGAGGAGGCATCACGCTCACCTCGCAGTCGGGTGCCGGGAGTCGCTTCTCCGTCGAGGTCCACCTGGCCTCCCTCGGTCCTGGCGCGGCGCCCGCTAAAGCGAGCGAAAGGAGCGTCTCCGGCTACGTCGGCCCAAGGCGATCGGTGCTCGTCGTCGACGACGTCGCCGTGAACCGCAGCCTCCTCGTCGAGATGCTCTCTCCCCTCGGCTTCGACGTGACCTTGGCCGCCACCGCCGCCGAGGCGCTCGCCTCTCCGCCGCCCGACGCCGCGTTGGTCGACCTCCGCCTGCCCGACCTCGATGGACTGGAGCTCGTGCGCCGCCTCCGCGCGGGACGGGACGGGGGACGTATTAAGATCATCCTGATGTCGGCCTCGGTCCTGACCTTCAACCGCGACGAGGCGTTCGCCGCCGGCTGCGATGACTTTCTCCCCAAACCGTTTCGCGAGATCGAGCTGCAGGAGAAACTCGCTCATCTGCTGCGGCTGGAGTGGCTTGCCGAGGGAGCACCGGCGGCGGCGGCGAATAGCGCCGCAGGCGCGGCCTCGCTGGACGCCGCAGTCCGCGCGGAACTGCTCACGCTTGCGGAACGCGGGGAAATCCTACCGCTCCGCAACCGCTTGAGGGAACTTGGCGCGGCCGGCAACGATCCCTTGCTGCAACGACTGGAGGAGCTCGCCCGCAGCTACCGACTCGAACAGATCCGCGAGGCCCTCCGCGCCGGCGCGCCCAAACCCGCCACCTCCGTGTGAAGCCCGCGCCCGCCCGTATCCTCGTGGTGGACGACACGCCCGCCAACCTCGCGCTCCTGCTCGACGCCCTTTCCGAGGCGGGCCATGCGCTCAGCGTCGCCGAGAGCGCCCGCAGCGCGCTCGCGGTGCTCGAGCACCTGTCCCCCGACCTGATCCTGCTCGACCTCGTCATGCCCGGCATGGACGGCATCGAACTCTGCGGCCGGTTGCGGTCACACCCGCGCTGCCGCGATGTGCCCGTGCTCTTCATGACGGCCGTCGACGAGCCGGAGCAGAAGGTGCGCGCGCTCGCGGCGGGCGCCATCGACTACATCACGAAGCCCGTCCACCCGCCGGAGGTCCTCGCGCGCGTCTCGGCCCACCTCCAGATCCGCTCGCTGCGGCGTTCCCTGGAGGACGAACTGGCGCTCCGCATCGATGCGGAGCACCAGCTCGCCCAGACGCTGGATCGCGCCGTCGTCCTCGCCGACCGCTCCGGGCGCGTCGTCTTCGCGACCCGTCTGGCGACCTCGCTGCTGCACCGGCACTTCCCGGGCTGGGACGGCGCCGCGCTTCCCGCCGCGCTCGGCACGCCGGCCGGCCCCCTCCGGGTACGGCGCTTCTCCGAAGCCGGCCGGGACGACTTGGCGTCCCTGGTCCTCGAGGAGCGGGCCGCCCAGCCGGGGCCTTCCGCCCTGCTCGCGCTGGGGCTCACGCCGCGCGAAGCGGAAGTGCTGTTCTGGATCGCCGAGGGGAAGGCGAACGGCGAGATCGCCGTCATCTTGGGCGCGAGCGTCCGCACCATCCACAAGCACGTCGAGAACCTCTTCCGGAAGCTGGGCTGCGAGTCGCGGAACGCGGCCACCGTCATCGCCCTCGAGGTGCTGCGTCCGTCGCGCTCCTGAGGGCAGGCAGGTACGCACGCCTGCGTATTCCCGGTTCGGGGCGGCGTGGTGTAGTGTTCACGCGAGGACAGGCGGCGATCGGGCGCCGCACGTGCTCTCGCGCCGACCTTCCGCCAATCCGACCTTCCCGAATTTTCGAACCGGAATCACCCAACCCATGAAATCGCTCCCCATGCTGCTGCGCACTGCCTCGCTCGCGGTGCTCCTATCGTGCGCCTCCCGCCTCGTTGCCCAGGCCCAGTTCGCCGGAACCTACAACGGCACGATCAACTCCCGCGTCACCGCTCCGGTCATCGGTACTCTCGAGTCCCCCGCCGGGGTCTACATCGCCGTGGTCAACGCGACCGGCGAGATCAACGTGAGCGGTGGGGTGCTCACCGGCACCGTGTCGGCCTCCGGCGCCGTCTCCTTCACGGGCGGCAGCGGACTCGCGTCCTTTGGCATCCGCTCAGCCACGATCTCCGGCACCAACCTCAGCTCGGGCTACGGGGACGTGCTCGGCAATGGCACCACCCAGTTCCGCCTTAACCCTAGCACCGGCTTCACTCCGGCATCCGGCGGCGGAGGGTCCTCCGGTGGCGGCTCGACGGGCGGCGGCGGCTCCACCGGCGGTGGCGCCGCGGGATCCGACCTGCTCGCGTACTATCCCTTCGACAACGCGGGCGGACTGCTCAGGGACGAATCGGGCCGGGGCTTCGACCTCACGGCGATCCGCGGGGTGGTCTCATTGACCGGCGGCCGGATCGGCGCCGGTGCCCTCCGCACATCCGGCGTTCGGCTGCGCGCGTTGGTGAACAATTCCTTCTCCACCTCCGCGACCACCCTGTCGTTGTTTGTGCGGCCGACCGCCGGCGGAGCTTGGAATCCCCGCCTCGTGGCCGTCGGCCCCGGCGGAGGATCCTCCCACTACTACGGACTTTTCCTCGACGGAACCGCCACCGGCCCCCGGCGCGTCGGCTTCCTCCAGGACGGCAACGGCTCCTACCCGCCCGCCTACTCCGCCGCCGGGGTCGTGACGACCGGCACCGCCGCCACCAACTGGACGCACCTCGCCGTCACCCACGACGGCACCACCACCCGCATCTACGTCAACGGCGCGCTGAGCACGACGACCCCGGACCGCCGCGCACTCGGTACCTTCACTTCGGCGATGCTCATGGTCGCCGGTTCCGACAACAACCTCGACCTCTTCACCGGCGACCTCGACGAGATCCGCATCTACAACCGCGCCCTCTCCGCGGCTGAGATCGCCTCACTCTCCACCGGCACGGCGGTCGGCTCCGCCGCCACCGGCCGGAACACAGCGGCCACGGTTCCCGCGACCGCCATCGCCGCACCCGCCACCCTCACGGGCTACCGCAGCCGCGTAGGCGAATCGTTCGAGTTCACCCTCACCGGTGCCTCGGGCGGCTCCGTCTGGGGAACCGACGTCTACACCGACGACTCCAGCCTCGCCCGCGCCGCCGTCCACGCCGGCGTGGTCGCGGTCGGCGAGACAAAGACGGTCGCCGTGACGCTCCTGCCTGGGCAGTCGGCCTACCCGGCATCCACTCGGAACGGGGTGACGACCAGTTCGTGGGGCGCCTGGAGCGGAAGCTTCTCGTTCGGCGGGTCGACCGGAACCGCGTTCACGACGGCTGCGGCCGCAACGGCCCCGGCGCTGCCCACCGGCTTCAAGGCCTCCTCCCTCTCGATCATCCCGGGAGGACGGCTCGTCATCCCGATCACGGTCTCCGGCACCGGGCCCTTCACCTACCAGTGGTTCCTCAACGGTGCCGTCATCAACGGGGCCACCACCAACCCCTACGTGCTTCCCACAGTCCTGATCTCGAGCGCCGGCACCTACACGGTGCGGGTCACCGGCCCCGGCGGCACGCAGACCTTCACCGCCGCCACCCTGAACGTGCCCGCGAGCGCAACTGCGCCGCAGATCGTACTGCAGCCCTTCGACAAGGTCGTGGCGCCGGGCGGCACCTTTGCCCTCGCCACCTCCGCCATCGGCAGCGGCATCGCCTACCAGTGGCTCCGCAACGGCACGGCCCTCGCGGGCGAGACCGGCGCCATCCTCCTTCGCCAGAACGTCAACGCGGCCGACGCCGGGCAATACTCCGTCCGGCTCACCGGCGGCGGAGCGACCGCGACCAGCAACGCCGCCACCGTCTCGCTCAACCCCGACGCCTCCCGGCTCTCCAACCTCTCCGGCCGGATCGCGATCGGCGGTGACGACCGCGTGATTCCCGCCTTCTTCATCTCCGGAACCGGCCGCAAGCGCGTGCTTATCCGCGCCGTCGGCCCCGGCCTCGCCGCCTTCGGCGTCCCCGGCACGATGGAGGACCCCACGCTGGAGGTCTACTCCGGCAGCACCCGGATCAACTCCAACAACGACTGGAGCGCCTCCATCGCGCCCGTCTTCTCCGCCGTCGGCGCCTTCGGGCTCCCCGCCGGCAGCAAGGACGCCGCCATCGTGGTCGAGCTCGACGCCGGTCGCGGCTATTCTATTCACGCCTTCTCAGCCAACCAGCGCGGCGGCATCCTCCTCTTCGAGGTCTACGATGCCGGCAACGTCACTGGTGCGAGTAAGTTCACCAACGTCTCGGTCCGCGGCCCCACCGGGGCTGACGAGAGCACGCTTATCCTCGGCCTGAACATCGCCGGCCAGGGCAAGCGCACCCTCCTCGCCCGCGGCATCGGACCTCAGCTGGCGGCCTTCGGCGTGGAAAACGCGATCGCCGACCCGCAGCTCGAGATCTTCGACTCGAGCAACCGCACCGTGCTGGTGAACAACAACTGGAACAGCGCCGACTTCGTCGCCGAGATGCTCACCGCCCGGGAGTTTGTCGGCGCCTTCGCCCTCGCCGGCGGTTCGGCCGACGCCTCCACCCTGGCCTTGCTCGACCCCGGCAGCTACACGATGCAGATCACCGCCGGCAGCGGGGTCGCAAGCGGAGACGCCCTGGTCGAGATCTACGAGGTGCCCTGAGCGGGCGGGCGGCGGAGTTTCGACCGGTGGTCCTCCCGGCCCGCGGGCGAACCGCGGGCTGGCCTTGGCCCGGCCTCAGCGCCACGGTGCCGGCGTCGCGCATGGCCAAGGTCTACTTCTATTACTCCGCGATGAACGCGGGAAAAAGCACGGTGCTGCTCCAGTCGAGCCACAACTACCGCGAGCGCGGTATGCGCACCCTGCTCTTCACCCCGGCCATCGACACCCGCCACGGCACCGGCCGGATCCGCTCCCGCATCGGGCTCGAGGCCGACGCGTTCCCGCTCGCCGCCGCCGAGGATCTCCTCGTCCGCGTGCGCGACCAGCACGCGCGCGCGCCCGTCGCCTGCGTGCTCGTCGACGAGGCCCAGTTCCTCACCCCCGATCAGGTGTGGCAGGTGAGCGACATCGCCGACGGGCTCGACATTCCCGTGCTCTGCTACGGCCTGCGCACCGACTTCCAGGGCAAGCTCTTCCCCGGAAGCGCCGCTTTGCTGGGGATCGCCGACGACCTCACGGAGCTGAAGACGATCTGCCACTGCGGGCGCAAGGCCACCATGAACCTCCGCGTCGACGGGCAGGGCCGCGGCGTCCGCGAGGGCGCGCAGGTCGAGATCGGCGGCAACGACCGCTACGTCGCCACCTGCCGCCGCCATTTCAAGGACGCCCTCGCCGGCCGCATCACCGTCCGGCCCGACGCCCACGGCCCACGCTGACATGCCCTCACCTCACCTGATCTTCCTCGGCACCTACACCCGCTCCGGAGCGAGCCGCGGCATCTATGCCGTGCGGATGGACCCCGCCACCGGGAGGCTGGAGAAGCCCACGCTTGCCGCGGAGGCGCCCGACCCCGGCTGGATCACGTTTTCGTCCGACCGCCGCTTCCTCTACGCGGTCCACGCCTCCCCCGCCCAGGCCGTCGCTTACCGCATCGACGCGGACCGCGGAACCTTGGAGTCGATCGGCGCGCCACCCTCTCTGGGCGGCATGGCCGGACCATGCCACGTCGCCGTCGACCGGGACGGTCGCGTCCTCGTCGCCGCAAACTACCACGAAGGCTTCGTGGCGACGCTCGCGATCCGGGCCGACGGCACCCTCGGCCCGCCCGCGATCACCCGCCACGCGGGCCGGAGCATCCATCCCGCGCGGCAGGAGAAGCCGCACGTGCACTCCGTGACGATTTCGCCCGACAACCGCCACGTGATCGTCGCCGACCTCGGGACCGACCGGGTGATTTCGTATCCGCTTCAGCCCGACGGCACGCTCGGCCCGGCGGCCGCCTCGATCGCGGCGGTTCCCGGGGCCGGTCCCCGCCACGCGGTATTCGGGGCCGATGAACGCGGACTCCATGTGGTCAACGAACTCGACAACACGATCACGAGCCATGCCTACACGGCGGCGACCGGGGCGTTGACGAAGCTCGGCACCGTGCCGACGCTGCCCGCGGGCTTCACGGGAGCCAGCACGGCGGCGGAGATAAGGCTGCATCCCTCGGGCCGTTTCGTCTACGCGTCGAACCGCGGGCACGACAGCCTTGCGGTGTTCGAAACCACTGCTCCCGACGGCGCGCTGCGGCCCATCCAGACCGTGCCCAGCGGCGGGCGCACGCCGCGCAACTTCGCCCTCTCGCCCGACGGCCGCTGGCTGGTGTGCGGCCACCAGGACACCCCGCTGCTGACCGTCTTCGAGGTGGACGGGAGAACAGGATTGCTGACGCGATCTCCTCATGCCGCCGAAGTGCCAGTCTGCATCTGCGTCGCGTTCCACCACTGAAGGCATCCGACCGGTACCCGCGACGACCTGGGCAACACCTCCCACTCTTCCAGCCGGAGACCGCGCATAAATTGCCAATCGCTGGGCGGTTACCTTGCGCCCCGTTGACTCCCGGAGAGCGTCCCTGACAACCTCCCGGCCTACCTCATGGTCAGCCAGAACACTCCCGAAACTTCAGGTGGCACTGACCGATCTTCGGTCGCGCCACGCTCCATCAAAGACGTCGTCATCCGGCTCGCCGGCAACTCGCAGGACGGCATCCAGGCCGTGGGCGGCTTCCTCGCGCGCCTCGCCGGACGTAGCGAGCAGGACGTGATGACCTACATGACGATCCCGTCGACCATCTCCGGCGGGCCCTCGATCTTCCAGGTGCGCATGGGCACCGGCGACATCCTGTCGGCCGGTGACCGCGCCGACATGCTCGTGGCGTTCTATCAGCACAGCTACGACGCCCACATCGGCTCCCTGCGACCGGGCGGAGTACTCCTCTACGACAGCGACCACGTGAAGCCCGTCGAGGGCGACAACCGCTTCACCGCCGTCGCCTGCCCGATCACCACCGGCACCATCGAGGCCGTCGGCGGCACCGCCAAGGACAAGGGCAAGAACATCTTCGTCCTCGGCCTCATCGCGCGGATCTTCGACCTCGACGTCGCGAAACTGACGACGCTCATCCGCGAGCGCTTCGGCGGGAAGAACGAGGACATCGTGCGCAACGCCCTGCTCGGCTTCGACGCCGGCTACGCGTGGCCGCAGAACAACCTCCGCGACCTGTTCTACCGATTTGAGGCCATCGACCAGGCCGTCGCCCGCTCCGGTCGGCCGCAGGTCACCCTCGATGGCAATTCCGCCATCGCCTACGGCTTCATCGCCGCGGGCGTCCGCTACGGCGCCGGCTACCCGATCACGCCATGGTCCTCCATCATGGAGACCTTGCGCACGGAGTTGCCGAAATACGGCGGCATCTTCGTGCAGTGCGAGGACGAGATCGCGTCCATCTCCACCGCCCTCGGGTTTTCCTACACTGGAAGCGTCGCCATCACCGGCAGCGCCGGACCCGGTCTCTCGCTCAAGATGGAAGCCCTTAGCTGGGCCACCATGGCCGAGCTGCCCATCGTGGTCGTCAACGTCCAGCGCGGCGGCCCCTCGACCGGCATGCCGACCAACGTCGAGCAGTCCGACCTCATGCAGGCCATCTTCGGCAGCCACGGCGACACGCCGCGCGTCGTCCTAGCCCCGAAGAACGTCGAGGACTGCTTCCATACCGCCATGGAGGCCGTCCGCATCGCTAGGGAATACTCTACTCCGGTGCTGCTCCTCACCGACCAGGGCCTCTCCTCCCGCATCGAGGCGTTCGACGAGCCCGAGCTGCCGAAGCTGATGATCGACGCCAAGGTGGACCGCTCGGAACGGCCCGCCGATTTCAAGCCCTACCCGCTCGACCGCATCACCCGCCATGCTCCGGCCGGTTCGCGCATCGCGTCGGGCAAGTACCCGACGGTCACCGGCCTCGAGCACGACGAGATGGGCCACCCGACCGGCAGCCCGAAGCTCCACGCGCAGATGAACGCCAAGCGCCGCGAGAAGATCAAGGCGCTCGCCGCCACGCTCCCGGCTCCGGAGCTTTCCGGCGACGCCGAGGGTGACGTCCTCCTCGTCACCTGGGGCTCCAACTGGGGCCCGGGCCGCGAGGCCCTCGCCCGAATCCGAGACGCCGGCGTCAAGGCCGGCCACATGCACGCCCGACACGTCCACCCGCTGCCCAACGGGCTCGATGGGACATTCGCCCGCTTCCGCAAGGTCGTCGTCGCCGAGCTCAACGACGAGGGCGTGTACGGTTTCGGCCAGTTCGCGATGATGCTCCGCGCCCGCTACGCCAACCCCGCGATCGTGAGCGTCTGCAAGACCGACGGCCTTACCTTCAAGGTCAGCGAGCTGGTCGCCGGCGTCGCCCGCCACCTCGGGCACGCCGCCCTCACCGAGTCCGTCGGCACCGCGCGCGCCAGCGCCCTCGCCGCCCGCTGATCCCCCGCTCCTCCGCCGCCCGAATCCGGAAAACCCATGTCCTCCGCCGTTGCCACTCCTCCCGCCCCCGCGGGCGCCCCGCTCACCAAGAAGATCCTCACCGCCGACCACCCGACCTGGTGCCCCGGCTGCGGTGACTTCGCCGTCCTCGCGTCATTCTACCGCGTCCTCGAGAAGCTCCAGTACCCGCACGAGAAGATCGTGACGTTTGCCGGCATCGGCTGCTCGTCGCGCTTCCCGTACTTCGTCAACACCCACGGCGGCCACTTCATCCACGGCCGCGCGCTGCCGTTCGCCGCCGGCATCAGCCTCGGCAACGATGAGCTCCACGTCTTCGTCTTCGGCGGCGACGGCGACGGCTTTTCCATCGGAGGCAACCATCTCACCCACACCGCCCGCAAGAACGTCCGCCTCACCTACGTGATCATGGACAACTCGGTCTACGGGCTCACCAAGAAGCAGACGTCGCCCACCTCGCCCCTCGGCTTCAAGTCCAAGACCGATCCCTGGGGCGCCATCGACCAGCCCATCAATCCGATGCGCACGCTGCTCAACAGCGGAGCCACCTTCGTCGCCCGCAGCCACGCCACCCAGGTCAACCACATGACCGAGATGATGCTCCGCGCCGCGCGGCACGACGGGTTCTCCGTCGTCGAGATCCTCTCCGAATGCGTCGAGTTCTTCGAGGGCGCCTTCGACGCCGCCGTGCCCCGCAAGGGCGGCAATTGGGCCCTCATCGACGAGAGGAAGAACGACGGCTCGCCGGAGGACGCCGACCGCCACGACGTCACCGACGAGGTCGCCGCCTTCAAGCTCGCGGGCCTCGGCTGGCCCGGGAAATTCGGCGTGTTCTACGAGAACAAGTCCCGCGCGACCAAGAACACCCTCGAGGCCGACCTGATCCGCAAGACCAAGGAGCGCACCAAGGGCGCCTCCGACCTCGCGCTCCTCCAAGCCACGTTCGCGAAGATGCGCTGAAGCTGGTCGAAATATTCCCACCCCAAGGCGCCGGAACCCTCCGGCGCCTTTTTTGTTTCCCAAAGGCGTGGTCGACGGCCCCCACGAGACGGGACGCCTTGTCCACCCGCAGTCCAGCCCGGTCCGCTCTTCCGGCTACGCCGCCGAGAACCAAAGTCTTCACCCGACCGATTTCCTTCGCCGCTATTTCGACGTTCCGGAACGTCCCCTCCCGTTTTCGTGCCTTTCGTGAGTTTCGCGGTCCCTGCCGGCGCGCCGAGCGAGGCCACCTTCAGGAGGTTCATCGCGCCCAACCTTTCCATTCTGTAATATCCGCGAAAGGCCCCGGCAAAGGGGCTGTGTCATCTTCGACGCATGCTCCACGCCATGAATCCAGCCTCCATCTCTCCCCGCACTTTCAACCGCCGGCCGGTCGCCATTGCGGCCGCGTGCGTCGTCGCCCTCGCGGGCGCCTTCGCCGCCGGCGCGCAATCCTCCAAACCCGAAACCAAGCCGGCCGTCGATCTCCGGCGCGACTCCCGCGAGGTCAACCGCGGCCCGCTTGAGTCCGGCAGCTTCTCGTCAATCGTGAAGCGTGTCGCTCCCGGCGTGGTCAAGATCACGACCAGCACCAAGGCCAAGCGCGTCGCCGGCGCCGCTCCAGTCCTTCCGCCCGGTTTCGACAACCCGATGTTCCGCCAGTTCTTCGGCGGCCGCGGACCGCAGGTCGAGGTTCCTCCGCAGAATGGTCTCGGCTCAGGTGTCATCATCAGCACCGACGGCTACGTCGTGACCAACAACCACGTCATCCAAGGCGCCGACGAGGTCCTCGTCTCCCTCGACGACGGTCGTGAGCTCACCGCCAAGGTCATCGGTCGCGATCCGCAGACTGACATCGCCGTCGTCAAGGTCGATGCCACCGACCTCCCCGCTGTCACCTTCGCCGACAGTTCCCGCATCGAGGTCGGCGACCGCGTCCTCGCGATCGGCAACCCGTTCGGCATCGGCGAAACCGTCACCACCGGCATCGTCAGCGCCAAGGGCCGCCGCGCCGGGCTCGGCCTCGATTACGAGGACTTCGTCCAGACCGACGCCGCCATCAACCCGGGAAATTCGGGCGGCGCGCTCATCGACGTCGACGGCCGCCTCATCGGGATCAACACCGCCATCCTCAGCCGCAGCGGCGGGTTCCAGGGCGTCGGCCTCGCCGTCCCTTCCAACCTCGTGAACCAGGTCGTCGACGGCCTCGTGCGCCACGGAAAGGTCGTGCGCGGGTTCCTCGGTGTCGGCGCGCAGGACGTCACCGCCTCACTTGCGGATTCGCTCGGGCTGAAGGACCGCCGCGGCGCGCTCGTCGCCGACGTGCAGCCCGGTGGTCCTGCCGCCAAGGCCGGCCTCCGCAACGGCGACGTCATCACCCGCGTGAACGGCGAGGCGATCGACGACGCCAACCGTCTCACCTTCACCGTCGGCGCCATCCCGCCGGGCTCCAAGGTCGAGCTCGAGGTCGTCCGCGATGGCGAGACCCGTAACCTGATCGCCACGACGGCCGAGCGCACCGCCGCAGCACTCCGGGGCGAACCGGGCAAGGGGCCCGAGGCCTTGGCCCGCAACGATGAAGGCGTGCTCAACGGTGTGACCGTCGACGACCTGAACCCGCAGGTCCGCGCCCAGCTCAACCTTCCCGCCCGCCTCAAGGGGGCCCTCATCACCGAAGTGGAGCCCGGCAGCGCTTCGGCCAAGGCTGGCCTACGCCCGGGCGACGTGATCCTCGAGATCAACCGCCAGCCGGTCACCTCGGCCCGCGAGGCCGTCGAGCTGAGCGAGAAGGCGGAGGCCAAGAAGACGCTGCTCCGGCTCTTTTCGCGCGGGACGACCTTGTTCGTGGTGGTCGACGAGACCGCGCGCGATTCCGCGCAATGATCTGCCGGATTACTTTCAGGTAGGTGTGGACAGGTACGCCAACGGCGGCCCCGGTTGCGACGCGACCGGGGCCGCTTTCCTTCCGCCGACTCCACTCGCCCCTTTCCTTCAACCACCCGCCCTGCCACCATCCGGCCATGCGCGTGCTCGTCGTCGAGGATGATGCCAAGATCGCGTCCTTCGTGACGCGCGGTCTCAAGCAGGCCGGCTACGCGGTCGACCATGCACCCGACGGCGACACCGGCCTCGCGCTGGGACAGTCGACGGACTACGACGCCGCGGTCGTCGACGTGATGCTGCCGGGCCTGGATGGCATCAGCCTCGTGAAGCGCCTGCGGGCGGCGAGGCGGACGGTGCCGGTGATGTTCCTCAGCGCGAAGGGCGCGGTCGACGACCGCGTGCGGGGCCTGCAGGCGGGCGGCGACGATTACCTCACCAAGCCCTTTGCCTTCTCCGAGTTACTCGCGCGTGTGCAGGCACTGATCCGGCGCGCGACCTCGGCGCCGGAAGCCACCCGGCTCACGGCGGGCGACGTGACTTTGGACCTCGTTTCCCGCGAAGTGACGTGCGCGGGACACCCGGTCGAGCTGCAGCCAAGGGAATTCTCCCTGCTGGCTTTCCTGCTCCGCCACGCCGGCCGCCCCGTGAGCAAGACGATGATCCTGGAGCACGTCTGGGACTACAGTTTCGACCCGCAGACCAACGTCGTGGACGTCGTGATGTCCCGCCTGCGGGCCAAGATCGACCCCGACCACTCGCGCATCGAGACGACGCGCGGCGTCGGCTACACCTTCCGTCCCCGCACCCATGCTTGAGCGGCTGCGCCAGTCCCTCGCGCTCCGGCTGGCGCTGCAGTACGCGCTCGTCTTCGCATTCTTCGCCGCTGCGCTCGGAGGGGCACTGTACTGGACGCTCGCCGAAGCCCTCGAGAGCCGCGAACAGGCGGCAGTGCAGGCGCGGGCGACCGAACTCGCCGGGCTCTACGCGCGCGGCGGGGCCGCCCTCCTGCGCGCCCGGCTGGACCGCGACTCGGCGGCACCGTCCACGCGGGCGTTCTTCGTCCGCGTGCTCCGCCCCAACAACGAACTCATCCTCGTCTCCGTGCCGCCCGATTGGATCGAGACCCAGTTGGAAAGGATCCCCTTCCCCGGCTTCACGGTCACGCGTCCTACCTACGCCGTGCGCGTGCCCCAGAGCGCCATGCGCGACTACGCGATCGCCACCCGGGAACTGCCCGACGGGAACACGCTCCAGGTCGGCCTGCTCGTCGCGCGCCAGACCGTGCTCTTCGCGCCTCTGCGCCGCGCCTTCACGGCGGTGGGCGCCGGCGCGCTCGCGTTGTCCTTCGTCATCGGCGTCTTCGCCGCCTGGCGCGCCACCCGCCCGCTCCGGGCCGTGGCCGACACCACCCGCCGCATCCTCGCCACGGGCGACCTAGCCGCGCGCGTGCCGGGGCCTGACGGCACCGGCGAGCTCGCCGCGCTGGTGCGGCAGCTGAACACTCTCCTCGAGCGCAACGCCGCCCACGTAACCGTGCTTCGAGAGACGCTCGACAACCTCGCCCACGACCTGCGTACCCCCCTCACCCGCCTGCGCGGCACCGCGGAACTGGCCATCCAGGATGGTGGCGACCCCAGCGATACCCGCGCCGCCCTCGCCGGCTGCGTCGAGGAGACCGACCGGCTCCTCCACCTGCTTGAGCGCTTGCTCGACGTGTCTGCCGCGGAGGCCGGTGCACTTAAGCTCAACCGCGAACTCATTGACCTCCGCACGCTCACCACGCGCGCCGCCGACCTCTACCGCGAGGTGGCCGAGGAGAAGCACATCGCCGTGGTCCTCGACCAACCGGCGGCCGTCGAATGCAGCGTCGATGCGGTCCGCCTCGGGCAGGTGGTCAACAACCTGCTCGATAACGCGCTCAAGTACACGCCCGCCGGAGGCGGCGTGGTCGTCGCCCTGCGCCGGGAGGCGGGTCAGGCGGTGCTCTCGGTCACCGACGACGGTCCCGGCATCGCGCCCGCCGAACGTGAGGCCGTCTTCCGCCGGCTCTACCGCAGCGACGCGAGCCGCTCCCAGCGCGGCCTCGGCCTGGGCCTCAGCATGGTGAAGGCGATCGTCGAGGCTCACGGGGGCACCGTGGCCGCCGGCGATGCTTCGAGCGGCGGCGCCTGCCTCACGGTGCGATTGCCCGGCTGACGCCGATCCTCCGGCGGGTGCCTGTGGAGCCGGCGACGGTTTCAAGCCGCCGCCAGAGGATGCGCCCGGTCCGACAGGGGCAAAGCGACCCGGCCACGCGTCAGTCCGGCGCGGAAGATCGCGTGGATCACCTCGAGGGACTTCATCGCGGCGAAACCACCGCAGGCAGCTTCGCGGCCCTCCGCGATCGCCGACAGCCAGTCATCGACCACACGGCGGTTGGCAAGGTCCTGGCCACCCCGAAGTGCCTCCGCTCCCGCCAACCCGGGCAACAACGGCTCCCATTCGCGACGCCGCCAGCCTTCGGCGCCGCCGTTCTCCTCCCGCGAAACGAAGACCTGCGTGATCGGATCGTTGAGCAGTCGCACCCGGCCGCGGGAGCAGGTGAGCTCCATTCCCCAAGGACCGGCGAGGGCAGCGCCCCCCGCGCGGCTCGTGTAGTGGACCGCCACGCCCCGAGGTAGCGCGAGGAAGGCATCGATCGCGTCACCCAGAACCGGCCCGACGCCCTCGGTTGCAGCCCGGGCATCCCCGAGGCTCGCTTCACGTGCACCCTCCAGAATCCGCGCCGTGCACCAAAGCGGGTCGCCGGCAAGGAACCGCAATAGGTCGAACTGGTGCGTGCCGAGTACCAGCAGGTCTTCTCCACCCGCACGCCGGTCCTGCTTTCCGTGGATCCGAATCTCCCGCAACTCGCCGAATTCTCCCGCCTCGAGCCGCGCCTTCAGGGCGAGGGTCGCGGGTGAAAGCCGTCCCTGATGTGCGACGGCGATCCGCCGGCCCGCAGCCCGCGCGACGGCCAAGAGGTCATCCGCTTCCGCCAGCGTGCGAGTGAAGGGCTTTTCGCAATACACGTGGGCCCCGGCCTCTAGGGCGGCCCGTACCATCGGATGATGCTCCTCGCTCCAACGCGGCGCCACGCTGACGAGTTCCGGCCGCTCCCGTTCCAACATCTCCCGATAATCCCCGTACACGTGCCGCGCCCCAGCCGCGGCCCGCGCCTTATCCACACCGGCAGGATTGGGATCCGCCACGGCCACGACCTCGATGCCAGGCCGGTCGCGGAAGACCCGCTCCATGCCGTGCCCGTAATTCCCTCGCCCGGTTGCACCGATGATCGCCGCCCGCCGCAGCGGCACGACCGCTGCCCGCGAAAGCGATGCCGACACCAGCATGAGAGCCGGCGCGCGCTCCAGGAAATCACGACGCTTCATCGTTACGGGCAGCGAGCGCGCGCGGGATGGCGGCGTCAAGCGCCCGCCCATCCGTGACTGCACCCGCCCCTAATCCCTGGGCGGCAATTCTGTCCGAGGCCCGCCACTCGCTCCACGCGGCGGGACGCCTCGTCCACGCACCGCGGCGCTTCGAGTCGAGTCCCCGTCAGCGATTCATGAACCTAATGCACTTCCCGGACGCGGCGGCGTGGAGTTTCCCCGGGTACACCCCGGGCCGCATCAGCCGGCTTTCCGATCGCGCCATCCTGGAAGGTTCCCCGTGACTCCCGTTTTCCCATCCCACCCGCATCCATGCGTCTCCATTGGTGGTTGAACCGGATTGGTCGCAGCGAGGACAAGGCTCTTTGGCCGCGGAAAAACTCCTTGGCGAGCCTCCGTGCGTGGGCGAGCCTCCGCCGCCAATGTCTCTGCCCGACCTCCTGCCCATCGCGCCGTTCACGTCGCCCGTGCGCGGGGAGGTCACGCCGCCCGGCTCGAAGAGCCTCACCAACCGCGCGCTCCTGCTGGCCGCGCTCTGCGACCGGCCGGTGCAGCTGTCCGGCGCGCTCTTCAGCGACGACACGCGACTCATGGCGGCGGCGCTGGATCGACTCGGGTTCACCGTCGCGTCCGACGAGGCGACCGGCACCCTCACCGTCTCCGGTCAAGCCGAAGCCTTCGGTCCCGGGGAAACCGAGATCTTCGTCGGCCTCGCCGGCACGGCCGCGCGTTTCCTCACCGCGCTCTGCGCCGCCGCACCCCGCGGTACGCACCGCATCGATGGCGTCCCCCAGATGCGGCGGCGCCCGATGCAGCCGCTGATCGCGGCCCTGCGGCAGCTCGGGGCCGACATCCGCTGCACCGGCGAGGAGGGTTTCCTGCCGGTCGAGATCCGGGCCCGCGGCCTCGACGGCGGGCGGGTCACGCTCGACGCCAGCGAAAGCAGCCAACTGCTCTCGGCGCTGCTCATGGTCGCGCCCCTCGCGCGCGGCCCGGTGGAGATCGCGCTCACCGGCGCGGTGCGGCGGCCGTTCGTGGACATGACCGCGGCGCTGCTCGGCGAGTTCGGGCAACCGGCGCCCGCGTGGGTCACCCCGGAACTCATCGCAGTGCGGCCGCGGCGGGATTTCGCGGCGGCGTTCGACCCGTATCCGATCGAGCCCGACGCCACGGCGGCGAGCTACTTCCTCGCGCTGCCGCTGGTGACCGGCGGCTCGCTCGAGCTGCGCGGGCTGCACGGCCCCGGGTCCGGCCTGCAGGGCGACACCCGCTTCATCGGCGTGCTGCAGGAGGCCGGATTGGAGATCACGGCTACCGGCGAGGCGGTGCGCGCGGGCTTCGGCGGTGGGCGGCGCCGCGCGGTGCAACGCGACTTCAGCGGCTTCTCCGACACCTTCCTCACGCTCGCGGCGATCGCGCCCCTGCTGGAGGGAAGCACGCGCATCTCCGGCATCGCGCACACCCGCAAGCAGGAGACGGATCGCGTCGCCGGCATGGCGCGAGAGCTCCGCCGGCTGGGCCAGGACGTGGAGGAGACGGAAGACTCGCTCACGATCCACCCGCGGCCCCTGCGCGCCGGGGAGACGGTCGACACCCATGGTGACCACCGGTTCGCGATGAGCCTCGGCATACTCGGCTGCCATGACCTGCGCGGCGACGGCCGGCCATGGCTCACCGTGCGGGACCCGGCGTGCTGCGCAAAGACCTTCCCCGACTTCTTCGCGGTGCTGGACAAACTGCGCGCGCGTTCCACCGCCACCCGATGAATCCGAAGGACTTTCTCATCGTGGCGATCGACGGGGGCGCGGCCTCCGGAAAATCGTCCACCGCCCGTGCGCTGAGCGCCCGCTTCCACCTGCTGCACGTCGACACCGGCTCGTTCTACCGCGCGCTCACGGCCGAGCTGCTGCGGGCGGGCGTGGCGGCGGCCGACCCCGCCGCGGTGCAAGCCGAGCTCGGCCGCATCTCCCTCGGCACGCGCCTCGAGGGCCGTTCCGCGCTGATGGAAGTCGGCGGCCGCGTGGTGCCCGAGGCGGAGATCCGCGGCGGCGCGGTGAACGCGCAGGTCTCCCATTTCGCCGCCGTACCGGCGGTGCGCGCCTTCCTGCTCGCCTACCAGCGCGGACAGGCCGGGTTCGCCCGCGACCACGGCTTCCGCGGGCTGGTGATGGAAGGCCGCGACATCGGTTCCGTGATTTTCCCGCAGGCCGACTTCCGCTTCTTCCTGCACGCCGACCCCGCGGAACGCGCCCGCCGGCGCGCGCGGGAGGGCGGGCAGGACTCCATCACGGAACGCGACCGCCTCGACTCGTCGCGGCAGACCGCACCCCTCGCCTGCCCGGCCGGAGCCGTGGCGGTCGACACCACCCATCTGAACCTCGAGGCGGTGGTGGAGACCCTCGCCCGCCCTATCGCGAGCGCCCTGACCTCATGAGCCGCGCCTTTCCCCAGGTTGAAATGACGCCCGTCTACGGCGTCTGCCATTACCTGCTGCGGGTGTTCTTCGAGATGTTCTTCCGTGGGCAGGCGTCGGGCATGCACAACCTGCCGGCGAGCGGCGGGTTCCTTCTGGCGGCGAACCACGCAAGCTTCATCGACCCGCCGGCGATTGGCAGCCTCGTCTCCCGGCAAATCGCCTACTTCGCCCGCAAGACGCTCTGGAAACCCGGGTTCGCCTCCTGGTGGCTGGATTCCGTCGGCACCATCCCGGTCGACCGCGACGGCGGCCAGGACGTGAGCGCGATCAAGCGCGTGCTGCGCGCCCTGAAGGAGGAACGCGGGCTCATCCTGTTTCCCGAGGGCACCCGCACACCCGATGGCAACCTCCAGCCGGCAAAGCCGGGCGTGGGCTTCATCGCGATCAAGACGCAGGTGCCCGTCATCCCGGTCCGGATCTTCGGCTCCTTCGAGGCCTACGGGAAGGAACGTCCGCCGCGCTTCGGTACGCCGGTAAGCGTGGTCTTCGGCCGGCCGCTCGCGCCGGCCGACTACGACGACCCGAAGGCCGGCAAGGACCGCGCCCAAGTGGCGAGCGAACGCATCATGGCCGCGATCGCCCGGCTCCGGTTGCCGCCGGAGACGATTGTCTAAGGAAATCCCTCAGGCCGCGAGACCGGCGCGCTCGAGCAGCGCTGCGGGATCGGGATCCCGGCCCATGAACTCGCGGAACAGGTCGGCGGCCGGCGCCGAATTCCCCCGGCTCAGGATCGTCCGCACGAACTCCGCCCCCACCGAAGCGCTGAAGAGTCCCTCGCGGCGGAAGCGTCCGAAGGCGTCGGCCTCCAGCACCTCGGCCCACTTGTAGGAATAGTAGCCCGCGGCGTAGCCGACCGGGTCGCCGAAGATGTGCGTGAACCGACGCAGGATGGTGGGCGCCGGCGGGTTCGTCGGGATCAGGCAATCCGCGATCGCCGCGCGCGCTGCCGCCTCGAGGTCGGGCACGGCGGCGAACTCCGCGGCTCTCCGGTGCAGCAGCAGGTCAAGCTTCGCGAAGGCCACCTGCCGCATCGTCGCGCTGGCCGAGCGGAAGTTCCGTGCCGCCCGCATGCGCGCGAACAGTTCCTCCGGAATCGGCGCGCCCGTCTCGTGGTGGCGCGCGAAGAGGTCCAGCGCCTCCCGCTCCCACGTCCAGTTCTCGAGGATCTGCGACGGCAGCTCCACGAAATCCCACGCGACGTTCACCCCGTTGAGCGACTTGTACTCCACTTCGCCGAGGAGGTGGTGCAAGAGGTGCCCGAACTCGTGGAAGACCGTCTCCACCTCGCGGTGGTTGAGCAGCGCCGGACGGCCCAGGCCGCCCGCCGTCAGGTTGCCGCACATCAGCCCGAGGTGAGGAAGTCGCTCACCGGCGACCGGGCCTCCGGTGATCAGGTAGTTCATCCACGCGCCGCCGCGCTTCGGCTCCCGCGGATGCCAGTCGGTGTAGAACGACCCAAGGTCCCGGCCCGCGCCGTCGCGCACGTCGTACAGCCTCACCTCGGGGTGCCACACTTCGGCCGCACCCGCCGTCCGCGCCGTGATCCGCAGCCCGAAGAGCCGCGACGCGAGCGTGAACATGCCGTCCACGACCCGTTCCAGGGGGAAATAGGGCCGCAGCGCCTCCTCGTCGAAATCGTGGCGCTCCTTCCGCAGCTTCTCCGCCCAGTAGGCGATCTCCCATGGCGCGAGCGGCGCAGGTGCGCCGCCGGTCCGGGCCGCGCGAAATTCCTCCAGTTCGTGGCACTCGCGCGCGAAGGGCGCCGCGCAGCGCCGCTGGAAATCCTCCACGAATTCCAGCGCCCGCCGCCCGCTCCCCGCCATGCGCCGCTGCAGCACCGCATCCGCGAAGTCCGCCTGTCCCAGCAGCGCCGCCTTCTCTCCCCGCAGGGCCAGGATGCGCGCCACCAGCGGTCCGTTGTCGTGCGGCGCCGCCGCACCCACCGCCGCGCTCGCCTCCCACGCGAGGCGGCGCAACCCGGCGTCATCCGCGTGCGTGAGCAGCGGCTCCAGCGAGGGTTGGTGCAACGTGAACCGCCACCCACGCCGGCCCTTCGCCTCCGCGCTCCGCGCCGCGGCCGCCCGCGCGTTCTCCGGCAGGCCCGCCAGCCGGTGTTCCTCTTCCGGCGGGACGACCAGTTCCCACGCGTTGGTCGCGTCGAGGACGTTCTCCGCGTACCGCTGCGTCACTTGCGCCAACTCGCCCTGCAGGGCCTCCAGCCGCGCCCGCTTCTCCGGCGGAAGATCGGCCCCGGCCTCCCGGAAATCACGGCAGGTCTCCTCCATCAGGCGCCGCGACACTCCCGTCACCGCGGCCGACGCCGGCGAGTCCACGAAGGCTTTCAGCCTCGTCCACAGCGGCGCGCTCAGCGAGATCCGCGAGAAGAACGCCGTCACGCGCGGCAGCACGGCGTTGTGCGCCGCACGCAGCTCCGGGGAATCCGCCACCGACTGCAGGTGGCTCACCTTGGCCCAGGTGCGGTTCAAGGGGTCCGTCGCCGCCTCCAGGGCCGCGAACGTGCCCGCGAAGGTCGGCTCGCCCTTGTCGGCCGTGATCGCGTCCAGCGCGGCCTGCGCCCGCGCCAGGGCGGCATCGACCGCCGGCTCCACCTGCGCCGGCGTCATCGCCGTCCAGCGGATTTCAAACTCCTCGTCCAGAAAGGGATTCTGCATGCGCCGCGGACAAACCCGCGCGCGCACCGCGTTGTCAAACCGCAACCGGAAACCGCCTACCAGCGGCGCGCCACCGAGAAGGAGAGCTGCCGCCGTGCCGCCGGCACCGCGGGAACGTCCTGGAAGTCATCGTCCCACGCGTTGTCGAGGTGCGCCGCCAGCTCCAGCCCGCGGATCCCTTCCGGACGGAAGTGCAGCCCGACGGACGTGTGCAGAGCGCGATCGCCACCCGTGACGCGCAGCAGGTTGGGCGCCTGCCACCGCAGGGAGTTGTCGCACCGCAAGTCGATCCGCGGCGTGAGGCGCGCCGTGAGCGCCCCGGTGATCCGGTGCCGCGCGTGGTTCAGCGCGTAGAAACTGGCGTCGACCGCCGCACCGCCGTAGTCGGCCCCCTTTCCGAGCCACGTGTGACCCAGCACCACGTCGCAACGCGACCAGCTGCGCCGCGCGACCCACTCAAGGCCGGAGACGTGGACATCCACCGCGTTGGCCGCGCGGGCGGTCACGCCGCGGCGAAAGGTCCAATCGACGAGGGCGTCGTCGCGGCGCGTGAACGCCACGGCCTCGATGCTCCAACCGGCGGCATTCGCCACCGCCGCCAATTCGAGGTTGCGGCTCACCGAGCGCCCGAGGCCGGCGTTGCCGCGGAAGAGACCCGCGGAGGGGCTCGCATTGAGCGCCGTGTAGCTCGGCAGCTGCGAGGTCTCGGCGTAACCGAGGCGCAGGGACCGGATCACGCCCGTGGTGAAATCCCGGCCGGCCTCCGCCACCGGCAGCCAGCGTCCGCCGTCGCGGTTGCTGTCGTCGTGCGCGACGCCGAGGCGAAGCATCCCGCGGCCGCCCTCGGCCGCCCATTCGCGCGCGGCCGCCGCCGCGGCCTTGGTAAGGACCCGCGAGCGGTAGCGTCCGAACGTGAGCGAGGTGGAGGTGATCCGGTCGGCCTGCACCTCGCCACGGGCGGAAACCGTCCAGTCGGCGCGCCGCCAGCGCGCCTCAGCCGCGCCGCCGGTCACCCACGTCGTGTGCTGGAACGGATGTACCGGGCCGAGGGGCGCGAAGCGGTTGAAGGCGTAGTCGTCCTTGTTGCGGCGATGGAAGGCGCCGGCTTCCCAGGTGGCGTCACCGCCCGCGGCCGCGCGATGGTTGAGCGCGAGCAACAGCGTCTGGAGGTTCTCCGACTCCGCGGAACCGAATGGGGTATATAGGTTGGGCCAGCCGAAGCGCTTTTCCTGATAGCCAAGCGCGGCGTCGGTCTGGGCGCCGGCCGAACGCGCCTGCAACCGCACGGTCGCGCGGGAGAAGTCATGGTCGCCGTTCTTGACGCTACCGTCCGCCCGCGAGCGCGCCAGGCCGACATCCGCCCCGAGGCCGCCGCGGGTGACCGCCCCGGCGAAGACCTCGGCACGCCGCAGCGCGAACTGACCGGCCCCGGCCGAGACCCAGCCGCCGTCGGCGACCGCGCGCCAGTCTTGGGCGATGGCGCCGGCGGTCGCGTTGCCCACGCCGAGCGAGGCCTCCGCTCCCGCCAGCACGCGCGGCGCTCCCAGCATCGCGGACGCGAGCGGCAATTCAGCGAGGTAATGCCCGGTCTGCGGATCAACGATCGAAAGTGCGCCCAGCCGGAATCCCGTATTCTCGAAGGTGCCTCCGCGCAGGGTGACGTCGGCCTGGGCCTCGGCGAGATTCCGGCCCTGGACATCCACGCGGGGCTCGTAACGGAGGGCCGTGACCGGCGCCGCGAACGTGCCGGCGGGCGCGAGGTTGGCGACGGTGGGCGCGGAGACGATGACGCCCGGGAGCGTCGGTACGGAGGAGGTCACCTGCGCGCCGGCGACGGCGGACAGCAACGCGGCCAGCAGCAGGCGAAGCAGGGGAAGGAGTATGTTCATCCAGACGCGAATCATAGCTTAACAACTTTGCCCGGGCAAAAAAGAGCCCCGGGAGAACCGGGGCGCGTTTAACCGCAGGGAACGAGTGGCTCAGGCCTCGCCGTCATTGCCGATCGCCTCGACCGGGCAGCCTTCGAGGGCCTCCATGCACTGGGCGACTTCCTCCTCGGTGGTCGGCTGCTTCATCACGTAGCTGTAGCCACCCTCGTCGTAGCGGGAGAAGGAACCCGGGGCCGTCTCGCGGCAGAGATCACAATCGATGCACTGCTGGTCCACGTAGAACTTACCAGGAACATTGACCGGCCACTTGTCGGATTTGTTCGCCATAGTGGGGCGAGGAAGAGCCGTCGGGAAAACGGTGTCAAGCGGGCCGACCGCGCGTTCCTTGTCCGGAACTCATCGCCGGCGACGGCCGAACGGGAGCCGGTAAACTGCCTTCCGGAAGCACCCGAAAGCCTCGCCGTGGATTCTCCGCGGGTGCACCCGCGGCCACATCGGACCCGCCGCTGCGACACCTGTGCCTCTTCGCGGCAGACCACTGCTCCCTCCGTGCCCCTCAGTTTCCATCCGTGGTTGAACCGGAATGGCCACGTCGGTGCCGGATTTCAGCCAGACACTCCCGACCGAACCAACGAGGCAGGACGCCTAGCGCGCTCGGGGAACGACCGCCGACTACGGCGTCGCGGGACCGACGCGGATCCGGCGGTACTCCATCTGGCCGCGGTCACCCTCGAGGCCGATCGGGCCGGTCGCGGGCACCTTCATGTTGTCGGTGAGCAGCTCGCCGTTGCATTCCGCGCGGGCTACGCCGCCGCGCACGGTCACCACCAACTCATTCCAGTCCTGCGGACGGTACCGCTTCAGGTCCTTGTAAGGGCCCGCCAGCGGGAAATCGCGGCACTGCAGCTGCGGCTGCCGGATGAACACGCCGCTGTCGGCGTTGGGTGTCGCGCGGAACTCCAGCTTGAGCGTGAAATCCTCGGGGAACTCCCGCGTGGTCCAGATCTGCTGGATGCGACGTCCCTCGGCCGGGGTGGTGACGACCAACCGTCCGTTGATCGCGCGGTAGCGTCCATCGCCGCTCGCAACCTTGCCATCGAACTTCTCGGCCGCCTTGACCTCAACGAACACCGGGGCGTCGGCCTTCGCCTTCTTCGCCGCCGGCCGCGGCGGGGTGGCGCGGAATCCCCACCCGGTGAGGTCGCGGCCGTTGAACAGCGACGTGAAGCCGGGCTCGGGACGGAAATCATCGGCGGCGGTGTCGAGGAACCCGAGTGTCGCGAGGATCGGCCGCAGCGCGGCACCCCAGCGCGCGTAGCCCTCGGGGTTGAGGTGGAGCTGATCCTTGGACCACGCCGGATCCATGTCGCCCTCGGCGGTCGCGAAGAGCGCCCAGGTATCGATCACGGTGAACTGCGGATCGCCGCGCACGGTCGCCTCGAGGGCCGCGTTGACGGCGGCGATGGTCTCGCGCGGACGCTTCTTGGCGGTGGCGCTGGGCATGATCCGGCAAACCACGACCGGCATACGGGGATTGTGCGCCTTCAGGGCCGCGGTGATCTTCGCGAAGTTGCGGCCGACGGCTTCGGCCGGAATGCCCACCTCGATGTCGTTGGTGCCCATCAGGAGCACGACGGCGGCCGGGTTCAACGGCAGCACGTCCTCCGCGAGTCGGATGAGCATGCCGCGCGTGGTGTCGCCGCCGATGCCGCGATTGGCGAGCTTCACCCCGGGGAAGGCTCCCTTGAAGTCAGCGCCCCACCCTTGCGTGATCGAGTCGCCCAGGAACACCACCGCGCCCTGGTCGGCCGCGATCCGTCCGGACCATTCCTTGCGGGCGTCATGCCAGCGGCGCACGTAGCCATCGTAGCGCCGGAGCGCACCTTCGCCGGGCAGGCCGGACTCATCGGCGGGCAACGACCAGCGGTCGACCGGGATCGGCGGCAACGGCTCGCCGGCGGCGAGCACGATTGGAAGCAAGAGGAACAGAAGGGCGGAAGCGCGCATCGGGGTGATCGGGGATGAGAGCGTCACGCTGGCGCGGCCGGCGCGGCGCTGGCGAACCGAATCTTGCTGCGCCCGCACCCGCCACAGCGACCCGTCCCTGCAGGAACTGGTGAATACCCTGCGCCGCGCGGCGGGCGTCGCGCACGGCATGGACGACGAGGCTCGGCTGGCTACACGCGCCAGCTTTGCAGGATCCGGATGTAGTTGGCGCGCTCGTGCGCCGCGGGGTCCGGACAACGGCTGAGGTTGAGCGCGCCGCGCAGTTGCACGACGCTCTCGTAGCCGCGCTCCTCCATCCAGCGCCGCAGCCCGCCCAGCAGCGAGGTGATCACCCTTGGGCCATGCCGAAGCACCACCGAGACCACCTGGGTGCAATGCGCGCCGGCGAGGAGGGCCTTCACGACGTCCTCCGAGGTGTGGATCCCGCCGCTCGCCGCCAGCGAGCCGCGCGCGAACGGGGATAGCACCGCCAGCCAGCGCAGGCGCAACAGGAGTTCGGACGAGTCCGACAACCGCAGCTGCGGCTGCACCTCCAGTTCCTCGAGGTTGAAGTCCGGTTGGTAGAACCGGTTGAAGAGGACCACTCCGCTCGCCCCCGCCGTCTCGAGCCGCGTCACGAAGTTGGCTGGCGCGGCGTGAAACGG